>Ga0116162_10000595_pt1 | contig 25607 bp, 38 predicted proteins | sample AD_UKC105_MetaG_FD_89875 | JGI IMG/M metagenome (GOLD analysis project Ga0116162, IMG submission 89875) | Active sludge microbial communities of municipal wastewater-treating anaerobic digesters from Hong Kong - AD_UKC105_MetaG | ecosystem: Engineered > Bioreactor > Anaerobic > Digestate...
CAACTTTTTCTAGTGAACCTACTACTGAAATAAAAGTAATGGAAGCTGAAGTTACACCTACTGCTGAGCCTACACCTACTGCTGAGCCTACACCTACTGCTACGCCGGAATTAAACGAAGAAGAAGTAGAAGAACAAGCTGAACAAATATACCAAAACATGCTGGAAACAAAAACCGAAGGATATGTTTATCCATTTTCATACGACGAAGAACTTAAACAAGTAAAAATTGCGCATGGTCAATTTATTGGCCTTTCTGAAAAAGTCGCAGGATTTGAAAAAGGCTCTTGGGAATATGAGACTATAAAAAGCAACTATCTTGATGAAATTTTATTATATTTGTGTGCATACTCAAACAACATAATAACTGCTGCAGCAAATATAATCTACGACGGTGAAAACACAAAAATTATTGGGGCAAACAATTTTATAAAATTTCAAATAGGAAATTCTTATGTAAAAGGTGCCGATACTTTACAATTATTAGAACAATTAGCCCAAGAAGTTTATGATTCATATAACGACGATTGGAATACATTTAAAGCAAAAGCGGAAATGTTTCAAAATTTTGTCGCAACACTATTCCCAGAAAATAAAAATCAGTGGAACGGTTATCAATTTACCAGTCGTTCAATGTCCAATCAGTTAATCTCAGCATATTTAATAAATGAAGCAATTGCTTGCTTGGGTACTATAGCAGTAAGATCACAATATGAAGGGCAAACAATATCAACTCCGGATTATGAATGTTTTACAACAGCAAATTTATTAGACGAATTAAGTGAAGAAAATTATGTGGTTAGCGAAAATGAAGGAACATTAAATTGCCCAGTAGGTTCATTAACAAACGAATATTCATATAGATACACCACAGATATTTTAGCTGCTATGGATACATACATAGCTACACAAAATGCAGAATTTAGACTTATTAACGGTCCTGTCCCAACGTATAAACCGTAATTTTGAGGGGGAATTGAAATGTACGAAGAAAGAAAACGTAAATTTGATTGGAAAGGCTTCCTATTAAAGTTAATCATAGTTATACTATTATTCTTTGTAGGATATAGACTTTTCACAGGTGTTAAAACTAATACCTTATACGATCAAATATATAACGATAATTTAACAACTATGAAAGAAGCTGCTAAAGCTTACTACACTACAGATAGATTACCAGAAAATATTGGCGATTCTGAAACTATGACTCTTCAAGAAATGCTTAATGATAAATTATTAGTAGAATTTGCTGATAAAGATGGTAACTCTTGCGATACCTTTGGTAGTTATGTAACTGTTACTAAAATAGAAAGTGATAAATACACTTTAAAAGTTCAATTAGCTTGTGGTGATCATATTGATTATATTCTTGATACAATTGGTTGTTACGATGTATGTGACGATAATTGTGAAGAAGAACAAGTTACTGAATATGAGTTTAAAAGAGCAATTACTAATACTAAAGAAGTTACTGGATGTAAAAGTGGATATAAATTAAGTGGAAATGCTTGTTATAAAGTAGTTAAAACTAATTATATTGCTGCTGAAAAAGAATATTATGAAGATACAACAATTATTACTGATTCTAAAATAAGTACTGGAAGCTCATACAACGTTTATACTGATAAAGTTTCTGATACTGAAAAAGTATATGTAGACAATATTGAAGATGAAGGAAAAACAACTGTAGAATGTGCAGATAGTTCTTATACATTAAGTGATGATGAATCTATATGTACAAAAGAAATTACAACCACTGTGGACAACCCACAAGTTTGTAATTGGGTTCCTAGCGGCACAGAGCCAGTAAGATCTTGTGATACTTGCGCTATTACTATAAAAATTATATATTCAGAAAAATGCACCGACGGTGGAACATCAGAAGTTCCAAAAACTTTAACTGCTACACCTGTTACTACAACAGAACCTTCAACATATAGTTGTCCTACTGGATATACTCCTGAAGGTGATGAAACTGATTCTGACCTAAAATGTTATAAAGAAGTTACAGTTTATAGCTGTCCTGCTGGATTTAGTTCTGAAGGAAGCGGTTCAAACTTAACTTGTTATAAAACAATTGAAGGTGAAGATACAGAATATTGTGCCGATTTCGGAGCTGACTTAATTAATCATAAGTGTTATAAGAAAGTTACAGGTAGTTTTAAAGGGTACACTTGCCCTACTGGTTATATACTAGATGGTTCTAAGTGTTATAAGAAAACTACTGATAAAACTTCTACTATAACAATTAATAAAACTATTACTACTTATGAATATAAATGGAGCACTGAAACTGAATTAGAAGGATGGACTAGAACTGGTAACACCAGATTAGTTGATGCTTCTCTAGTTGAGTCTAGCGATGAATCTGATTCATTAATAGATGAGATAAAAGATAATAGTGATCAAGAAGTAACTGAAAGAATAGATAATGTAACTGCTAATAGTATAGATAAAACTGATATTTTATATATCGTTATTGCTTCTATAATAGCTGTAGGATTCATTTATTTATTCATAATGTTTCTAACAGGAAGAAGAAATAGTAAATAATAATAAAAAAGATTCATTAATGAATCTTTTTTTATTTAACAATTTCTAAGTTATTATCTTTTAAATATTCGATAAAACTATCTTTAAACTCTTCTAAGTCTTTTTGATCTAATGTTTTATCTGTTGATACCAAGGAAAATCTAATTGTATATCTAATATCAGTATCAGTATTATATTTATCTATTAATTCATATTCTTTTATAAGTGGGTTTTTAAAAGTATCTAAAATGCTTTTTAATTTTATATATTTATCTTTTTTATTCATAATAATACTGTAGTCTAATTTTACTTCTTGATATTTACTACATTTATGTATTTTAGATCTTTTTTATTAATGTTACTAAATTCTTCTAAATTTATTTCAACCGCTACAAAGCATTTCTTTTTATATAATTTAGAAGCTGAAATGTTATTAACTACTTTTAACAGACCTATTAGAATATCTTCTATATATATTTCACAAGATAAATCATTATCATAAATAGAATCTAGTTTAATATTTTTAAATGATACTTCTTTATTTTTATAAACCAAAGAAATGGTACTTATTATTTCTTTAGCTAAATTATACAAGCTTTCCATATTATTAGTATTATCACTTAATACATAAGATAACATTTTATTGTTTTTATTATCTTTAATAATTGTTCCTATTTCAAATAAAGATACTTTATCATAGTTTTTTAAGTTATTAGCTGCGTATTCTAATAAACTTAAAGTTAAATCATCTCTTAGTATATTATCTTCTTTTTTGCCCAATAATTTAACATTATCTTTAGTAATGCCTAGCTTAGCTAGAAAAGCTGTTTTATACCATAGATAAGTGTGAACTTCATTCATGTTATATTTGGTAGCTAGTAGTCTTTTTATATCGTAGAAGAGCTTATAATTAGTTTCTATAGAAGTAAATTTTAAATCTACCTTTAATGGTTCTTTGGAAATATTTTCATAGCCATATATTCTGGCTATTTCTTCTATCAAATCAGCTTCTAAAGAAATATCTTTAGTAGCTCTATAAGTTGGTACTACAACTTCAAAAAAATCTTTAAATACTTTTACTTTAAACGATAATGATTCTAAAATATTCTTGACTATTTCATCAGTTATTTTAACATTTATATTTTTATTTAAAGTAGCTTTATAAAGTTTTATCTTTGGTTCTTTTAAAGGATTAGGATAAATATCGGTTACTTTAGATTCAAAAGTAATATCAGAATCAATTTCTTTTAATAAGTAGATAAATCTTTTAATTGCTAATATAGTCATGTTAGGATCTAAAGATTTTTCATAATGAGCACTAGCATCAGTACGAAGACCTAATTTAATAGCTGTTTTTCTTACGCCATAAGAATTAAAGTTAGCACTTTCTAAAATAATGCTATTAGTATCTTCTTCTATTTCGCTTTCTAAGCCACCCATTACTCCAGCTATAGCAAAATACTTATTATTCTTTTTAATCATCAAGTCTTCATTAGACAAGGTTCTCTCTACCCCATCTAAAGTAGTAAATTTATCATTATCCTTAGCAAGTCCGACTTCAATGCTTTCAACTTTTCGAGCATCAAAAGCATGCATTGGCTGACCTAGTTCTAACATTAAATAGTTAGTTAAATCAACTAACAAAGAAATACTTCTTGATCCAGTATAATATAAAGCTGTTTGGATATCGAAAGGGCTTATTTTTTTAGTTATATTACCTAATTTTATTCCAGTATATCTTAGACATAAGTCTTTATTGTTTACTACTATATCAAGCTTTTTACCTTCTTTAGGAGGTTCTAATACTGGCAAATCTAATAATTCATGACCAGTTATAGCCGCTATTTCCCTAGCTATTCCATAATGACCCCATAAATCAGGCCTATTAGTTAAAGATTTATTATCTATTTCAACAACAATATCTTTTATGGGAATATATTCATTAATATTTTTACCAACTATATAGTTATCAGGTAATTCTAAGATACCGCTTTGGTCATCACTAATACCTAGTTCTTTACCACTACATAGCATTCCATATGACATAACTCCAGCTATTTCTTTTGGTTCTATGGTTATACCACAAACCATTCCTCCTACTTTAACAATTGGTGTCTTTAAACCTTTTTTTACATTAGGAGCACCACATAAAATATCAACTATTTTTTCGCCATTATCAACTTTTAAAATATGATATTTTTCTTTTTTAGGATGAGGATTACATTCAACTATTTCTCCAACTACTACATTTTTGACATCTTCACCTTTTACTTCTACGCCTTCTACTTCGGCAGTTCTAATTGTAAAAGTATCCCATATTTTATAAAAATCTATTTTTTCACTATTTTTAATATATTTTTTTAAAACATTACATGATATTTTCATTATTTCACCCCTTACTCTATATTAAATTCGGAGATCTTTCTAATATCCCCAGAGTTTAAAACTCTTATATCATCTATTTTATATTTCATCATAGCTAGTCTTGTTAGACCTAATCCAAATGCAAAACCATTATATTTTTTAGTATCTATATTACTCATTTCCAATACTTTAGGATGAATCATTCCGCAAGGGCATAGTTCTATCCAACCACTGCCTTTACAAGTTGGGCATCCTTTACCACCACATATTAAACAAGAGCAATCTAATTCAAAACTTGGTTCCGTAAATGGAAAGAAACCAGGGCGAAGTCTTACTGATACATCTTGCTTAAAGACAGCTTTTAATAATCCTTCCATAACATAAATTAGATTACCTATAGAAACATTTTCATCTATAATCATTCCTTCTAGTTGAAAGAAAGTGTTTTCATGAGAATGATCAAGATCTTCATTACGAAAACATCTACCTGGTGCACAAACTCTTAAAGGAGCTCCATAAGTCTCCATTGCTCTTACTTGATTAGGAGAAGTATGAGTTCTAAGAAGCATATCATTATCTAAATAATAAGTATCTTGTATATCACGAGCCGGATGATTCTTAGGAATATTTAAAGCTTCAAAGTTATAGTAATCGCTTTCCATTTCCACACCATCCATGACAATAAATCCCATGCTCTTTAGTATATCAGTTACTTCTTTAGCAACTATGGTAACAGGATGTAATGAACCAACTGTTCTTTTAACTGGAAGAGTATCATCAAAAATTATCTTTTTATCATTATTTAATTCTTCTATACGACGGTTTATTTTTTCTTCTATATCTTTTTTGATATTGTTTAGTAATTTACCATATTCTTTTTTATCCTCTGTAGACATATTTTTTAAATCAGCTATTAAAGTAAATAAATCACTTTTTTTACCTAAATATTTTGCTTTAACATTAAAAACGTCGGCTTCAGTCTTAGTAGCTCTTATAGCTTCTACAAATTCATTAACAATATTTTTTAGCTTATCTTTCATAATTCCTCCATTAAAAAAATCCTTTAATTGGGACGAACTTTATCCGCGGTACCACCCAAATTCAAGGAAATTCTTGCTCTTAATATAAATAACGCTTTAAATGCGAATGTAACTCCAACAAATGAATTTTATTAATTTTTTTATCTAAAGATAATTCCAGCTTCATATCTTTTCTCTTTTTAAGAAAAAAATTAACTACTTAAGTTTGTTTTCTCAATTACACTAGGTATAGTATAACATAAAATTTAAAAAAAGAAAGATTAACTTTCTTTTTAATAATTTGTTGCTCTTAGTTCTTGAAAACTTTGCGGATGACTACATACAGGACATACTAAAGGAGCTTCTTTACCAATATGAATGTGTCCACAATTACGACATATCCAAACAACTTCTTCGCCACGTTTAAATACTATTCCTTCGTTTATATTAGCAAGTAATTTTAAGTATCTTTCTTCATGATGCTTTTCAATAGCTCCTGCTCCTGCAAATAAATTTGCTATATCCTCAAAGCCTTCTTCTTTAGCTACTTCAGCAAATTCTTTATACATCTCGCTCCACTCATATTTTTCCCCATTAGCAGCATCTTGTAAATTAGTAATAGTATCAGGGACTTCATTATCATGAAGAGCTTTAAACCATAATTTAGCATGCTCTTTTTCATTACCAGCCGTTTCACTAAAAATAGCTGCTATTTGTTCATAACCTTCTTTTTTGGCTTTTGAAGCATAGTAATCATATTTTGTTCTAGCTTGCGCTTCACCAGCAAAGGCTTTTAATAAGTTTGCTTCTGTTTTACTTCCTTTTAATTCCATTATTCTCCTTCTTTCTTATCAAATAAAGGTATTATTTGTTTTAACATATCAGGGTCTTCTACCTCTTCTAAATAAGTCTCTCCTTCAAAAAGAACTTCTTTAGCAATTTGAAATTGATTATTTAAATCACTTTCGTCTTCTAATATACCCGCTAAAAGAAAAAATTTATTATTATTATACATTGTTTCGCTAGTAATAATATATTTTCTTCCATCATCTAAAGTTACCATTTGATTTTTACCTATTTTCATAAACTTACCCCCATTCCTATTTCTTCTGGGACGACTAGTTTTGCTTTAAAATCAGCTAATCCTTTAGCTTTTAAGGCTTCCATGTTGTTTACTGTTACTGAATCACTGTCAATTACATGCGGATATGGTGGATTCAATATAGTACTATCTTTTTCGGTTCCTCCTAAAGCTGTTACTTGATCATTTATTTTGTTTAACGGTTCTTCAATATATGAATCAGGTTTTACAATTGGTGTAGCAACCCTTGGCTTTTCTACCATTATTGGAGTAGCCTCTTTTGGAGCTTCAATAGGTTTCGCAGGCTTTATCGGTTCTATTTTAGGAACTTCTGTTGAAGTTAAAGAATTAGGATCATAGTCTGTTAGATCTTCTATTGGTTCTTTAATTTCTTCGACTTTTTTAGGTATCTCTGGTATAACTGGTTGAATATCAACTATTGTTTGACTAGGTGTTATCTTTTCAACTTCTACGGGTCTTTTTAAACTGTATTCTTCACCACTTAAATCTGATAACATACTTTGTTCTTCTTCATTATCGTCCAATATATCGTCTACTGTTGAAGGAGCTAAATCAACCACTTCAGTTTTTTTTAGCATAGCTGATTCCATTTCCACTCTATTTAACTTATCTTCTATTGATACTGCTGATAATCCTTTTTCGCCACTTTCTTTTCTAGCTATTTCCATAAGTAATCTATCAGCAATAAATTTATTACTTTGTTCATTAACTAATTCTTTATTACTATAAATTATAGACGCTACTAGTAGTTCTGTAGTTTCATTAATAATTTTTCCTTGTTCTTCTATAAATCTTTCAGCTTTAGTTTTATTTCGTCCTAATTGAGAAATTTCTAAAGGTTTTTTTTCGGTTTCTAAAGCTTTTTTTATTTGCGAAACGGCTACTTTAGCTTTGTTTATTAATGATATACAAGATACAATTCTAGAAACATATGTTTTTGTTTTACTCATTTCACTTTCTCTATTTTTTTGAGAAAGAACCATTTCCGCTTTTTTTACCTCAGCTTGAGCTCTCATTTCCCCTAAGGTTGTTTCATTAATTACGGCTTTAAATCCCAAAGGAGCTTCTTTTATAAATCCCGCTGTAGTTCCTTTGGCCAACATTCTTAAATTCTCATATTCGGCCAAAATTTCTTCTTTTGATCCGTCCATTCTAATTAAGTCTATTATTTTTTCACCAAGTTTTTCGGGATCGGTATTTAATACTGCTATCCTAGCTTCTAAAAGCTTTATATCGTTTTCAAAGTCTAATGCTTTAGCATCATCAATGGTTTTTTCGTAGTTAATAAACTTATTAGCTCTTGTTTCTTTTTTTAATGTTTCCAATTGAGCTTTTAATAATGCTTGCTCACTTTTAATTCTAGTTATTTCTGCTTTTAAAGATGCTTCAGCAAATACAGTTTCAACTATCTTACTTGAACATTCTTCATAATTTTTACTGGCTATTATTCTAGCTTCATTTTTAAATTTTATTTGATTGTTAATTTTATCTAATGGCTCTTCAACAAAATTTTCGGCTGCTTTTTGTAATTCTCTAATTTCAGAATCCAATTTTTCCAACATTTCCATAATAGATTTTTGTTCATCTACGTATTGTTCTAGTTTTACTTCTACAGCCCTTAATTTATCCTCAGTTGCTCTAAGTTCACTTTCAGCTTCTGGCATTAATATATCTTCCGTATTTTTAATAGCATCTTTAAAATATAATTCCTGTGATTTATCAGAATAGTTTTTACCTTCAATAGATAATCTAAAAGTCTTTTGATTATCTTTTAATACTTTAAGTTGTTCTCTTAATTGCCCAAGCTCTATTCTAGAATAAGATTGTCTATCTAGTGCTTCAGTCACTTTGCTCCTAACATCGCTAGCAATTATAGTCCCTTTTTCCAAAAGTATCACATCCTCATTATTACTCATTATCATTTTAGCATAAAAGCACCTAAAAAGTAAATAATTAAGATAAAAAAAGAATTAGTTTAAACTAATTCTAATCTTACTTGTAAAGCATCATCACCGATACGTTCTTTTATTTTAATAATTCTTGTATATCCACCATTACGATCTTTATATTTTGGAGCTATTTCATCAAATAGCTTTTTTACTAAAACTGAATCATTATTTAAGAAAGCCAACGCTTTTCTTCTAGATACTAAAGTACCTTTTTTACCATAACTAATCATTCTATCTACAAATTTTCTTACTTCCTTAGCTCTTGCTTCGGTTGTTACAACATGGCCAGTTATTAAAACGTCTTTTGTTAAAGATGATAAAATACTTCTTCTTTTACGAGTTTCTCTACCTAATTTACGATACATGTTTTATCCTCCTTAATCTTGAAATTCTAAGCCCATTTCATGAACTTTATCAATTACTTCCTTTAATGATTTCTTACCTAAATTACGAATTTTGGTAACTTCCGATTCTTTCTTTTCTACTAAATCTTGAATAGTATGAATACCAGCTCTTTTTAAGCAATTATAAGCACGAACAGAAAATTCAATTTCTTCAATTGGCGTTTCTAATGTTTTTGCTATTGTATCTTCTTGTTTTTCAGCTATTAAGCTTTCTTGGTCACTAATTTCATTTAAATCAGCAACAATATTTAAATGGTCAATCATTATTTTAGCTGATAAAGCCATTGCTTCTTCAGGAGTAATTGACCCGTTTGTATAAACGTTCATTATTAATTTATCATAATTTTCATTTTGTCCAACACGAGTACTTTCAGTTTCACAACTTACTCTAGTTACTGGTGAATATAATGAATCAATTGCTATAACTCCCACTTTAGATTCCCCTAAAAGTTTTTGATTTTCTTTAGCATCTACATAGCCTTTGCCATTACCAACAGTCATTTCCATTGTTAATGATCCACCTTTAACAATATTAGCTATTACTAAATCAGGATTGATAATTTCAATATCAGCATCTTTATCAATATCTCCAGCCAATACTGGTCCTTCTTTAGATACTGACAATCTTAATGTTTTAGGTTCTTCAGAATGATTTTTAACAACTACACCCTTTAATGCTAAAACAATACTTGTTACATCTTCTCTAATACCATCTATTTTTTGAAATTCATGTAATACACCATCTATTTTAACTGATGTAATTGCTGATCCTGGCATACTTGATAACATTATTCTTCTTAAAGCATTACCAAGTGTAATACCAAATCCTCTTTCTAATGGTTCTAATTCAAATTTTGCATAATGATTGCTTTCCACTTTTTCCGCAATCTTATATTCTGGTTTCTCAAAGTATATCATATTAACCCTCTTTCTAATTTCTTGGTCTCTTTGGAGGACGACATCCGTTGTGAGGAATAGGAGTTACATCAGTGATACTTGTAACCTCTAGCCCCGCATTTTGTAATGAACGAATAGCGTTTTCTCTTCCTGATCCAAGTCCTTTTACAAATACTTCTACTTTTTTAACACCTTGTTCTAAAGCTTTTTCAGCAGCTTTTTCAGAAGCAGTTCCGGCTGCAAACGGAGTTTTCTTTTTACTACCTTTATAACCAATTGTTCCTGATGATGCCCAACTAACAACATTGCCATCTTTATCAGTAATAGTTACAAGAGTATTATTAAATGTAGAATGAATATGTGCAACACCTTCAACAACATTCTTTTTTACTTTTCTTTTTCTTCTATTATATGCCATTTTATTTACCTTTCTATTTACTTACTTTTTTCTTATTAGCAATTACTTTTTTAACTTTACCTTTTCTGGTTCTAGCATTTCTACTAGTTCTTTGACCATGAACAGGTAAGCCCTTTTTATGTCTTGTTCCTTGGTAGCTATTAATTTCCATTTTATTTTTGATATTTAATTGAACTTCTCTACGAAGATCTCCTTCTGTAATATGATTATCAATTTCTTTTCTAATAGCTGCTTCCTCTTCAGTAGTTAAATCTTTAGCTCTTTTTTCTGGATCAACTTTTGCATTTTTGCATATAGTTACTCCTAGATTTCTACCAATTCCATAAATATAAGTTAAAGATATACTTATTTTTTTATCGTTTGGTATTTCTACATTTTTAAATCTTGCCATGTTATCCTCCTAACCTTGTTTTTGTTTGTGTTTTGGATTTTCACAAATTACCATTACTTTGCCTTTTCTTTTAATAATTTTACATTTTGGGCAAATCTTTTTTACTGATGGTCTAACTTTCATAAAATTTCCTCCATTACTTTCTATAAACTATACGCCCATGTGTTAAATCGTACGGTGATAATTCTACGGTTACTTTATCACCTGGTAAGATGCGAATCATATTCATTCGTATTTTACCAGAAACATGAGCTTCTATAACATAACCGTTTTCTAGTTCAACCTTGTACTTGCCTCCGGCACCTGGTGCTATATCTAATACTCTGCCGTCAACTTCAATTTTTTCTTCTTTTTTAGCCAAACTCAATTCACTCCTTCGTCAATATTTCGCAGCCATCTTTTGTCACTAGAACTGTATGTTCAAAGTGAGCTGATGGTTTAGCGTCTTGGGTTATTATTGTCCAATCATCTTCTTTAATAAATATTTTTCTAGTTCCCAAATTTAACATTGGCTCTATTGCTAATGTCATTCCTTCTTTTAAGATAGGACCAATATTAGCTTTTCCATAATTAGGAATATCAGGATCTTCATGAAGATTATAACCTACTCCATGACCAACTAATTCTTGAACTACACCAAGGTGATGCTTTTTAGCTGATCTTTCAATAGCACTACTAATATTTCCTAATCTTACTCCTGCTTTTACTTCTTTTAATCCTTCATATAAGGCTTCTTTAGTATAAAGCATAAGCTTTTCTTTTTCACTACTTACAGTTCCCACTTTATAAGTAGCAGCTGAATCACTATGCATACCATCGTATATAACTCCTATATCTAGTTTTACTAAGTCACCATTTCTTAATTTCCTAGAACTTGGTATGCCATGAACAACCTCTTCATTTATTGATACACAGATAGAAGCAGGATACCCTTCATAATTTAGAAATGAAGGAATACCACCCTTACTTCTAATAAATTTATCTGCTATATCATTTAAATATTTAGTAGTTATACCGGGTTTGATATTACTTTCTAAATATTTATGGGTTTGATAATTAATTTTGCCTGATATTCTCATTTTTTCAATATCAGTTTTATTTTTTATACTAATCATTTATAACTTTCTCTACTAAAGCAAAGGTATCTTCTGGTTTATCTTGAACATCTACTACATTTAATAGATTTAGTTTTTCATAATAAGCTAAAATATCTTCAACTTCTTTTAAATAAACATCAAACCTATGATTAAAAGCTTCTTCGTTATCATCACTTCTAAACTCTAGCTCACCGCCACAATTATCACAAATACCTTCTACTTTTGGCATCATTTCTGCGAAAAACTTGTTATATCCCTTTTTACAAGATTTACAAGTCAGTCTGCCCAAAGCTCTTTTCATAGCAATTTGTTTATCTATTTTTAAATATATTACTTTCCCTATATCAATTCCTAAATCTTTGCATAAATCACTATATAAATAACATTGATTTATAGTTCTAGGAAATCCATCTAATATAAATGCTGTTTTTATATTAGATAATCTTTTTTTTAACATCGCAAATATTATTTCATCTGAGACTAAATTACCTTTACTTAAAATATCTTCTAATTCTTTATTACCAGCTTTAATTTCAGCTCTTATTAAATCACCAGTAGAAATATGTTCATAACCATATTTCTCTTTCAACATCAAGCTCATTGTTCCCTTACCCGCAGCAGGCGGTGCAATAAAAATTATATTTTTCATATTCTCTTTGGTCTCCTTTTATAACTTCTACTTACTAAACTACTTTCTAGTTGTTTATATGTTTCAATAGCTACACCAACAACAATTAAAAGTCCAGTTCCTCCCATTGTTACACTACTTCCTAAATCAGAAAACTTAGAAAATAAAATAGGCAGAGCAGCTATAAAAGCTAGAAAAGTTGTTCCCACAATAGTTAGTCTAGATAGAACTTTACTTATATAACTAGATGTTTCACTTCCTGGTCTTACCCCTGGTATATAACCACCATTTTTATTTAAATTTTTACTCATTTCATCAGGGTTCAAAGACATAAATGTCCAAAAATAACCAAAGAAGAAAATAAGTATAATATATAAAGCAAATCCGGTAGGAGTAGTGTAATTAATATAATTACTTACAAAATTACTAAAACTTTCTTTACCAGATAGCTGAGCTATCGTAGTTGGAATAGAAATTAACGTTGAGGCAAAAATAACCGGAATAACATTAGCTGAGTTAATTTTAATAGGTAAGAATGTTTGCCTTGCTCCATAAGCACTATTAGTTCTATTTGAATATTGAATAGGCACTCTTCTCTCGGCTTCTTGAATAAATATAATACCAATTACAATTACTAAATATACCATTATAAATAAAGCAAAAGAAAGTATTCCTAAAAACAAACTGCCTGTACCATTAGTTACTAAACCATTAAAAGCTGTTACAAACTGATTTGGCATAGTTAAAATAATACCTGCCATAATTAGTAAAGATAATCCATTACCTATTCCTTTTGTTGTTACTTGATCTCCTAACCACAATAAGAATGCTGTACCAGCTGTTAGAATAATAGTGGTTTTAAGTATTAATAATGTTGATGTTGTTCCTAAAAAGGCAATAGAAAATGCATATCCTTGAACAAAAGCAAAAAATATTCCCATATACCTAGTTATTCTATTTATTTTCTGACGCCCTGTATATCCCTGCTCTTTTAAATCTTTAAAATAAGGAATAGCTATTGCATCCATTGTTAATATTTGCGTAATAATAGATGCTGTAATATAAGGAGTTACTCCTAAAGCAAAGATAGAAAAGTTCTTTAAGCTTCCACCAGCCATAAGGTTTAGTAATTCTAAAAAACCTAATTCTTTGGTTATTGATGAAGCCCCAGGAACAGTTATATTAGTTCCAATACAAAAGATAGTTAATACTAATAAAGTAAAATATATTCTTTTTCTTAAATCTTTATTATTGGCCGAAAATATTTGTTTTAGATTGTTAAACATCTAAATCACCTCAGCTTTTCCACCGGCGCTTTCTATTTTTGTTACGGCTTTTGAAGAAAATCTGTGAGCTTTGATAGTTACTTTTTTGGTTAACTCTCCATAAGCTAAAACTTTTATACCAGTTAATTCCTTTTTAACAATTCCCATTTCCTTTAATAATTCTGGAGTTATAACATCTCCATCCTTAAATCTATTAAAATCATTTAAATTTAATACTTGATATTTTTTAGTAAATCTCGCATTATTAAATCCTCTTTTAGGGATTCTTCTATAAAGTGGTGATTGACCACCTTGGAACCAAGCAGGAATATGACTACCACTTCTAGATTTTTGCCCGTTTTCACCACGAGTAGATGTTTTACCCATACCACTTCCTGGCCCACGACCAACTATTTTACGAGATTTTTTAGCAGGATTTTTGGTTAATTCATTTAACTTCATTATTCTTCACCTACTTCTTCAGTTGTGATATTCTTGGGAGCTTCTTCTAAACCACGTAATGCTTTAATTTTTTCTGGTGTCTTTTGCATTTTTAAAGCTTCTAATGTAGCCTTAGCAACATTTACTTTGACGTTTGATCCTAATGACTTAGAAACAATATCTTTTACTCCAGCCAATTCTAAAACCGCTCTAGCTGATCCACCAGCTACAATTCCACGGCCTTCTTTAGCAGGTTTAATTAAAACTTTAGCTCTGCCACATTTACCAGTTGCTTCATGAGGAATAGTTCTACTATCAACAAGTGATACTTTGGTAACATTTTTATTAGCCATTTGAATGGCTTTATTAATTGCTTCAGGAACCTCATTTGATTTGCCGGTACCAATCCCAACCAATCCTTTTCTATTACCAACAACTACAGTTGCGGAGAATCTAAAATGGCGGCCACCTTTAGTAACTTTGGTAACACGACCAATATTAATTACTTTTTCTTCTAAAAGTTTTTTCTTTGGATCATTTACTTTTTTCATTACTATCCTCCCTTAAAAATCTAACCCGTTTTCACGTGCAGCTTCTGCCAACGCTTTAACACGACCATGATATAAATATCCACCACGATCAAAGGTTACTTTCTTTATTTTTTTTGCTTTACATTTTTCGGCAATATCTTTGCCAACTAAAATAGCTCCTTCAGTATTACCGCCATTTTTAAGTTTTAAAGATAATGATGAAGATGAAACTAAAGTTATTCCTTTTTCATCATCTATAACTTGAGCAAAGATGTTAGAATTTGATCTAAACACATTAAGTCTAGGAATACTTTGAGTCCCTTTAATTGTTTTTCTAATACGTTCATGTCTTCTTTTTCTAGATACATTACTTGTTTCTTTTTTTATCATAATCTAACCTCCTATGCCGCTTTCTTTCCTTCTTTACGTCTTACATATTCACCTTTATAACGAATACCTTTACCTTTATAAGGCTCTGGTTTTCTTATTTTACGAATATTAGCCGCAAACTCCATTAATTTTTGTTTATTAATTCCTTTTAATATTAATTCGGTATTACTTTGTAGTTCTGCCTTAATATAATCAGGAATTATTACTTCTACTGGATGTGAAAATCCAGCACTAATAACAATTTTATCACCTTGAATATTAAATCTATATCCAACTCCAACCGCTTCTAAATCTTTTTGATAACCATCGGTTACTCCAATAATCATATTATTAATTAAAGAATTTGTTGTACCATGTAATTGTTTTACATGTTTTATTTCACTAGATCTTTCAGTAACAATCTTGCCATCTTTTTCTTTAACAGTGATTCTTTTATCATAATTTTCTTTTAATTCACCTTTAGGTCCTTTAACAATTACCTCACTAGGATTAATTGTTACAGTAACTCCTTCCGGAATAATTAATTCTCTTTTTCCAATACGACTCATAATAAATTTTCCTTACCAAATATAGGCAAGTACTTCTCCTCCTAAGCCTTTAGCTCTAGCTTCTTTTGCAGTTAGTAATCCTTTAGAAGTTGATATAATTGCAATTCCTAAATCATTAAGAACATGAGGAAGTTCATCACTTTTAGCATATACTCTTAATCCAGGTTTACTAATTCTTTTAAGTCCAGTTATGACTCTTTCTTTTTTAGCTCCATATTTTAATTCAAGATCTAAAGTATCGCCTTTGATATCTTTGTTGTACTTATAATCAGTTATATATCCTTCTTTTTTAAGAATCTCGGCAATTCCCAAAGTCATCTTTGAACCTAAAACAGTAACGCTTTTGTACTTCATAATATTAGCATTACGAATTCTTGTTAACATGTCTGCTATATAATCATTTACCATATCTTCTTCTCCTTACCAACTTGATTTCTTTACGCCAGGGATTTGACCTTTACTTGCTAATTCTCTAAAGCAAATACGACATAATCCATATTTTCTTAAAACACCGTGAGGACGTCCACATCTTTGACATCTTGTATAAGCACGAGTTGAAAACTTTGGCGGACGATTTGCTTTAACTTTTAAACTTGTTTTTGCCATAATTTCACCTCTTATTTCCTAAATGGCATACCGAATGCACTTAATAAAGCATGTGCTTCTTCGTTTGTCTTAGCTGTAGTAACAAACACGATATCCATTCCTCTTATTTTTAATACATTATCATAATTAATTTCGGGAAATATTAATTGTTCCTTTACTCCTAAAGTATAATTTCCTTTTCCATCATATGATTTATTGTTTAATCCTCTAAAGTCTCTAATACGAGGAATAGCAACCTTTATTAATTTTTCTAAGAAAATATACATATTTTCTCCACGTAAGGTGACTTTTGCGCCAATTGGCATACCACTACGAAGTTTAAATCCCGCTATAGACTTTTTAGCTTTAGTAATAATAGCTTTTTGACCAGTAATTATTTCTAAATCTTTAGCAGCAGCCTCAATATATTTTGAGTCTTGGCTTCCTTCACCAACTCCCATATTAATTACAATTTTTTCTAATCTAGGAATTTGCATTACTGATTTATAATTAAATTCTTTAGCTAGTTGAGATTTTATTTCTTCATTATATAATTTTTTAAATGTACTCATATTTTTCACCTTATGCTACTTTCTTTTCTTTTTTAGCTGTCTTACTAGGTGCTTTTTTTGTTTCTTTTTTAGAATCTATTACTTTTACATTTGAAGCATGAATTGGAGCTTCTCTTTCTAAGATTCCTCCGGTTTCATTAGTGTTATTTGGTTTTTGATGTTTTTTTATAACATTAACGCCTTCTACCAAAACTCTGTTTTCAGTTTTAAAAGTTTTTATTACTTTGCCTTCTTTTCCTTTTGAAGCTCCAGCAATAACTTTTACTTTATCTCCTACTTTTACAAACATATCTTTCACCTACAATACTTCTGAAGCAAGTGAAACGATCTTCATGTATCCTTTATCACGAAGTTCACGAGCAACAGGCCCTAATATTCTTGTTCCAACTGGAGTTTTATCTTCTTTAATTAAAACGCAAGCGTTATCATCAAATTTAATATATGATCCATCAGATCTTCTAACTCCTTGAACAGTTCTTACTATTACAGCTTTTACTACTTTACCTTTTGGTGTATTACTATTAGGAATAGCTTTTTTTACTGTAGCCACTACAATATCACCAATATTAGCTGTTTTTACTTTACTACCACCAAGAACTCTTATAACTAGAACTTCTCTAGCTCCAGAGTTATCAGCTACTTTTAATCTACTTTCTTGTTGTACCATAATAACCCTCCTTATAAGATTACAGCTTTTTCAAGCACTTTTACTAATTCATATCTTTTAGTTTTTGATAAAGGTCTAGTACTTGCTATTAAAACTGTATCTCCTTCTTTAGCAGTGTTTTTTTCATCATGTGCATAATATTTTTTAGAATATTTTACACGTTTTTTATAAAGGGGATGTTTACGGTAAGTAGCAACTAAAACAGTAATGGTTTTATCACATTTAGCACTTACTACTTTTCCCACTAATTCAGTCTTTTTACTTTCCATTTTTATCCGCCTTTCCTTTTTCTAATTGTCTTTCTTTTAAAATCGTTTTCATTCTTGCCACAGTTTTGCGAGTATTTCTTAAATCTGATGGCTTATCTAATGTCCCAGTTGCATGTTTCATACGAAGATCAAATAAAGTTTTCTTAGTTTCTTTTATTTTATTAACCAATTCTTCATCAGTTAACTTACGAATTTCATTAATCTTCATCGTTGCCACCTTCTTCTCCTTTTTTTACAAATTTACATTTGATAGGTAGTTTATGCATGGCTAATCTTAAAGCTTCTCTAGCTGTAGCCTCATCAACGTCGCTTATTTCAAACATAATTTTGCCTGTTTTTACTACTGCAACCCATTCTTCAACTGAACCTTTTCCTTTTCCTTGTCTAGTTTCTAAAGGTTTCTTAGTTAAAGGAAGATGAGGGAAGATGTTTATCCATACTTTTCCACCACGCTTCATATAACGAGTCATAGCTATACGAGCAGCTTCTATTTGACGAGCGCTTATCCATGCTCCTTCTTTAGCCATTAAACCATATTCACCTTGATTTAGTTTAGTGTTTCCTCTGGCATGACCATCATAACTAACTCTATGGGATTTTCTATACTTAGTCTTTTTTGGTATCAACATGAGTATCAACTCCCTTATTTGTTTTTTTATTATTTAAAACTTCACCATTATATATCCATACTTTTACGCCAATTTTTCCATATATAGTATGAGCTGTACTGGTTGCATAATCAATATCTGCTCTTAAAGTATGAAGAGGAACAGTTCCTTCAACATACCATTCTGTACGAGCCATTTCCGCTCCACCAAGTCTACCAGAAACAGATGTTTTAATTCCTTTTGCTCCAGCTTTCATAGCATTTCTAATAGCTCTTTTTTGAACAGATCTAAATGGTGCTCTGTTAGAAATTTGATAAGCTATTGAATCAGCAACTAATTTAGCATTTATATCTGGTTTTTTTACTTCAACAATTGATATATATATGTCTTCGTTTACTAATTTTTTTAAAGCTTTTCTTAATTTATCTATATCTTCGCCGCCATGACCAATAATAACACCTGGTTTAGCAGTATTAATGGTAATATCTGTTCTTTTTTTATTTCTTTCAATAATTATTGAAGCAACAGCAGCATCTTTCAACTTTTTATCAAGATATTCACGAATTTTTATATCTTTGTTAAGATATTCAGCATAATTTTTTGATGCATACCACTTTGAATCCCAAGTTTTATTAACTCCCAGTCTATAACTAACTGGATTTACTTTTTGACCCATAATTAAGCACCAACCTTTCCGTCGCTTACCTTGATAGTAATATGACTTGTTCTTTTATCACGTCTGTCTATTTTAGTGCGTGATCCAAATTTAAATCTTTTATAAATAGGACCAGCATCTATAAAACATTCAGATATTGCTAATTCTTCTTTGCTTAAACCTAAATTATTAGTAGCATTAGCGGTAGCTGATTTTAAAACCTTAAAAATTAAACGGCTTGCTAAAGTATTAGTATTTTCTAATATAGCTTCAGCTTCTGTTACTTTTTTCCCTCTAATAAGATCTAAAGTCATTCTGGCTTTTCTTGGTTTAATCATTGCACTTTTGTGTTTTGCATAAGTTTCCATTAACTACCTCCTATTTTTTATCCTTGCTTCCGGCATGACCTGTAAATTTACGAGTTAAAGAAAACTCACCTAATTTATGGCCAACCATATCTTCTGTAATATAAACCGGAATAAATTCTTTACCATTATGAACAGCTATTGTATGTCCAACAAAATCTGGATAAATAGTTGATCTTCTTGACCAAGTTTTTATAACTTCTTTTTTGTTATTTTCGTTATTTTTCTTTATTCTATTTAATAATCTATCAAATACATAAGGACCTTTTTTCAAACTTCTAGCCATTTTATTTACCTCCTAGGTTTCTTTCTACTTACAATAAGCTTTTCAGATTTCTTTTTGGTTTTTCTTGTTTTATATCCAAGAGCTGGCTTACCCCAAGGAGTAACTGGCCCTTTTCTACCAATAGGCGCTCTACCTTCGCCACCACCATGTGGGTGATCATTAGGGTTCATAACAGAACCTCTATTAGTTGGACGAATCCCCATATGACGTTTACGTCCAGCTTTTCCTAAATTAACAAGTTCAAAATCTTCGTTACCAACAACTCCAATAGTAGCCATACAAGTTTCTAGCACCTTACGCATTTCACCACTTTGAAGTCTTACCATAACATATTTGCCTTCTTTACCAAGAATTTGAGCACTTGCTCCAGCGGCTCTACATAACTCGGCACCCTTTTTAGGCTTTAATTCTATATTATGAATTACGGTACCTACAGGGATATTTTTTAAAGGCAAAGCATTGCCAACTTTTATATCAACATTTTCTCCGCTAACAATAATGGCATTTACCTTTAAATCTTTTGGGGCAATAATATATCTTTTTTCACCATCTTTATAATAAATTAAAGCAATATTAGCATTTCTATTTGGATCATATTCTATTGATACAACTTTTCCAGTTATATTAAATTTATCACGTTTAAAATCAACAATACGATATTTTTGTTTAGCTCCTCCACCTATATGTCTAACAGTTGTTCTCCCTTGGTTATTTCTACCACCGGTTTTCTTCTTAGCGACTGTTAAACTTTTTTCTGGCTTTTTAGCAGTTATTTCACTATTTACTAATGTAGACATTCCTCTTCTAGCATTAGTAGTGGGTTTATAATTTTTTACTGGCATTATTAATCATCCTCCCTAAACATCTATACTTTGACCATCAACTAAAGTTATGATCGCTTTTTTAAATGTTTTGGTTTGGCCGGTATGCTTCCCGACTCTTTTGTCTTTCGGCTTAGTAATTAAAGTATTAACTTTAGCTACCTTTACTCCAAAAGCTTCTTCTATTGCTTTTTTTATTTCATATTTATTAGCTTTCTTACTTACTTTAAAAACATATGTTTTTCCATCTTTAGCAAGATTGCTAACCTTCTCAGTTATTAACGGTGCAATAATAATATCTTTCATTATTTAAGCACCTCCTCAATATATTTTACTGATGCTTCATCTATTATTAAATTTTCACAATTTATTAAATCTAAAATATTAACTTCATCAGCCATAATATGACCAACATTCATTAAGTTTCTGCTTGCCATATATAAATTTTCATTTTCTTCGTTAGTCATAAATAAAACTTTTTTAGGAGCTTTTAAATCCTTTAAAACTTTAGTTAAACTTTTAGTTTTTAAATCTGGTAATTTAATTTTATCAACGACTATTAATTCTTTATTTTGATATTTAGTAGATAAAGCACTTTTTAAAGCTATAACTCTTTCTTTTTTATTCATTTTATAAGTATAACTTCTTGGGGTTAATGCAAAAGCATGTCCACCACCAGTCCAAATAGGACTTCTTTTTTGTCCAGCACGAGCACGCCCTGTACCTTTTTGTTTCCATGGTTTTTTACCACTACCACTTACTTCAGCACGAGTTTTAGTTTTTTTAGTTCCTTGTCTCAATGAAGCTAACGCTAAATTTATAGCATTTTTTAAAACTGGTTTATTAATTTCAACATTCCAAATTTCATCATTTAAAGTTATGTCTTTAACTTTTTCACCATTTTGCTTTATTAAACTAATCTTGGCCATTATCTTCACCCGCCACTTCTTCTTTGTCCTCTTCAATAATTTCTGGAGTTATATCTTCAGTTGTTTCTTCTGCTTTGATTTCTTCAGATTCTCCTACTACTTCCTCTGAAGAAGTAGCTTCTTCTGGTGTAACTTCATCAACTACTGTTTCAGTTTCATCATAATTAATTAGATCGGCTGGAGCATTATTTTTTAAACCTTTAACTGCTGATCTAATTAGTATTAGACCTTTTTTAGGTCCTGGTATATTGCCACTTACTAAAATATAGTTTTCAGCACTATTTACTTCAATTATTTCTAGATTTTGAATAGTAACTGTTTCGTGTCCCATATGTCCAGGCAATTTTTTCCCTTTAAACACTCTCATCGGTCTCATAGTACCTAATGATCCAGGTCCTCTATGATATCTTGAACCATGAGTCATAGGCCCACGTGATTGATTAAAACGCTTAATAGCTCCTTCAAACCCTTTACCTTTACTGGTACCAGTTACATCAACTATTTCTCCAGCTGTAAATAAATCTACGCCGATTTGATCTCCTACTTGATAAGCGCCTTCCATATTTCTTATTTCTTTTAAGAAGCGCTTAGGAGTGGTGTTAGCTTTTTTGGTATGTCCAATGCTAGCTTTAGTAGCATTTTTTTCATTCTTGTCACTAAATGCTAATTGAATACTATTGTATCCATTAGATTCAACAGTCTTTACTTGAGTAACAACATTTGGGGTTACTTCAATAACTGTAACAGGAATTAATTTTCCATTTTTCGTAAATACTTCGGTCATCCCGATTTTACGACCTAAGATTCCTTTCATTTCTTTTCCTCCAATTATAATTTAATTTCGATGTCTACTCCGCTTGGTAAATCCAAATGAGAAAGTGCATCAATTGTTTCTTTGCTTGGGTCTTTTATATCAATTAATCTTTTATGAGTACGCATTTCAAATTGTTCTCTTGAATCTTTGTACTTATGTACCGCTCTCAAAACCGTAACTTTGGAAATTTCGGTTGGTAGAGGTACAGGCCCTGATACAATCCCACCAGTTCTCTTTACCGTTTCAATTATTCGTGTAGCAGCTTGATCAAGCATTCTATGATCATATGCTTTTAAACGAATACGAACTTTTTCTTTTGACATTATTTCATGTCCTCCCTTCGCCTATATCTAGTATAGACTCGCTCCGTGCAAATAACCTAATATTAGGAATATACTTAACAACTAATCCTAGTGTATCAGCAACCTCACACATCTCAGCAGTCATACAAGGAAGATTATAGCAATATATAAGCCTTTTGTCTAGGGGTAAAATACAGTTTTTATTAAAATAAAAAACTCTCTTTTGAGAGTTATTTAAATAATTTACCAAATGTTCTAATCATTTGAACAGTATATCCCATTTCATTATCATACCAAGCTACTACTTTTATTAATTGTTTTCCATCTACTTCCACTATATTAGTTGATAGCCCATCTACTAAAGCCCCTATTTTCTTGCCTAATATATCACTTGATACAACGGGATCTTCAGTATACATAATAGTATCATTTTGATTGCTTTTAAATAAGTTGTTTATTTCTTCAACAGTAGTATTTCTTTTTAACTCTAAAGTAACATCTATAAGTGAGCCATCACTAACTGGAACACGGTAAGCGCAACCATTTAATTTGCCTTGAAGATCTGGTAACACCAATCCAATAGCTTTAGCTGCTCCAGTCGATGTCGGAATAATATTTTGAGCTGCTGCTCTACCTCTTCTAGAAGCAATACCTTTTTTGTGAGGAATATCAAGAGTAGCCTGATCATTGGTATAAGCATGAATTGTTGACATAAATCCTTTTTCTATACCGATATTATCATTTAATATTTTTAATACTGGGGCTAAGCAATTAGTTGTACAACTGGCTGCTGATATAACTTGTTCACTACCATCTAAAATATTATCATTAACATTATAAACAATAGTTTTCATATCGCCTTTACCTGGCGCACTTATTAATACCTTTTTAGCTCCCGCAGTAATATGTTTCATAGCATCTTCATATTTAGTAAACTTGCCAGTACACTCTAATACTACATCAACTTCTAAATCTTTCCATGGCAAATTACTTGGATCCATTTCACTATAAACTTTTATTTCTTCACCATTAAAAATTATTTTTCCCTCTTCACTGGTTATATGACTTGGATAAAAAGAACGATGATTAGTATCATATTTTAAATAATAAGCTAGTTCTTCAGCTGATGTTAAATCATTAATTGCTACAACTTTATACTCTTTATTTAAAATAAGTTCCCTAAATGCTAGTCTTCCTATTCTACCAAATCCATTAATTGCTACTTTTATCATTTTATTCCTTCTTTCTAATGTGGATTAAATCCACTGCCTCCTATAAATTCTCTTAATATTGAGTCTTTAGCAACATATTCACTTGTTATAGGAAAATATATTCTTAAATGCCCTAACAATCTTCTAGCTTCTTCGTAATAAGGCGAAGCAATTGGTACTGAATATAGCAATGGTTCTGCGTATACCTTTAAAATACCTAATTCATAAATAGCTGCTGTATTTAATACCACATCAACATTCTCTTGATAGGGAAAAATATATTTTTCTTCGCCACACCTAACGCTTTGCCAACCTGATATTGTATCTGAAACTGAATAACCTCTAAATACCGAGTCTCTTACTATTCTTCTGACTAATCTAAGATCAGTTGTTGAGATATGATTGTGCCTATCTATTCTAAGTGGCATAAAAGGACTAACATATATTTTATATTTATACTCGGACGGAACATTAGGAGTTATTATATTATTTAAACAATGTAATCCTTCTAAAATAACTAGATCTTTTTCTTTCAAACTTACGATGTTTCCTTTATATTCTTTTTTACCAGTAAAAAAATTAAATTTAGGCAAGGATACATCTTCGCCTTTTAATAAACTACTTATTTGCTTATTTAACAAATCTATATCAATTTTATCAGGTGATTCAAAATTTATTTCTTCGCCATCTTTTTGGCATTCTTCCTTTTCTTTAAAATAATTATCAACGGAAATAATAATAGAATCTATACCATGACTCTTTAAATATAAAGATAATTTATGAGCACTAGTTGTTTTCCCTGAAGACGAAGGACCAGCCATTAATACTATTTTTATTTTGTTACGAAAAGCTATATCACCACTTATTTCTTCTAATTCATTGTCTAAATATATTTCATTCATTTGAATAAATTGTTTTATCTTATTATCAGAAATAACATCATTTAAATCCGCTACATAATCAATATTAAGATTATTTAACCAAGAACGATAATTTCTAAATGACTCTAAAGTCTTATTATATTTTTTGTATCCAGGTATTTCATTATTACTTCTTGCTGTAGGAAATCTTAACAATAAATGATTACTATCATCTAAATCAAGTTTAAATTTATTAATAGCTTTTGTACTATAGGGTAAGTCTGTATAAAAATAATTATAATATGTTTTTAATTTAAACAATACTACTGTACTATTAGATAAATTTTGGATATTTTTTGCTTTTTCAGTCTCATTATTTCTTAGCAAAAAATTAATAGCTTCTTTTTTATGAGCTGTTATTTTTTCAAACAATAAATCCATATCTATTATTTCTTGCATCTTGTCCGTTATTTTATTAATTACTTCTAAAGTTAAATCTTCGCCTATATTTAATTTTGCATAAAGACCCTTATCTAGTGAATTTAGAAAGCCTACATCAGCATCTTTACCATATAACTCCTTTACTGCTACAACAAAAATATATTTCAAAGCTGCTAAATACATTGATTGACCATTTATATCATTTACATCAATAAACTTAATTTCACAATTATTTCTAATTTTCTCTG
>Ga0116162_10000602_pt1 | contig 25387 bp, 21 predicted proteins | sample AD_UKC105_MetaG_FD_89875 | JGI IMG/M metagenome (GOLD analysis project Ga0116162, IMG submission 89875) | Active sludge microbial communities of municipal wastewater-treating anaerobic digesters from Hong Kong - AD_UKC105_MetaG | ecosystem: Engineered > Bioreactor > Anaerobic > Digestate...
CCCCAGCCATTCATCGAACTGGAAGTGAACCGCGCCGATATCCCATAGCCGCAGAGAGAGGGAAATCAGGGTAACCAGGAGCAGGATCGCCCGAGGGAACCGCGAACTCAGGCCGGGGTTGTCCGCGTTCATTTTCCGCTCCTGCCTCGCCTGGTTTCGCTATCCCCGGATGGCGTTCCCGTCGCACTGTAGCCGGAATGAAACGGGTATCCCCCCGGAAAAGATACGCTGGTGCTTTTGCCGGTGTTTTGTTTCATACGCCTACCCGATCATGTATGATACCTCAACCCGGCAAGACAGCGAAACTGCTTCAAAACCGTTCTGGCCGAGCCAGTTCGTTCGAAGTTTCCCTCCCGCCAAGGCTGTGGTTTAATGATTACACCACCCCGGAGAGCCGGACCCGCAGGCTAGTTGACATGTATCGAGGTGGACGATAATGAATCCGGTGGGGATATTTTTAAAACCGCGGCGAATCACCGCCGATTGGCTGATCTGGTCCCTGCTGGCGGCAGCGTGCTTGATTAGCTATTTTCGCTTTCCTGAGTTTCTTAACGATGAAGACCATATCTGGATAGTCGAGGATATCGCCCGTTCCGGCGACTGGCCCCACGTCCTTCAATGGCGGTCGGCCCAGCACTGCTTGGTCTATCACTCGTTGAGCGCCTATTCCTGGCGGATGCTTAGTTGGACCGGATTCCGGGCCGGCAGGGTCGCCCAAGGCGTCAACGTGGTCTGTTTTTTGGGGTTGGCCTGGTACTTGTCGGCTTTTTTACGACGGATCGGAGTCGAAGGGAAAGCCCGTTTCCTCAGCCTGATCGTGTTCGCCTCCAGTACCCGTTGGGTTACGATGTCGGTAACCGTGGACAACGACACCCTGATGGCGCTTCCGGCCAACCTTGCCCTGGGTTACATGGTGGTCGTTATGGGAAAAAAGGAAAAGCCTACCTTGGGTATCACGATCTTGATCGCCCTTATGGTAGGTTGCGCGGCCGCCATCAAACACAACGGCATCCAATTCTTCCTCCCGGTTGCGGCTTGTTTCATCGCCCGGCACTGGTATTACGGAGACCGACCCGTTTTTATTCTGAGTAGATTGATCTGGGCCGGAGCCGTCGTAGCGGTGGCGGCGTGCCCCATTTACTTTCGGCATTGGGCCGATACCGGAAGCATCGTCCACCACGACCAGGGGTTTCATCAAGACAACTGGTCGGGCGACCGATGGGAGATGTTCAGCTTCCGGTATGCCTCCATCCTGTCCCGACCGTTTATTCCCTACTCGGAAGACTTCGGCGACGAGAGAATCTGTCCGGCCGACCTGTCCTGGCCGTCCAAACTATATATGAACTGGTGGTCGCTGCCCGATCAGCTCCCCGACCGTCCCAATTCCATGGCCACACGGCTGATTTTCATTACCGCCCTGCCCGTCAGCCTGCTCTTGCTGGGGGCTTTGGTATTTTCTCTGCTCAATTCGATAAACGACCCCCGGCGGCTAGCCTTGATCGGATGGGCGGTTACCGTCTTCGGTTTTCTTTTCCTGGCCTCGATATTTTTCCCGGAACCACGCTGGGCTTGCCATACCTATCCCCGGCATTGTCTGGGGGCCGCCGGGGCCCTGCTGGGATGCCTGGGATTATTTTTTAACGACCTTTTACGCAAGGGGAAAACAGTTCAGATCATTCTGACGACAGTTGTACTCTTCCACTTGGCCGCGTTCTGGGTCCTTCTTCTTTCCGGACCTTTCTATGGGCTGGAAAACCCGTGGCCCCATTATAAGCTTTGAGCAAGGCTCTCGGTACGACTGGCGGGTTTAAGAGGAACGGCGGCTATGGTCGGAATCGGGCGCCCGGAAACGGTCGAGCAGGTTTATCATCTTGCGCCGGAAGAGATCCCCGGTAAAGGCCGCGCCCAGCACGAACGGCCAGGCCACTGAAGGTACCCAGCAATCCCGGCAAACGGGGTGTCGCCGATAATTGCCTTCGACGTGAAGGCGGCGAACATCCTCGAAGCTTTTCCCCCGAAATATGTCCCGCAAGCCCGATTCGGCGGCATCCCCCATTCGGGTGCGCCCTTCGATCTCCAGACAACAAAGGGGTACCTTCCCGTCCCACTGTATCGCTAAGGCCGTCCACAGAAAAATACAGGGCCGAACCGCAGCTAAATTCTTGGCTGGACCGACGCTGCCGCCGAAATTCAACATCGGTTTGACATGAACGGCGTCGGCGCCCTTCCCTGCCCAGTATCGCCGGAAGGCGGCGGCCTCATGTCGATTTTGAGGAGTGGAGACGAATTGGATCTGAATGTAGGGGCGGGAGGGGGCCCGGGCCGCCAAAGCGAGAAAAACCTCGGCGTTGGCCACCACCCGGCCGTAATCCCCCGACGGTTTCAAGGAACGATAGGTTTCCTCGCTGGCGGCGTCGATGCTCAGGGTGATTGCGGCCAATCCGGATTTCAGGACCGCGGAGGCGCGCTCCCCGTCGAGGAGAAGACAGTTGGTTTCGAACTGGGCTTTGACTCCTATGTCCCGGCAGACCCGTACGCAACGGTCCCATTGAGGATGGAGGAACGGTTCGCCGTCATAACTGAGGTCGATCATATCGACGAAAGGGGCGGCTTGCCCGACCAGATCGGCCAGGAAGTCGATATCGATCGCCCCCCGGGGGCGGCGGCTCTTGACCTGGGGGCAAAATACGCAATCCAGGTTGCAGCGATTGGTGATCCCGATCTGCAGTTCCAGGGGAAATCCCCGTATCGTCGGGTTTCGGCCCAGGTAATCCCGGACGACGCGGCTTCGATTGCCCATGCGCCGGGGGAACATATTATCGTTCCTTCGCCCAGTATTTATACAGCCCGTAGATGAAACCGGCTCCGATCGCCAGGTTGAGCGCCTGAAGGGCGAAGAGCGCATACACGACCATGCCCGGCCCGTATATCCGGGCCGAGAAAGAAAGGAATCGTCTCTCGATAACCATCTGAATCAACAGCATGATGGCGGTAAAGGCCCAGAGCGGACACCACGCCAGGCCGCCGACGAGCCCGGCCAGAATCAGCATGGTAAGAACCGCGGACGCGGCCGCGTCCAAAGTTCCCACCGCCCCCCGGGATTCGAACTTTTTCCTCCTCACCACCAGGGGCACCCAACGGGCGGTCCGGTCCATAAGGGCCCGGCAGCGGCGGCACAGCCGTTTGTAATGATGCTTATAGGCGGCGGAACGCAGGAGAAGGTGCCCATAACCCCGGCGCTCCATTTCATGGCTCATGTGAAACTCTTCCATCCCCACCCCCCCGTACCACTCGACGAATCCGCCCAGTTCCCGGAAAACCTCGCTCCGAATGGCGCCGCATTCCGACTGAATGGAGGAAAACGGCCGCTCGGTTTCGCCCTTCTCCCAATGATAGCCCCAGGCGGAACGCAGGCCGACGAAGTGGGAGCTCCATTCCGGACTGAGGTCTCCCGGGAGGGGGTAGGCCCCCACCGCATGCACCTCCGGTCGGCGGTTCAGAATATCGACCATGGCCTGAAGGCAACCGGGCTCGGGGACGACATCGGAATCCACGAAAACCAGGATGTCGGCGCTCACGGCGTGAGCTCCGGTATTGCGGGATACCGAAACGCCCCGGTTCTCGGCCAGGCGGATGACCCTGACCTCCGCTTCCTCGGCTATCTCCGCGGAGCGATCGGTGCTGGCGTCATCCACCACCACGACTTCCCACCCCCGGGGTTGCGCCTCCCGCCCCACGGCCGCCAGGCATTCCGGGAGCCAACCGGCATCGTTATGGACGGGAATAATCACCGCCACCGACAAATCCTTCACCCCGGCTCTCTCCTCCCTTGCGGTCATGCCCGGTTCAGACCCCCCGCCGCCGGGCCTTCCAGTAACTGAAGGAGTTATACGCCCGATAGCAGGCCCCCTCAAGGTAGAAACGGAACCAACGGCGCTTCCAGCGGAACGCCGCCAGGTGGTGAGCGATCCGGTAGGCCCAGCGGAAGCTGTCGAGGTCCCCCAGCATATGCTCGTACCGGAAAGCCAGAAAGGAGATGAGATACACGTTGGCGAAAAGAGGGCGGCTCTTCAGCCAGGGGGTGTGGATCCTGTCCATGGTGAACCGGCTCCAGTCTTCGAGCGAGGGAGGCGGCTGGAAACCGTGCTCCAGGGCTTCCTGATAAAGATCGGTTCCGGGAAGAGGAGCATAGGGTTGAATGACGATTTCGGCGGACGGGTGACGTTCGTGAAGTTCGTCGGCAAAATCGAGAACGGCCAGAGAATCCTCGTAGGTTTCGCCGGGGAAACCAACCATCAGGGAGTAGGTGGTGATGATGGAGGAAGTTCGCATCAGGGATATGCCGGTTTCGATCTGCTCTCGGGTGATTCCCTTCTTCATGTAGCGCAGCATGCGGTCCAGGGGCGACTCGATCCCGAAAAACAGCCATTGGCAGCCGGTCCGTTCGAACCCCCTGACCAACTCTTCGGTCATGAAGTGGATTCTCGGACTGGCCGACCATTTCAACGAGAGGCCGCTCATGACCGAGACCAGGTCGTACAGAAGATCCTGGCGGCCGCCCATGCTGTCGTCGTAGAAAAAGATGTTGTCGGCGCCCAGTCCCCGGATGGCGGCCAGTTCGTCCCGAACTTTGTCGAGAGATTTACGACGGCAGATCCGCTGGTTGAAGAAATCGTTATAACAGAAGCGGCAGGAATACGGACACCCGCGGGAAGCCTGGTACCCGATCGTCGGGAAAGAAGCATCGGGCCGGAGGTACCGCGGGAAAAGTTGGGCGGCCCGGCCCTGGTACGGAAAAGGCAGCAGGTCGGCCTCGAGAAAAGGCCGGGACGGGTTTACCGTTATATCCCCTGCCGGATTCTTCCAGGCCAATCCCAGGATGGAGCCGAAGTCCTCGGTGCCGGCAGCCAATGCCCGGTAAAGATCGAGGGTGGTCTCCTCCCCTTCCCGGATCACTACGAAATCGATCTCCGGCCGGGCCAGCGTCTGTTCGGGCATCATGCTGGGATGAACGCCGCCCCAGGCTACGGGCACACCGGGAAGACGCTCCCGAACGTAACGGGTTAGAGTCAGGCCGCGTTCGATCTGAAACGAGGTCAGGGCGCTGATCCCGATCAAAGAGGGACGCCGGGCCAGAATCGCGTCCAACTCGTTCCGGTCCTGGACGCGCTCGTCGTAATACTCGACTTCGACCCCGGCCTGTTCCAGATAGGTCCCGACCGAAAAGACCGCCAACGGCGTCATGGCATGATAGGGAAACGGACTGGGATTGGGAAAAATAAGCAGAATCATCGGTTTTTCTTCAGCGCCAATCTCCGCCAAATACAAACGTGCCCGCGATAGCCGGGGAACCGTATTTTGGCAGTATAGCCGACCTTACCGGGCAAAATCCATCTCAACCCGGTCCCCAGACCGCCCTCATCGGGGCAGCGGTTCGCCCGGCCCCGACACCGACGGGAACGACTCCGTCTGTCCCCGTGAAAGCCGCGCCGGCACAGGTCCGTCGCCGCCCTCGCGGGGTACGCTCGGCTTCTCCCTGCGTGAGAACAACGGGTCCGCGGGCTAGGGATCAAGACGACAGCCGCGGTGGGGGGGTTACCGATAAAAAACGCGGACGGATTCGATGACGTACTCGATCTGCTGAGGGACAAGATGCTGGTGGACGGGAAGAGACACGATCCGGTCGGCTTGTACCTCCGCCACCGGGAAGTCCCCTTTTCGGTACCCCAGGTCCCGGGATGCTTCCATCAGGTGGACCGGGATGGGGTAATGGATTTTCGTCTCCACCCCGCGCCGGGCGAGAAACTCGATGAGTTCCTCCCGACGCTCGACTTGAACGACATAGGTGTGAAACGCTTCCCGGAGAGCGGGCAGCCTCGGGGGATGCGTGACGAACGGCGACAAGTCTTCAAAACCTTCATCATAGAGCGCGGCGTACCGGTTCCTCAGGGAAGTGATCTCGGGAACGTTTTTCAGCATCGCGTCCGCCACCGCCGCCTTGAGGGTGTCCAGCCTGCTGTTGAATGAAAACAGCGCCGATTCGTTCCGGTTTTTCAGACCGTGGTTCCTCAACAGAAGCAGGCGATCGCGCAGCTTTTCGTCGTCGAGGGTTATCACCCCCCCGTCCCCGGGGACGTTCAGATTCTTCAGGGGATGGAGGCTGAATGCGCCCAGATCCCCCAGGGCGCCGGTGCTGACGCCGTCGATCGCGGCGTCCACGGCCTGGGCGGCGTCTTCCAGTATCTTGATCCCGTGCCGGGCGGCGACTTCGGCGATCTCCTTCATCCGGGCCGGGCGGCCGGTCAGATGAACGGGAATAATCGCTTTGGTTCGGGGACCGACCGCCGCCGCCAGCAGATCCGGATCCAGGTTGTAATCGTCTCCGACGTCGACCAGAACCGGAACCGCGCCGGCGGTGACGATGGCCGCGACCGTGGAGAGGAACGTATTGGGAACGGTAACGACTTCGTCGCCGGGGCCTATGCCCAACGCCTTGAGCCCCAGGAAAAGAGCGTCGGTACCCGAACTCACCCCCACGGCGAACCGGCAGCCGCAGAAATCCGCGAAATGCCGCTCGAACGTCTCCACCTCGGGCCCGAGGATGAACTGCCCTCTTTCCAGAACCCCGGCGATGACTTCGAGAATCCCGGAATTCCGGGCGTACTGGGCGCCGATATCTACATAGGGTACTTTCATTCCACCCGGGAAAGCGTTCCCGCTTTCCGAACCGACCCGGCCGGAACGGCCGTCAATGCCACCGGGCCGCCGATCATCCCCGGTAGAACTCCCCGACCGAGTCGATGACGTATTCGATCTGCTCGTCGTCCAGATGTTGATGAACCGGGAAGGTTATCAGGGACTTGCACTGCGCTTCGGTGCGGCTCAGATCGGTGCGGCCGAAGGGGACCGGCTGATCCAGGCTGGCCTTCTGCAGGTGGACGGGGATGGGGTAATGCACCTTGGCTTCGATCCCGCGGCTCTGAAGAAACTGCAGGAGTTCGTCCCGGTTTTCGGCCAGAACCATGTACATATGATACACGTGCCGAGCGTCAGCGCGGCGGGGGGGGAGGGTTATCAGCCCTTCGAACTCCGGTCCCCCGAAAGCTTCGTCGTAACGCCGGGCATGGGCGATCCGCGCGTCGGTGATCTCGTCGATCCGGGGGAAAAGCCAGTCGGCCACGACGGCCTGGATCGTGTCCAGCCGGGCGTTGAATCCGAAGACGTCGACCCGGTCCCGCCCGTCGGAAAATCCGTGGTTCCGGAGCAGGCCGATCCGGTCGCGGACCTCGTCGGAATCGGTGACCACCAGGCCGCCGTCCCCCCAGGCGTTGAGGTTTTTCAGGGGGTGAATGCTGAAAGCGCCCCCGAGGCCGAACCGGCCGACGTGTTTTCCGCCCACCCGCCCCCCGATCGCGCAGCAGGCATCCTCGATCACGGGCAGTTCGTACTTGTCGGCTATGATCCGGATCTCGTCCATCCGGGCCGGGCAGCCCGAGTAATGCACGGGCATGATCGCCCGCGTCCGGTCGGTGACGGCGTCTTCCAGGCAGGAAGGATCCATGGTGAAATCGTCGAGGACGTCCACGAAAAAAGGGCGGGCTCCGACGGAGACGATGGAGCCGACGGTGGCGATGAACGTCTGGGAGACCGTGATCACCTCGTCGTCATGACCGACCCCGGCCGCCTTCAGCAGCAGGGAAAGCGACATCGTACCCGAGGAAGTCCCCAGGCAATGCCTGGCCCCGACATACCCAGCCATCTTCTTTTCGAACTCTTCGAGTTCGGGGCCGAAGGTATATTGCTGATGCTTGAGTAGCGTCCGGCGCAGGGCTGCGAGGACCGGTTCGGGATCGGCGAACTGTTGCGGGAGGTATGAGTACGGAACTTTCATCGACATCTCTGTTGCTTGGGTGTGGGCTGGCGGCGCCGGGTCAATCCCGGAAGCCGGTTACTTCAACTTGATTTCCTTCATCCGGCGGATGTTGTAATACATGGGGTTGTTCATGGGGTCGCGGAGCCGACCGTCTTCCAGGGCCTCTTTCAACTCGCGCACCGCGGCCTCGATGCCCCGGCCGGGGACGAACCCGAGTTCCCGGGCGATCTTTTCCGATGAGATATGGTAGGAGCGGGGATCGTTGGTGGCCCTGACCACCACTTCGATGTCGCCCCCTACCGTGTTTTTGACTTTCTCGGCCAGTTCGGCCACGGGGAAATTCTCGTAGCCGGCGTTGAAGATCTTGCCGTTGATCATATCGTCGTCATATTCGAGAGAGCGGATGTAGAGGTCGGTGATGTCGTCGATGTGGATGTTGGGTCGTTTCTGGGCCCCCCCGTCCACCATGATTCTGCGGTTGAGCACGGCATGGCTGGTGAGGATGTTGATGATCAGATCGAGCCGCTGCCGGGGCGAGTAACCGCAGACCGTGGCCGGGCGCAGGATCAGGCCCACGAACCCGCCGTCGACGTATCGAAGGAGGACCTCTTCGCACATGGTCTTGAACCTGGAATAATCGGTCAGCGGCTCGCAGGTCATCTCCTCGGAAACGTTTTCGCACTCCTTGACCCCGTAGACGCTGGAAGACGAAGCGTAGATAAAGCGTTTTACCCCCATGCGCTTGGCCAGCTTGACCAGAGGTTCGAAGCAGTCGAAATTGATCGATTTGCCCAGGTCCGGGTCCAGTTCGAAACTGGGATCGTTGGAGATGCAGGCCAGGTGGATGATCGCCTCCGCTCCCGTCATCGCCTCTTCCAGGCGGACGAGGTCGCGCACGTCGCCCGTTATCAACTCCAAGCCCGGGTGGGAGCGCACCCGGTCGAAAACCTCGGTTCCGTAGATGAAAAGATCGTATACCTTGACCCGGTACCCCGCCGCCAGAAGCTTGGGGACCAGAACCGCTCCCACGTACCCCCCTCCGCCGATGACCATCACTGTCTTGAAACGCGCCATATTTTCTCCCTCAGGTTGATCTTACGAAATGATACATATACCCCAGATCTTCGTCCGTTTCCAGTCCAGTCCAGCCGCAAAGAATAAATAGACGGATATTTCCGTCTCCCGTTCCAGCTTTCCCCGACCCGCCCGGGGTCGGTTTCCTGTTCCTAGACCAAGCCGATCCAGTTGATTGCCGCGCGCGGGTTCATCGAGAAAAGCAGGTTGGCTTCGACCCCGCAGGCCATGGTGCAGCTGCGGCACCCGGGAAGCGGCCGCAGGCGCTTCCACGCCTCCGCGAACCCCAGTTTTCTCGCGTCCACGCCTTCCACGCGGCCCACGCCCATCCCGCAGGCATACAGCATCCCGTCCGCTTCCAGATGGGCGGTGGCCCGGCCCGCCCAACAGCGGTAAAGCCGGGAGGGTTCCGGTCCGGTGACGCGGTCCTCGTAGGGCCAGTCCCGGGCGTTTTCCAGGTAGGGCAATGACCCTCCCACCGGTGCCCCGGCTTTCTTCAACCCGATCAACTCCTCCAGGGCCTCCCGCCTCGCGGCTCCGCGAAGAACCAGTCCCTCTATCCGGGAAAGGGCGGGATGGAAATGCCCCCCGGGCTCCAGGAAAAAATCCAGGAGCACGAAATTGGCCGTGATGCCGCGGGAGCGGGCGAACTCAACGATCTCCCCGATATGCCCGGAATTGACGGTGGTGAGAACGGTGTTGATCCAGGCGGGGATTCCCGCCGCCAGCAGGGCGTCGAGCGCCGCCACCGCTTCGGCGTGACTCTTCTCTCCGCGCAGATAGCCGTGGACCTCGGGCGGCCCGTCGTAGGAAACCTGGACCATGTCGGCCCCGCGCAGTTCCCCGATCCGGCCGGGGACCGAAAATCCGTTGGTGGACAACCCGGTGAACAGCCCCAGTCCCCGGGCCCGGTTCAGAACCTTCCCGATGTCGTCCCGAAGCATGGGCTCCCCCCCCGTGAACTGAACCCGGCGGCCGCCCGCGTTCCCGATCTCCTCCAGAACCTTGAGCAGTTCCCCGGTTTCCCACTCGTCTTCGCGCGGGCGCGATTCGAAGTTGCAATACCGGCAGCGGTTGCTGCAGCGGTTGGTCACTCCGACGTGCACGCTCAGGGGAACTCTCCGGGAAGGGAAAGCGTTCATGAGCGCGATTTCCTTGGCGAAGTAGGCGCCGTCGCGTATTTTCATCTGCCTCCTCCCGGGGAAGCCGCCCCTCCCGGGACGCTGTCGGGGATAACTTTCATATCGTGACTATACTCTCAAGGAATCCCGGCGAGTCAAGCGGCTTGCTCGCCGCCCGGCCCCGAGGCCAATGGCGGCGATGGCCAGCAGGAACAGACGTCAACGGAGGCTGCGGATGATTCGCCGGGCGATATTCTCGATATCCTGCGCCGAATACAGGGGGCTGCAGGGAAGTTCGATACAGTGGCCGCCCAGGCGCGCCGCCACGGGACACGAAGCCGCATGAAAAAACGGCAACGAGGAGCAGTCCCGCATATCGTCGGCCTTGGTATCCACCCCGCCAAGAAGCAGGCGGCGGCGCACTTCCCCCGGGTCCTCGACCCGGACCCGGAGATAGAGAAAGGAGGAACTAGCTCCCGGTGGTTCCTGCTGAAATTGCAGGAGGGCAAGGTTTTCCAGCCGGTGGCGCAGAAAGCGGGCGTGGGCGCGCTGAATCTCCAGCCAGCGGGGAAACCGCCGGAGCTGGCGAAGCCCCGCCGCGGCCTGGACCGGAGAAAGCCCCCTTCCCCGAAACGATCGTTCCGGACCCGGCGGACGCACCGTAGGGGGCCGGGGAGGAATCGCTTCCTCTATGAACTTGGTTTCGAAGGGGTCTCGGCCGGACCTGGCGGCCGCGCGGGTAATGGGGTACAGCGTCCAACCGTACAGAAGCGGGTGGGTGGCCAGCATCGCCGCCATGTTGCCGAAATGACGGCGGACGAGAGCGCTCCGGGGAGGCGCAGACGTCGCGGCCGTCAGAACCTCCAACCGGGCCGCCAGCTCCGGATTATTGGCCGCGATCATGCCGCCCCCCCAGCAGGGGAGGTTCTTGCTGGGAGCAAAGGTGAATACCGCCGCGTCCCCGGAATTTCCGGCCGGCCGGCCGTGGTAATCTGCGCCCAGGGCATGGGCGCAATCCTCGACCACGGCGATGCCGCGGGCCCGGGCGGCGGCGGCGATTTCGTCCATCCGCGCCGGGACCCCGAAAAGGTGGGTGGGGACGACCGCCCGGGTGCGGGAGGTGACCGCGGCGGCAAACGATTCCGGGGACAGGTTCCAGGTTCCCGGTTCCACATCGGCGAAAACCGGGACCAGGCCGCATTCCGCGGCGAGAACCGGCATGGGGTGAAAGGTGTAGGCGGGAAAAACGATCTCGGCCCCCGGTTCCGGCTCCAGGGCGGCTAAGATCATTTTGAAGGCGGAGCGGCCCGAATCCGTTGGGAAAACCGGTCCGAAACCGCCGAATTTCCGAAACGCCCGGGCGAACTCCCCGACCGCTCCGGGGGTAACCGGCCCCAAAAACCGGGGTATCTCCGAAAGCGGCATGCTCACCCGGAACCGGGGGAAAGGCATCAACGGGACCTCCGGGGGCGGCGCTTGACCGCCACGGCCGCCGTTCCCAGCAGCCCGACCGCCACCAACCACAGCCCCCGCCTGACGGCCGGGGGACGGAATGACCACTCGACTTCATGTTCCCCCGGTTCCAGGTAGACCGCCCGTTGGATGTAATTGACCCGAAGCGGAGCGGCGGGCGCGCCGTCGACCATGACTTCCCAATCCGGGTGAAAAACATCGGTGGCGACGAGCAAGGCCGGAACTTCGACCGAGATGGCGACGTTCATCCGCGCGGGCGAGGGGAAACCGACCTTTTCGACGCGGTTCCGGCGTTGCAGCTCGTCGAAACCGGCTTGCGGATTGCCGAGGGTCTTGAGCTCCCCGTACCCGATCGTTTCCAAGGGCACGGGGAGCGAGGATTCCACGAACGCCGCCTGGCGGAGGTCTCCGCGGATCAGTTCCTCCCTGGCTTCGTCGGGGCCGGTCAGCACCGCGCGGTTCTGGGTAAAAACCCGGGGCAGGACGTCCCGCGGCCGGTATTCGACCAGGTTACCCCCCGGCGCCGCCGGTTTGAGCCAGATCCGGGCGACGCTCATGTTGGGGTAAAACCGCATCCCGGGGTTGCGCAGCCGCAAGGCGTACGGATATCCGGTCGCTACCTCCTCCACGGCCTCCCGCAGGCGGGGGACCAGGGGCTTGGAGCAATGCCCGAAGAGGTAATCTCCCCCGTGAAGCGTCGCCGTCTGGTCGAGCAGGCTGAAATAATATACCGTCCGCAACGGCCCCGAAACCGGAAGCGGAAGCGGCGCTGGCGCCGTCATCCGGTAATAAGCGGTCTCCGAGGGATAGCGGTATTTGATCCATTCCGGGACATCGGCCCACTCCAGAAAATACACGACCAGGAATCCCTGCACCGCCGCCTCCGCCATCAGCGCCCCCAGGAGAAACGTCTTCAGCCAGCGCCGCCGGTTGAAGACCGCAACCAGGACCGTGGCCAGGAGCACGACCAGCAACAGAGCTCCGGGACCGGTCAGGAGCCAACCCCGGTACTGTTCCCAGGCCACCAGGGCCGCCGGCCTCCCCCCCGGGGGAGAATACATCCCCTGGCTGATAAAAATTCCCGCTATAAGCGCCCCCAGCGCCACGGCTGCCCAGCGCCGCAGGGGCCGCGGGGACGCGAACAGCCAATGTACCGAGACGCCGGCGGCCAGGGCCATTCCCAGATGCTCGAGTATCCGCCAGCGGACGGCGTAGGGGAGCCCGCAGGCCGGGACCAGCCTGACCAAGGCCAGGTAGACGGGAGAATAGCTCCCGGTCACCAGCAACCAGGAGAACCCCACCAGGCAGATCGAAGCTCCCCACCAGCGGCGGCGCAGGCGAACGTACCGATCGTCGTTTCCTTTCTCGCGGCGGGTAAGGCCGGCCACCGCGCCCAGGACCACGACCAGAACCAGAAAGTAACCTCCGGTCAGGTTCCCTTCCACGTGCAGATAGTCTTCGAGGCCCGGGAACCCCAGTTTCACGCCCTGGGAACAGGTCAGCGTCCCGAACAGATCGGGAACGATGACGGTGGCCAGGTGACGCCAGGGCATACTGAACATGGGAGAGGCCGCCCAGGCCTCCGAGAGGAGAGGCGACGCCCGGTAGGCCCTGGCCGTCTCCGTCATCCCCAACCAATAAGGCGCGGAGAGGAGAAAACCCAGCGCCAACACGACCGCGGCCGCGGCGCACAGTTTCCACGCGTATCTCCGGTCCCGCTGTCCCCAGGAAAAAAGCGCCAGAACCGCGACCAGCGCGACAATCGCGGCCAGGCTGAAAATGGCGCGGACGTCGGATCCGCAGGGACCGATGAACGCCACCGCCAGCGCGCCCGCCGCAGCTCCGGGTCCCCGGCCGCCGCGGGCCAGGGAATCGATTCCGAACAATGCCCAGGGGACCCAGGCCACGGCGTAGGTGGTGTTGGGATCGCAGATATTGTAGGTCATCCCCGCTCCCAGGGCGTAGACGACGGCCAGGGCGGCGGAGCCTTCGGGACCGAGGCGGATGGCGCGCCGGCCCAGAAGCCATGCTCCCAGCGCGGCCAGAAGCCAGTGAACCAGGAGAGGGAGCTTGATCAGCCAGAAATATGCTCCGTCGACGTCCCCCGAGGGCGCTAACAGGTAGAAAGGATACAGGGGCCAATACCAGACCCGGGTGTTGGGGAGATAATTGACCCTTCCGCCGGCGAAGACATGGGGGTCCCACAGTGGCAGGTGCCCGTCTTTGACGGTTTCAGCGAGAAAATCGAGGTTGCTGAAGGTTTCGTAGTAATCGTCGAAAAAAACGCCCAGCCACCCGAACAGCATGGGAGCCAGGACCAGGGCCACGGCCCCGAGGACCACCCACAGCCACGGCGAAGGCGTTTTCATCGATGACGCGTCCGCAGCCAGGCCGAGGAGAGTCCGATGAGAGAGCGCGGATGCAGGCCCAGAAAACCGTTCATCAGGTTGCACCCCAAATCGAGACAGGCCTGGCAACGCACGGGAGCCAGGTTCGCCCAGGCCCGCTCGATGCCGCCGTCGAGACAATTGCCCAGGGGTTCGCTGTAAAAGAGCTTGGTGCAAGGATAGATGTCGCCTACGTTGTCGATGGCGACGAGATAGTTTCCGGAACGGCAGACTATCGGCTTGAACCCGTTCAGCTCGGCCCGGTCGCGGATCAAATGGCGCCCGTATCCGTAGGGCCAGCGGAGCACGTAGGAAAACAAATACCCCGGGTAGGGAACGGTGGCGGGGCGTTCCGACGCCAGCCAACCGATAAACTCGCGGATTTCTTCGTCGCCGGCTTCTTCCGCCTCCACCCGGGTCCCGTCGATCCGCTCCTGGGGCCGGAGAAAATTGATCCCGATGAAACAGCCCATTCTTTCGGCGATCTCGTGAACGTGGCGAAACGCCCGGATCGGCTCGCGGGTGAGCGTGAATTGAAACTGAACCCGCAGCCCCCGGGCGCGGGCGGACTCCGCCGCCGCCAGGACCCGTTCATAGGTCCCCTTCCCCCGGTAGTGTTCATGAATTTCCGGCGGCCCGTCCAGGCTGATGCTGAGCATATCGGCCCGCTCCAGCTCCGCCAGGCGCCGAGGAACGAGGAGGCCGTTGGTGTTGACGGAACATTCGATCCCGTGGCCGCTGATGCGCTCGATCATCTCTCCCAAGCCCTCGTAGAGCGTCGGCTCTCCGCCCGCGACCATGATCACCTTCGTCCCCAGGCGCGCCAGTCCGTCGATGACCGAGAGAATCCGGTCCCGGGGAAAGTCCTCCCGGACCCGGTGCCCGAATTCCGCGTAGCAGTACCGGCACCTGAGGTTGCAGCGCTCGGTGGGCATGAGCTGGACGAAAAACGGAACCCGGCGCCGGAGAAGGCGGGCCCGCGTCAAACCGGCGGCCGCCCTGATCTCCTTGCCCAGAGTCACGGTCCCCCTCCTAGGCCAGTTCCCGCAGGGCCCGCACGACATAATGAAACAGGGTCGAAGGCCTCATTCCGAAAACCAGATTGCGGTCTATGTAGGAGAGGATATAGCAGGATTCGCATCCTTCTCGGCTCAACCCGTTGAGGCTGGCGGTCAAGCCGTGTTCGCGGATGTTCCAGCGGGGTTTGCCCCAGAAGTTGCAGCAGGGGTACACGCTCCCGTCGCCGTCGATGAAGACGACGTAATCGGCGTGGTAGCACTTGGGATAGCTGAAACCCTCCGGCAGCTCCGAGGCCCGGGCCATTCTTTTCTGGTAGGAAAACGGCCAGCGCAAGGCCACGTCATGGGCACGCTCCGTGAATTGAATCGGGTATTTACATTGCTGGAGCGCCTTGATCCGCCGGAGAAAATCCCGGATTTTTTCATCGGGAATGTCCAGGTGGTGGGAGGGGCCGCCTTCCTTGAGCGTTTCGTACTGAAACGAGAGGGAGAAATTCAAGAGGGCTCCGAAGCGCCGGGCGGCCGAGGCCAGGAAATCCAAGTCGGCGTCGGTCGTCTCGGCGGTCAGCACCGCGTTGATCCGGGTGGGCACGCCGTGGGACGAGGCCAGCTCGATCGCGCGCATGGTCTTGGCGAAGGTTCCGGAGCCGCGGTTGCGGTCGTTCAGTTCCTCCCTCCCGTCCAGGCTGATGCAGATGGAGTCCAGCTTTTTGACGACGTCGAGCTTCCGTTCCACCAGGATCCCGTTGGTGATCATATCGCAGATGATCCCATTGCGCCGGACCCGGTCGACCAGCGTTCCGATGTCCTCCCGCAATAACGGCTCCCCCCCTTGAAGTTGAAGCAGCCGGGTTCCGTGGCGCCCCAACTCGTCGATCAGAGTCAGGAGCTCATCGGTGGTGAATTCCTTCCAGTCCTTTCTTTCCGGATATTCTCCGTAGCAGTAATAACATCTGAGGTTGCAGCGGTTGGTGACCGCCAGATAGACGTTGATCGGTTGCCGCCGGCCGACCAGGTGGCAATGCAGGATGTTCAACAGCATCCGCGCCCGCTTGACGGTCAGGCCGGTTCTCATGGTGCGGAGTATTTCCCCCTCCGGACCAGGCCGCGGGCGGCAAGGGCGATGGCGGCGGCATCGAGGCCGTTCATCTCTTTCATTTCGGCGTGGGAGCCGTAGCCCTCGGCGAAGCGGTCGCGCAGGCCCAGCCGGACGAAGGCGGTGCCGCCGCGGTTCTCTTCGAGGAGGGCCTCGGCCACGGCGCTCCCCAACCCTCCGATGATGCTGTGCTCCTCCACCGTAACCACCGCGCCGGTCGCGGCCGCGGCGGCTATCAACTCCCGGTCGAGGGGCTTGAGCGTGTGGATGTTGATCACCCGGGCGGAAACGCCTTCCCGTTCCAGGAGTTCGGCGGCGGTCAGTACGTCCCGTACAATCTCGCCGGTGCCGAGCAGGGCCACGTCCGTCCCCTCCCGCAGAACCACTCCCCTCCCCACCTGGAAGTCGTACTCCCCGGCGTAGATCGCCGGGGAATTTCCCCGGGAGAGACGGAGGTAGACCGGACCGTGTATCTCCGCCGCCGCCCGGGTGGCTTTCCTGGCCTCCAGCCCGTCGGCGGGCGAAAGGACGGTCATCCCCGGGAGCGCCCTCATCAGGGCTAAATCCTCGGTGGCGTGGTGGGTCGGCCCCAGATCGGAATACACGAACCCGGCCCCGATCCCCACCAGCTTGACGTTCATCTCCTGGTAGCAGAGATCGTTGCGGACCTGCTCGAAAGCCCGCATGGTGATGAACCCCGAGATCGTGTAGACGTAGGGGACCCACCCGCAGGAGGCCAGCCCGGCGGCGGCTCCGACCATATTGGCTTCGGAGATGCCGAAGTTGATGAACCGGTTCGGGTACAGGCGCCTGAACTCGTCGTAGACGATGGCCCCGTTATCGGCCACCAGGGCCAGTATCCGGTCGTTTTCGGCCGCCAGCCGGGTCAGCGCCTGGAGATACGCGTTCCTCACAGCCCCTCCATCTCCAGTTCGCGGCAGATGATCCTGCGCTCTTCTTCGTCGGGGAGACGGTAATGCCAGATGGGGACGTTCTCCATGAACGATATCCCCTTCCCCTTCACGGTGTGGGCGACGATGGCGCTCGGTCTGCCCGGCGCCAAGGGGACGCGGGAGAGCGTTTCCCGGATCTCGTCGACGTCGTGCCCGTCGATTTCGCGTACTTCCCATCCGAAGGCCCGGAGCTTGTCGGCCAACGGCTCCAGGGGAACGATGCTCTCCAGTCTGTCCATGGCCTGCAGCTTGTTGTAATCGACGATGACGGTGAGGTTGTCCAGGGCATGCGCGGGGGCGAAAAGAAGGGCCTCCCATACGCTGCCTTCCTGGCACTCGCCGTCGCCCAGCAGAACGAATACCCGGAACCCGCGGTTCTCCAGCCGGCCCGACAGCGCCGTCCCCACCCCGAAGGACAGGCCGTGGCCCAGGGCGCCGGTGGAAGCCTCGACGCCCGGGACCTTGTGCATGTCCGGGTGGCCGCCCAGAACGGTTCCGCGGGACCCGAACGAGTCCAGAATTTCCCGGGAAATAAACCCGGCCTGGTAGAGGGCGGCGTAGAGCGCCACGGCGGCGTGGCCTTTGCTGAGAACGAACCGGTCCCGGGAAGGGTCGTCGGGGCGCGCGGGGTCGACCGCGAGAATGTCGGTATACAGAACCGTCAAAAGGTCCGCGATGGAAAGCGCCGCGCCCAGGTGCCCGCCCGGCGTCCGGCAGATCGCCCGGACGATCAGTTTTCTCAGCTCGGCGCTTCGAGCCCGGAGGGCGTCGCCGCTCATGCGTTCCGACATGGTCACCTAGATAAAGTTGATGTGTTGGGGAGGTTCGCCCGAGGGCTCCTTGAGTTCTATCAGCCCCTCTTTGACGTCCCAGAGGAATTCGTTGATCTTGTGCTGGAGGCAGAGGCAGGCGCAATCGGTCCGGGCGTCGAACGCCTCCGAAGCGATGAAGTCCATCACTTCCCAGTAACGGTCGGACCGCCACAGTTCCTTGAAGGAGGTGTCGATGATGCTGCCGATGTGAAACTTTTCCGCGTAGCGGCTGTTGAACAGCATCCCGCAGGGGGCGACCAGCCCCGACCCGGAGAATTGGGGCATGAAGGGAGCGCCGTAGCAGCGGGAATAGCGCCGGCCGCCGCCGCTCATGATCTTCGACCACTTGGCCTGAACGGTATATTCCTCCGTGGAATAACCCTCGGCCTCCTTGAGCAGGTCGGTCAGTTCGAAATACTTGGAGTAGTCCACCCCCAGGTGGCCGAACTCGTCGTCGCTGCAGTGCTTGATCACGGTGTAGTCCACTCCCAGTTCCCGGCCCAGCCGGGCCAGGGGGATGACCTGGTCGCGGAACTGGGGCATGAGCACCATCTGCAGCCCCAGGGTGACGGGCAGCTCCTTCTCCCGCTTGACCCGGACGCACTCGCGGATGATCTCGCAGATCCGGTCGAAGCACTCCTTCCGGCAGCCCATGACCTCGGCGTAGCGGTCGGCTTCGCCGGCCGAGATATTGAACCTCAGGTAGGTCAGGGCCGGGAGCACCTCTTCCAGGCGCTCGGTCTTCAGGAGGTAGCCGTTGGTGCCCATGGCCATGTCCAGGCCGTTGGCTTTTCCCCGGAGGACGGCGTCGTAGATATGGGGGGAGCAGAGACTCTCCCCGTCGCTGACGAAGCTGATGGCCTTGACCCCGATTTCGGCGGCATCGTCGAGAAAACGGAAGATCACGTCCTTGGTCATACGGTGGTCGTCGTGTTCCTGGAGCTTGCTGTAGCAGTAGACGCAGTTGTAGTTGCAACGCCGGGTCAGGGCGCAGTCGATGGTGATGGGGGCGATCCGCTCGCCCGCCAGCCAAGCCTTGACCCGATCGAGGTGCCACATGAGCTTGTGCCCGTCGAGAATAAGGTTTTTTTCGGTCATGATACTTTTCCTGTACTGCGGTAATGCATCAACGCGGTGCCGGGGAAGGCGCGGTCTCCGGCCCCCGCCGGAGCCGGGTCACCGACCCTTCGGCGGGGGGCGGCGGCGTGCCGGCCCCGTAGACTTCCCCGATCAAGGCCAGGTAATCGGCCGCGATCCGCTTCAGGGATTTCAGGGAAACGGCCTTGGAGGCGCCCGTCTCCCGCACGTCCAAGCGGTACGGGACCTCGGCGAACAGATACCCGCGCCGGGCCGCCCGGACCAGGTTCTCGGTTTGAAAGAAAAACCCGTCGCTGCGGTTGGGCGAATCCAGCAGGACGCAGCGGCGGTAGAGCACGGTCCCGTTGGTGTAGTTGAACTTCTGCCCGAAGGTGAGGTTGACGATGGCCAGGTAAAGAGCGGAGTAGAAGTTCCGTTTTCTTCCCCTCACCTCCCGGTTGAAAACGAAAGGAACGACCAGGTCGACTTCGTCCAGGAGCGGAAGGAAGCGCAGTATCTCCGCCGGGTCGTTCTCGTTGTCCCCGGGCATCATCGCCACCGCCTCCCCCCGCGCGGCGGCCACGCCGTCGCGGAACGAAGCCCCGATCCCCCGGGGCCGATCGTGCTCGATCATCCTCACCCGCCGGTCGGACCGGGCGACCTCCCGCACCAGTTCGGGTGTCCGGTCGGTCGAACCGTCGTTCACCACCAGGACTTCGCCCTGGATCCCCATCCGGTCGTAGGCCTCCAGGCACCGTTCCAGCGCCGGGCGGATATTCGCCTCCTCGTCGAGGGCGGGCATGACCAGGGTTATCGCGAAACGGCTTTCCGGCTTTTCCATAATCGGCTCCGGAAGGTCCCCCGGACGGTTTCGGCGATGACGTCGAGGTCCCAGTTGATCATGGCCGAGGTGTTGATCATCGAGACCAGGTAGCAGGTGTAGCAGGGCTTGGTCTCCAGGTGCTTGAAGGCCTCGTCGAACCCGACCTCGTGCAGGTTTTTGGCGTCGAACTGGCCCTGCATCCCCTGGCAGGGGTAGAGACAGCCGTCCTCGTCGATCACGAGTTCGTAGTTCCCGTACTGGCACTCGATGCACCGTTTCCCCATGAGTTTCAGGGACTCGGCTTTCCCCAGGTACTTGCGGGTGTAGGGAACGGGCCAGTCCAGGGTGTAGCGCAGGATCTTGGTGGTGCTGAAGATGGGGTACCCCCGCCGGATATACTCCACGAATTTGTTCTGGTAGGCGATGATGTCCTCGTCCTCGGGGGCCAGGTCCTCCCCCTCCAGGGTTTCGTCCCCCTTGAAGAGGAAGTTGATCCCCCACTCCACGTTTTTCTCCCGGACCATCTCCGCCATGAAGTCGACGTCGTGAACCGTGTACTTGGTCACGGTGGTGTTGATCCTGACCGGGACCTTGTGCGTATCCTGGACCACCTTGATCGACTCCATGACCTTGTCGAAGGTTCCTTGGCCCCGGACCCGGTCGTTTCCTTCCCGGGCCCCGTCCAGGGAGAAGCAGACGTTGTCGAGGAGGGCTATTTCCGGGATCTCCCGGAGCCGTTCGGGAAACTGGCCGTTGGTGACGATGGCGGTCACGATCCCCTTGGAGTCGATGTACCGGAAGAGTTCTCCCAGCTCCTTGTAGAGCAGGGGCTCGCCACCCTGGACCAGGATATACCTGGTCCCCCGGCGCCGAAGGTCGTCGATCAGCTTTTTCAGTTCGCCGAGGTCCCAGTCCGGGCGCTGACGGTTGGAATATCTCCCGAAGCAATAGGCGCACTTGAGGTTGCAGCGGCTGTTGATCACCAGGTTGACGTAGAAGGGATAGCGCGGTTTGCGCAGGGCCTTGATCGAAAGCATGTGCGCCAGGGTGCGGACCCGGTTCCAATACCTGCGCGCGGCCAGTTTTTTATGGTTGTAGCTCATTGCTCGACCAGTTCCTCCTTCAAACGAGCGGCCACGTGGGCGGGGGAGAACCCCAGGAGTTCCCGAAGATAATCCTGGCTGCCGGCCACCGGGGCGTAGGTGTCGGGGATCCCGAAGCGGACGACCTTGACGGGGAGGTTCCCGTCGACCACGGCTTCGGCCACCGCGCTCCCCAATCCGCCGATCAGGGAGTGCTCTTCCATGGTGGCCAGCAGCGGACAGGTCCGGGAGAGTTCTTCCAGAAGTCCGCGGTCGAGGGGCTTGACCGTGTGCATGCTCACCACCGCCGGGTCTTCTCCCGCCGCTGCCAATGCTTCCGCCACCCGCAGGGCCGGTTCGACCATATTGCTGGTGGCGATCAGGGCCAGGCCGCGCCCCGGGCGCAGCAGGCAGCCTTTCCCGATCTCGAATTCGAAATCCTCGGATTCGTGAACCGGCGGCTCCCCCGACTTCCCGATCCGGATGTAGCAGGGGCCGTCCAGCTCCAGGGAGGCCCTCACCGCCCGGGCGGTCTCCAGGGCGTCGCCGGGGCAGATCACGGTCATGCCGGGCAACGCCCGCATGACGGCGATATCCTCGATGGCGTGGTGGGTCGCTCCCGCGGTTCCGTAGGTGAGGCCCTGGCCGACGCCGACCAGCGCCACCGGCAGTTTCTGGTAACAGAGGTCGACCCGAATCTGCTCGAAGCAGCGCATGGTGGCGAAAGGAACGATGGTGTAGCAGAAGACCCGCTTCCCCGAGAGGGCCAGCCCCGCCGCCACCCCCACCATGGCCGCCTCGGCGATTCCCACGTTCAGGTAGCGGTCGGGATAGCGTTCCCGGAACCGCTCCAGGATGGTGAACCCGGTGTCGGCCGTAACCAGGTAGACGTCCTCGCGTTCCGCCGCCAGATCCATCACCGTCCTGATGAACCCCTGCCTCATCTCTCCTCCTCCCCGGCGGCGCGGTCGATCTCCCGGCAGTAGGTCTCGATCTTATCCCGGGGAACGGAGAGATAATGACTTTCGAACTTTCCTTCCATGTCCCCGACCCCCTTGCCCTTGACGGTGCGGGCCACCACCAGGGAAGGCTTGCCGGTTTCGAAGGGAACCGATGCCAGGACCTCTTCCAGGCGCTCGTGGTCGTGGCCGTCGACTTCCCGCACCGCCCAGCCGAACGCTTCCCAGCGCGGACGGAAGCTGGAGATGGGCTGGATGTTCTCCACGCAGTCGAACCCCTGGAAGTTGTTGGCGTCGATGATCGCCGTCAGGTTGTCCAGCTTCAGCCGGGAAGCGAGCATCGCCCCCTCCCAGACGCTTCCTTCCTGGGTCTCCCCGTCTCCCATCAGGACGAAGACGCGGTAGCCCTTCCCGTCGTTGCGGGCGGCCAGGGCCATACCCGCCCCGATGGGGAGCCCGTGGCCCAGGGCCCCGGTGGAAGCCTCGATCCCCGGGAGCCCGTTCCGCACCGGGTGCCCGTACAGGCTGGAGCCGTCGGCCAGATAATCTTCCAGTACCTCCGGCGGCGCGAAACCCCGGGCGACCAGGGTGGCGTACCAGCATGAAGCGGCGTGGCCCTTGCTCAGGAGAAACCGGTCCCGGCCGGGGTCGTCGGGGGAGCCGATCCTGAGGACGCGGAAGTAGAGAACGGTGAGAATGTCCGCGATCGACATCGCCGAACCGAAGTGGGAGCCGGTCTTGTGCATCCGGACCAGCCGGCGGCGCGTCTCGGCCGCCCGTTTCTTCATTTCGCTGTTTGCCGCCATGATTAAAGGATGTAGTATACGTTTTTACTCCCGAAGGTGTAAACATTTCAAGAGTTCCGGAAATGCCCACGTTTTGCGACAGCGCCCGGCTCAGAAGCGCCTGTATCTTTGTGGTTATCTTCCTGCTCCTGCTGGCGATCTACTACCCGTCGTTCCGCAACCCCCCGCGCAGCGACTACTGGCCGGCCTTCTGGGCTTTCCGCCTGGTCGACGCTCCCCATTCCCCCTACGGGCTGGGGACGATCTGCAACTACGACCCCTTCGGCCACGGCACCTTCCGTCCCCTGTTTTACGTCTACCTCTATCTCGAATACCGGATGTTCGGCTCCTGGTTCGCGGGGAACCACCTGCTCTCCTTCGGCCTGTATTTCCTCTGCCTGATTCTCTTCTACCGCCTGGCGGTGAGGGTGTTCCGCGCCGACCCCGAGATCGCCGCCGTTTTCACCGCCTTGCTGGCCTTTCTATTTTCCCACTTCGACATCGTCACCTGGACCTTTCACCTCGCTTCCCTGGCCGGGTTCGCCTTCATGTTGGGGGGGTTTCTCCTCTTCGCCTCCTTCCACCGCACCGGCGACCCACGGCGGCTGGCGGGAAGCGTCCTTCTCTTTCTGCCCGGGATGTTTTCCTACGAAGTCTTCGCCCCCTGGCCCGCGGTCCTGGTCGGGGTCGAAGCCCTTTATCCGGCCCGGGGGAACCGCTCGCGGCGGGCCGGGCTGCTCCTGGTCGCCGGCGCCGTGCTTGCCGTCTATATCTGCTATCTGGGCGCGGTCCTGCTCAGCCGCGGCGCCGCTTCCTACATGGGAAGAACGGACATCCCCTCGGTTCCGCTTCTCCTCCTGGCCGCGGCCGGGGTCTTCTTCAACCTTCTCTACAACAGCGTGGCGGTCAACCTCCTCCCCATCCTCCCCATACCGGCCACGGTGGCGGACAACGTGGACATGGGGGGAATGCTGCTGCGCTGGTCCTCGGGCCTCTACCTCAAGATCATCTGGGCGGGGGCGGCGGGGTTCTGCCTCTGCGCCGCCGGGCTCGTGGGACTCCGGCTGCGGAAACGGGGGGGGACGGCGGCGGCGCTGGGGCTGCTCCTCTACCTTTATTTCAGCTATTTTTTCGTGGTCGTGGCAGCGCGCCTGACCACCAACCTGGTGATCTACCCCTACACCCAGTTCCGCTATCAGTTCGTTCCCAACGCCCTCGCCGTCATGGCCGGGATCGTCCTCGTCTGCGGGCTGTTCCGGCCCCGGCGGCGGGAAAAGGCCGTGATCGCCCTGGCGGCGGTGCCCCTGATCGCCGCCAACGCCTACCTCTCCTGGACCTATTCCGGCGTCATCAGCGATCAACTGGCCCCGCTGGGGAACCTGCTGAAGAACGTCAAAACTCATCTGGACGACGGGCGGATCAACCCCTCGGCGCGGCTCTACATCGATCCGGCGGTGACGGAAAAGCTCCCCCAATTGTGCTGGAACCGGACCATGGCCAAGCTGGGCATGATCCAGGGCACCTACCAGTGGATCTTCAGCGGGGAAGAGTTGGCTTCCTTCACCGACCGCCCCGAGAACGCGGTCTGGACGATCGGGCCCGCCGACCCCGTCCGGATCAGGAGAATCGCGGGGCGGCTCACCGCGACCCCGCCCCCAGACGCGGGAGAAGAAGAACGATGAAGGCATTGGTGACGGGAGGCGCGGGCTTCATCGGAAGCCACCTGGTCGAACTGCTCCTGGAGAAGGGCCACGACGTGGAGGTGATCGACAACCTTTCCACCGGGAGGGAACAGAACCTGAACCTGCTGCGCACCGAGCGGCGACCGGGCTTCCATAAGCTCGATATCGTCGACCACGCCTCCCTGCTCCCCCTCTTCGACGGCGCGGACTGGGTCTTCCACCTGGCCGCTCTGGCCGACATCGTCCCCTCCATCCGCAACCCGCTCGGTTACCACCGATCCAACGTCGACGGCACCATCAGCGTGCTCGAGGCCGCGCGGGCGGCCGGCGTCAAGCGCCTCGTCTACGCCGCCTCCTCGTCCTGCTACGGCATCCCCGACGCCTACCCGACCCCGGAGACGGCGCCGATCCGGCCCCAGTACCCCTACGCTCTGACCAAGAACGTGGGCGAGCAGTACGTCATGCACTGGGCTCAAGTCTACGGGCTTCCCGCCGTTTCCGTGCGTTTCTTCAACGTCTACGGCCCGCGCTCCCGCACCTCCGGGACCTACGGGGCGGTCTTCGGGGTCTTCCTCGCCCAGAAACTGGCCGGGGAGCCCTTCACCGTGGTCGGCGACGGCGAACAGACCCGGGACTTCACCTTCGTCACCGACGTGGCCGCCGCCTGCCTGGCCGCTGCCCAGTCCGATGTTTCGGGCGAGATCTTCAACGTGGGCAGCGGCCGGCCGGTCAGCGTCAACCGCCTGGTCGAGCTGCTGGGGGGGGGACATATCCACATCCCCAAACGGCCCGGGGAACCGGACTGCACCCACGCCGACGTTTCCAAGATCCGCCGGGCACTGGGTTGGGAAGCCCGGGTCCCGATCGAGGAAGGCGTCGGGATCATGCTCGAAAACATCGACTACTGGCGGGAAGCGCCGGTCTGGACCCCGGAAAGCATCGGGGAGGCGACCCGGGAATGGTTCGAATACCTGGGGAAGGCGGGGGAGGAAGGAAGCAGAGAGCATGGAGCATAGGGCGTAGCGTGCCCCTCAACCTCACCCTCTTCCGTCCCCCTTCATGATCTTCATGTCCTTCATGGTCGAGAAAGCATAGGGCATGGAGCACAGTGCATAGAGTCAAACAAATCCTGAATCCTCTTTCTCTTATCTGTAAAACCTGCCTGCCGGCA
>Ga0116162_10000609_pt1 | contig 25256 bp, 26 predicted proteins | sample AD_UKC105_MetaG_FD_89875 | JGI IMG/M metagenome (GOLD analysis project Ga0116162, IMG submission 89875) | Active sludge microbial communities of municipal wastewater-treating anaerobic digesters from Hong Kong - AD_UKC105_MetaG | ecosystem: Engineered > Bioreactor > Anaerobic > Digestate...
ATTCCAACTATTCCATAGCTCCGCGAATGGCCCACTCGGTCTATCTGGAAAGCCTTCTCTCTTTCGGGATCGTCGGGACGCTTTTTCTCGGGGCAGGCGTCTTCCGGCTGTTCCAGAAAGCCGCCTTTAAGACTCCCTTTCTTCTCTTCCTCCTGGCAGGGCTCTTCAATAATATTGAAAAATCATTTTCTCTTCTCCTCCTGGCAGCCCTTTTTCTGACAGTCGGGGAGCAGGCAGGAGCGGATAGAAAGAAGGGATTTCCCTTTACAGGGAAAAAGGCCCTGGTCCCGGCTTTTGCTCTTGTCTATGTGATGATACTTTCTCTGATATCCCACTTTTTCTTTCTCAGCGGAGACAGGGCTATGGAGGAGAACCGCCCCTTTGATTCCTTCCGCTTCTTTTACAGAGCCTACAGGACTCTCCCCCTCGATCCTTACTATGCCGAATGGTCTGTCCGTTCCCTGTTGGCTACAGATAAAGTCCAATGGGATGTGAAACTGGCGCTTTGTGAGGAGATCCTCTCAAGGGCTACGGCTCGGAACAGCTCTTCTCCCGGCCTCTACTATCTGAAAGGGGTCTATTACAATGCTCTTCTGCGTGCTTCCGGCTTTAACGCGTTCAAACCTGAAGTCCTTCAACGAGGGCTGGAAGCCATTGAAAAGGCCGTCGCCCTGAATCCCGTCAAAGCCGATTATCACTATCTCAAGATGGTCTTATGGTCCTATACGGATAATGAGAAGACGCTTACAGAGACGTTCAGAAAGCTCACTGCCCTGGAGCCTTATTATTTGAATGCCTATTTGCTCATGATGGAGAAGACAACGGATGAAACCCTCAAAGAAGAGTGTGCCCGGAAAGCCCGTGTGATCCGCAGCCTCCAGCCTGTTCAGCCGTTGAACTCCTACGAAAAACACCTTATGGGAAAGGATGCTCTTTAACGGTATTTCTCTTTCAGGATCTCACAAAGCAACTCGCCTCGGCTTAAATCGGCCATGGAACTCTCCAACTCTTTTTGAGCTGAACGGGGAACCCAGAGAAAAAAGGTAACGGAATCTTCAAAAAGCCGCTGATCCACATCCAAGCCTTTCTCAGCAAGTAGACGTTCCAGAGGATCCAGCACAGGATAAGGGAAGTTCAGACGGCAATAGGACATGGCTGTGAGAAGATGGATTCCCCCCTCGTCAAGGGCCCGGGCCGCCGCATCAGTGTAGGCCCGGACGAGGCCGCCGGCCCCCAACTTGACTCCCCCGAAGTAGCGGGTGATGACGACGAATGTGTTGGTCAGGTTTTTCTTCCGGATAACATCAAGAATGGGGAGACCTGCTGTCCCCCGGGGCTCACCGTCATCATGATAGCGGGCCTGTTCCCCTGAAAGACCCAGGACATATCCCCAACAGTGGTGAGTTGCTCCCATTTCCCTTTTTTTGACCCCTTCAAGGAGAGACAAAGCCTCCTCTTCCGATGTGCAGGGGAAAGCTTCCCCGATAAAACGAGACTTTTTTACAACGATTTCAATAAGGGATGTCCGGGAAAGGGTCTGTATCTCCATGGAGTTTATCATAGGCACAGGGCCTCTTTTGTCAAGAGGCCTTTTCCCTGTTGAGATTGAAGGGGGTTATGGTATGATGGGAGAAAAGGAGGCATGCGTGTATCTTGTCACCGGAGGATGCGGATTCATCGGATCTCATATTGCAGAAGCCCTGGCCCTGAGAGGAGAGAGGGTGCGGATCCTGGACGATCTCTCGACAGGCCATGAAGAGAATATCGTCTCGTTTCGAAACAAGACGGAGCTTGTCATCGGGGATATCCGTGATGAAGCTCTTTTGGACAGGGTGATGGAGGGGATCACAGGGGTCTTTCATGAAGCGGCCCTGGTCTCGGTGGTGCGCTCGGTGGAATCTCCGCGCCTGAACCATGATATCAATGTCCGGGGGACATTCAATATCCTTGAAGCGGCCCGCAGAAAAGGGGTCAGGCGGGTAGTCTGCGCTTCATCAGCCGCAGTCTACGGCGATGATCCACGGCTCCCCAAGAAAGAGGAATTTGAACCTGCCCCCTCTTCTCCCTACGGCGCGTCAAAGGCGATGAATGAGATCTACGGCTCTCTTTATACGAGACTATACGGAGTGGAGACGGTTTCTTTGAGGTATTTCAATGTGTATGGAGAGCGGCAGGATCCGACTTCCCCTTATTCAGGAGTCCTTTCCCTCTTTAAAAAGGCTTTTGAAGAAGAAGTCCCCTCTCTGACCATATTCGGCGACGGGCTTCAGACAAGGGATTTTATCTATGTCAAAGATGTTGCTGCTGCCAATCTATTGGCCATGGAGTCAAAGTCATGCCCGGGAGGGGTTTTTAATGTGGGAACGGGGAAAAGCGTTACCCTGCGCCGGGTTATCGGTATCATGGAGGGGTTGACCGGGAAAAAGAGCAGGATTGATTATCAGGACAGACGGCCGGGGGATATCAGGTTTTCCGAAGCCGATATTTCCGCCCTGGTAAAATTCGGATTCCGGCCCCGTTATGACATAGAGGAGGGTTTACGGCGCTACCTTCAAGGAGGAGTCACATGAATGAGATGATCAGACAGAGGATCAAAGAGTCCATGGAAGTCAAAGAGAAGATGATGAGCCCTGCATTTGTCTCTGTGGTCGAAGAGGCAGCCCGGGCTATCCTCAGGACTTACCGTAACAGGAAAAAGCTTTTCCTGGCCGGGAACGGAGGAAGTGCTGCAGACGCCCAGCATCTTGCCGCAGAACTTGTATCCAGGTTCTATAAAGAGCGTAAAGGTCTGCCGGCGGAAGCACTCACCGTCAATACATCGGTGATGACAGCTATCGGGAATGATTATGATTTTAACAGGATCTTTGCCCGTCAGATCGAAGCTTCGGGGACTTCAGGGGATCTTTTTATCGCCATCTCCACAAGCGGGAACTCTCCCAATATCATAGAAGCCATTCGGGCAGCCCGAGAGGGAGGCCTTACAGTCCTGGGGATGGCCGGGCGTGGCGGCGGCAAGATGAAGGAGCTTTGTGATATTCTCATGATCATTCCGTCAGACATCACACCCCGGATACAGGAAGGACATATTCTCTGCGGCCATATCCTGTGTGAGATCGTCGAAGCCCGGTTGACAGAAGAGGGGCTTATTTAGTTTTGCGTTTTTTCTCACTCCGGCCAAGGATATTGCGAGCCTTTCCGTCTCATGTTAGGATGAAGGTATGAAAAAAAGCGCTTTGGGACTGATCGTCCTCTCCGGCCCCACAGGAGTGGGAAAGACACGCCTATGTGAGATCCTGGCTGAAAAATGGGGCGCAGAGATCATATCGGCTGATTCCCAGGCTGTCTACAAAGGGATGGATATCGGGACGGCTAAACCGGCCGGGAGTGCTGTACCGTATCATTGCCTTGACCTGGTCTCTCCCTTGGAACAGTTTGATGTGGGTTCTTTCATAAGGTGTGCCGATGAGGCTGTCGAAGAGATCAGGAGCCGGGGCAGAAATGTGATCGTATCCGGGGGTACTCCCATGTATATCCACCGTTTTCTCTACGGACTTAGCCCGCTCCCGGGACGCAGCCGGGAGATCAGGAAAAGGTTATATGCTCTTTTGGAAAAGGAGGGATCTGAAGTTCTCTATAGGCGCCTGGAAAAGGAAGATCCCCGTTCGGCAGAGCGGATCCATCCCCATGACCATACCCGGATCGTCAGAGCCCTGGAAGTCCTGGAGCTTTCCGGGAAGCCCCTCTCTTCCTGGCGGGAGACAAAGAAGCAGCCCCGTTACCGGGCTCTTTATGTGATCCTCAACAGGCCGCGCCAGGACCTTTATGAACGGATCGACCGGAGAGTCGATGAGATGATAGAGGAGGGATGGGCCGATGAGGCAGCCCGTTTGCGAAAAGAGGGGGTTCCTGATGATGCCCCCGGTTTCCGCGCTGTGGGATACAGAGAGATACTGGCTTTTCTTGACGGGGAGATGGCTTTAGATAAAGCAGCAAGGGAGATCAAAAAGAAAAGCAGACATTATGCCCGGCGGCAGCTGATCTGGTTCAGAAAAGAGGAGAATACTTTTTGGATAGAATGGAAGGATGAGAACGAAGAGGCTGTTGCTGATTCTATTCTCAAACAGATAGAAAAGGAGGAATCCAATGATTGTGAAAGAGAGCCGTCTTGAAAAGCTGAAGATGATCTCCAAGGGAAAGGTCCGGGATATCTATGACCTGGATAAGAAGTTGCTGATTGTGACCACAGACAGGATGTCCGCTTTTGACCGGATCCTCCATGAACCTATTCCCTATAAAGGTATGGTCTTAAACAACCTTTCCCTCTTCTGGTTCGACCTGATGAAAGACATCATCCCTAATCATGTGGCAGAGACAGATATCGAAGTCTTTCCCGAAGAAGCCCGGAGTCAGAAAGAGGTTTTGTACGGAAGAAGCGTCATCGTCCATAAGGCTGAACCGCTGAAAGTGGAGTGTATTGTCCGTGGGTATATCACAGGTTCAGGCTGGAACAGCTATCGGCAAAAGGGGGAGATCTGCGGCCTTCGTCTTCCGCCGGGGCTGAAAGAAAGCGAGATGCTTGAGGAGCCGCTGTTTACCCCTACCACTAAAGCCGATGAAGGGCATGATGAAAATATAACCTTTGATGAGATGAAGGAGTTGATCGGGGAGCCTCTGGCAGAGGAGCTGAAGGAAAAATCGCTGGCTATCTATCTCCGTGCCCGGGATTATGCTGCTCAACGTGGGATCATCATCGCCGACACCAAAATGGAGTTCGGGATCTACAAAGGGAGTGTCATCATCATAGATGAACTTCTGACTCCGGATTCTTCCCGTTTCTGGCCGGCCCGGTTCTATGAAGCCGGACGGTCCCAGGAGAGCTTTGACAAACAGTACCTGAGAGACTGGCTGACAGGGACCGGATGGGACAAGGACTCCGACCCTCCGCATCTTCCTGAGGAAGTGGTCAGAAAAACTCAGGATAAATATCTGGAAGCCTACCGGCTCCTCACGGGAAAAGATCTCCTTCAAGAGCTCAGGATCGGATAAGAGGGGGGCTCTGCCCCCCGATTTTACTTGTCTTTTCTTTACACGCCTGTTATACTATTAAACCATGAAAGAGATTCTCACCCTTCTGATTGTCTTCGTGTTTATCACCGGATGCGCTTCGATTCCCGGAATAGAAGATTATAATGAATATGCTTTCGACCTGGTGACAAACGGACTCTATGAGGAAGCCCTCTTTTACCTCTTGAAAGCGGATTCACTAACTCCTGACTACAGGATCAAGAACAATATCGCTCTCTGCTACGAAGCTTTAGGAGAACGACAGCTTGCGCAAAAGTACTATCAGGAGGCTCTGAAACTGAGAGAGACAAAAGCTTTGAAGGATAACTATGCAGATTTTAAAAAAGATCAGCTTTAACATCCTCCTTCTCTTCACCCTTGCGGCGTGTCTTTTCACAAGAGATGAAAATATCCGTCTCAGGGCAAAAAGAGCCCCCCTGGCTGACCTCAACGGTAAGACGATCCTTGTCCTTCCTTCTGTTGTCCATAGTTCGGATTTTCAGCTGAACCGGGACTTGACCCAATATTTGAATGCCCTTCTCAGCGAAAATGAGTACAAGGCCACAGTTATCACACCTGCCGGACTCACCGAGTCACGCGGCAGGGAGATCGCCCGTATCTTTCTTGACGGCGGAGCCCCTGAAGGGGAAGCTTTTCACAATACACTGGCAGATCTTGTCCTTTCTGTCCGGTTGGATCTTCTCTATGAGTTCTACTCAAGCTACTCCGGGGATGACGGGCTTAACCCGGCCTATTCCGTGGAGCGGGGCGGGGCACCCGGACTCTTTGAGTCGCCGACAGAATGGAAAAGCCGCTCTTTTGAGGATCTTAGTTTTCAATTGAAAGCCCGCTTCGTTTTGGTTGATATCGGCACAGAGAAACGTCTCATAGACAGGGAGGAGAGCTACGAGATCATTCTGGAGGATTACAGGATGAAAGATGTCTCTTCAGAAGGAGAGCGTGCGTTCCTTGCTATGATCCAGCAGGCTTCTTTGGATTTTCTCTCCTGGTGCCGCGAGAGGGACGTAGAACTGGAAAGGGTCTATCTCAAATGAAAAAAATCCTCTTGTTTTCCCTTCTTCTCTTCATGCTCCTGGCCCAGGCTTCAGGGCAGTTCGGGCGTAACAAGATACGGGATAAGGACTTTAACTGGATGACATGGGAGACTCCTCACTTCGTTATCCATTATTATGAGGATACGGCAAAATTAGTGAAAGAAGTGGAACGGATCCTGGAAGAAACCCATGATGATTACCGCAACCGTATGGGGATCACCCTCAAAAAGAAGGTGCCGGTAGTCATCTATTATAACTCCAAAGATTTTTCTCAGACTAATATCACCGATTCTGAACTCAGCGAAGGGGTCGGGGGGTTTACTGAGTTGTCCAAACGGCGGCTTGTCCTTCCCTATAACGGAGACATTTACGATTTTAAAAGGATACTGCAGCATGAACTGGTCCATGTCTTTCAATATGAGTACATCGTCCCTTCTGATATGCCGCTTTCGGCTCTCTACAACTCGCTGACCTTTCCTCCTCTGTGGGTGATGGAAGGGATGGCGGAGTATTTCAGCGAAGACTGGCAGCCCATGGGGCAGATGATGCTCCGGGAGAATATCCTTTCGGGAGAGATCCCGGATATCCCCCTTTTAGGGGATGAGGTCTTTAATTATTACGGTTATTATGCTTATAAGCTGGCTCAGTCTTTTACCGAATTTCTCTGCCATCAGTACGGGGAGAAGAAATTCATCCGCTATTTTAAAGGCCTTTCCAAAAAAATTACAGTGCGGCCGGAAGAGGAGTTTAAAGCAGTCTACGGGATCACAATGAAAAGAGCCGTAGAATTATGGCATCACGACTTGAAACAGTTTTACTGGCAGGATGGTCTGGAAAAAAATGATCCCTACAGTGTCTTTCATATGACCGAATTCAAAAAGCCCTTGTCGGGGGATACAGATAATGTTTTACTTTATGCCCCGAAACTCTCTCCGGCCGGGGATGTTGTCGCCGTCTATTCTAATCTCAGGGATGAAGGAGACATCATCCTCATAGGAGCTGAAAACGGCCGTTTTATCAGAAACCTCACAGCAGGCTATGCCGACCATCTCTATGATTATCTCCAGATCAGTCCCGATAACCTTATCTGGTCGGGAGAGGGAGATGTGATCTATTTTGTTGCCAGAAAAGTCAATACAGATGTCGTCGTCTACAAAAATATCATCACAGGTGAATCCCGGCTGATATCAGTTCCTGAGATATCGGTGATCAGGGGGTTGGCCCAATGTCCTGATACAGGTGCTCTTCTCCTCCTGGGTCAGAAGGAGAATGATAATATCCTTCTCTCCTATCAGCCTCAGACAAAAGAGATATCTCTCCTGGCGACATCCTTTTATTACTGGGAAAGCCCTGCCGCCCTCGGCGGCGGGAAAGTAGCGCTGGTCCAGAGAGATACCTACGGTGATGCTATCATCATTCTGGATATCAAGACAGGGGCAAAAGAGACTGTATACCAGACACAGAATATCAATACCCTGACCTATCACGACGGGGCCCTCTATTTTGACCGGAATTTTGCTCACGCTCTCTATATCTGCAGGATGGACCTGAAGTCGGGGAAAACTTATCAGCTCATGGAGACCATCAACTCCACGATACATCCCGATATCTCCGAAAAAAAGATCGTCTTTAATATCTACAGGGACAACCGTTATCTGCTGGTGGCAGCTTCCCTGGAAGAACTCAAAGAGACTCTCCTCGTGGAAGAGTCTATCCCGTCCCGATTTGAGCCGGTCCGGATCACCCGGGAGGATATCCGGGAAGTCCAAGAGGGGTCTAACCCCTACCGGGTCAAACTGAGAGCCGATTACCTGGCCGGCCAGATGGAGTACAACAGCAGCGGCTATTTCCGCTCGTATGCTACGATCATGGGGATGGACATTATGGGAGACTATCGTTTTCTGATCAACTTTGACATGACATCGGTCAACAGTTTTGACGATATCAACGGGCAGCTGGCTTTCAATTATATGAAGAAACGCTATACTCTGGGCGCTTTTGTCTATACCTGGAAAGACTACTATTTCAGTGATGTCTCATCTTTTTATGATTACAGTGAGCAGTATACCGGGGGAGCTGTCAGCCTGACCTACCCTCTGTCGGAAAAGGACCGTCTGGAGGGGGCTGCCCATATTTATCAGAAAAAGGTCGAATTCCTGCATCTTCCCGTAAGCGATGAAGCCATGGCGTATACGACCCAGCTGGCCTTTGTCCGGGATTCCTCCCGTTGGTGGGGGTATTATCATCCCGTGTCCGGGTACCGCCTTCGCCTCTCCTATGAACAGAGCTATCCTGTAGGGGCAAGTATGGAGTATGGGCTGGGAATGGCTGATCTCAGAGCTTATCTGAAGATATCGCGGCGGATGTCCCTGGCCCAGAGGCTTGTCTATGGAGAGTCCTGGGGCGAGGATGCTCTTCCCTTTAAACTGGGAGGGATAAGTACGGTGCGGGGTTTTGATTACCAGGATCTCCAGGGAGAGAAGATCCTCCTGTATAATGCAGAGTTTCGCTTTCCACTGGTGGATTATCTTCTGCTTGCCGTTCCCGGGTTCGGTTTCCCCAATATCAGGGGAGTCCTCTTTTACGATATGGCTTATGTGGGGAGCCGGGATGCGGAGATCCGGCTTTTTGACAATGACAAAGAAAGGCTGTCTTTTGCTCCCGATGTTTACGGAAGCTACGGATTGGGATTGCGCTATTATCTTCCGGGGCTCTTTAACCTGAAGTTCGACTGGGCCTGGAAAACGGACCTGGCCCATACCCTGAGTGACAAGGCTGTCTTTCATTTCGGGATATCATCGGATTTTTAGATCTAAGAAAGAGGAATTATGCGTCTGTGGTATAAAATCTTTGTTTTGGCTCTTTTCATCAATTTTACAGCCTGTGTTTCAGGGCCCGGCGTCCGCCGGGAGGTCACCGGCGAAGATGCCCGGTCCTATATCGCATTTATCGAGGAAAAGGAGACCGGCCATGATTTGAACCGGATGGAGGAGATGATCCGGGCCCTTTTGAAGAAATACCCTCAAAGCACTCAGCTGGGCAATGACCTTCTTGCCATACAGATTGAAAAGGAAGAGTATGAAGCGGCCCTGAAAACCACCTCCTTCCTTTTAAAGATCACCCCCGATGATGTGCAGACCCTCTACATCAAGGCCTCTCTTCTGGAATTGTTGGGGCGCTCTCCGCTGAAAGTCTATGAAAAGCTTCATGAGTTGGATCCCGGCAATGAATATTTTTTATTGAAGATGGAAGAGCTCTACAGCCTGAAAGGCGAAACCGACAAAATCCTGGAGGTCACAAAAAAACTTATGGCTGATTTTCCCAGAAAAGAAGCCTATCTTTCCAAAGCCCTTTTTCTCCTCTACAAGGCAGAAGCCTGGGAGGAGATGCTATCCCTGGAAGGGCTTTATCCGGGAGAAAAGGAGTCTTTTCACGACCGGATCATTGAGATATTCGCCATAGGAAAAGATGTAAAAAATCTCAGCCGGTTTATCCGGGCCGTCTCCCCCCGGCTGGATAAGACAGAAAAAGCACGTTTTTATTTTGCCTTATTCTATCTAGCTCCGGAAGATGAACGATTCGAAACAGATTCAGAACCTTTTTTCCGACAAGCGGAGTTCTCTTTTTATCTGGGGGCCTATCTTATGGAAAACAACGATGCCGGAGATGATACGAAGGCAGTCCCTCTTTTTCAACGGATACCTCCCCGGAGCCCCTATTATGAAGAGAGCCTGGTCTACCTTATGAAGGGGGCCTTGCAGGAAGAAGATATTACGGCGCTCAAAAGATATTACGGCCTGCTCCGACAGAAGGAGGGCTCAGGATCCATAGAACTTTCTCTTCTTTATTATACCCTTACAGAGAAGAGCAGCCTTACGGAAGACCTTTACAGCCTTCTCGATTTTTCACGGATCGAACCCCGTGCTCTGGCCGGGTTTATCGATCTCCTTGTCCAGAAAGGGCTGATAGAAGAGGCGAGGCAATACGGGGAAAAGGTGGGAAAGTATTTTACGACAAAAGAGGGATTGTTCCAATACAATTTTGCCATGATGAGACTGTTTGCCAGAACAGAGGAGACCTCCAGGATGCGCGATCACTTTCAGAAGGCTTCTTACGAAGAGGAGAAGAATCCCGATCTTATGAATTATTACGCTTTTTCGCTCCTGGTCATCGACCCCTCTTTCCATGAAGAAGCTTTGCCTCTGCTGGAAGAAGCCCATGCGCTGGATCCTGAAAGCCCGGCTATTATGGACTCTCTGGGATGGGCCCTGGTCTTATCAGGAGACCTGGAAAAGGGGGAGGCGATGATCGACAGAGCTCTGGAAGCTTTGCCGCAGGATAGTGAGATCCTTTTTCATAAAGCCATGATTCTGAAAATAAAGGGGAGATATCAAGAGGCCCTTGATATTTTGATGGATGTGAAATCAAACAACGGCGGTGATGTGATCTATTATGAAGACCTTGACAGCGAGATGGATCTTTTACGGTCTCTTATTAAGCCTGAGCGTTAGTCTCTTCGCCTGCTCTTCTGTACAACGCAGAAGAGAACAGATGACTGCCAGAAGCGGGAGGCTTTACATCGACGACGGCGAACAGAAACATCGGTTCAATTTCCGTATGGAATATGACCCCCGGGTTCTTGAGATGATCCTCTCATCTCCCTGGGGGGAGGCGGTCGCGTACATCTCCTTCGAAAAAGAGGAACTTCTGGTCAAAGACGGAGACGGCCGGCGCTGGGACAGCGCTGCCTATCTGCCCCTTTTCAAAGAGATGTTCCACCTGCTGAACACTTCTCTTCCCGCTGAAGAGACCCTTGTGCGGGGAGATATTGAGATGGAGTTTTCAAAAAGAGATAAAGAGGGGTTCCCTCGTCAGTGGGTGATCCGTGAAGGACGGCTTCAGATCAAAGTGGTGTTTTTATGAAGATACAGTCCCGGGCCTGCGCAAAGGTGAATCTATTTTTAGAAGTCATCAAAAAAAGGGAAGACGGATATCACGATATCTGCGGGGTCTTCCAGGAGATTCCCATCGCCGACGAGGTCGAGGTAACAGCTCATCCCCGGAAAGGGGAACTGAAGGTCGCCATGAAGGGGATGGACCTTCCACAGGAAGCGAATTCTGCCGCAAAGGCAGCCCGCCTCTTCCTTGATACCTACGGAATCAAACAGGAGATCGAGATCCGCATCGTTAAGCATATCCCCCAGGCGGGAGGTTTGGGGGGGAGCAGCGCAGACGCCGCTGCTGTCGTGAACAGCCTGGGGCTTCTGTTCAAGATTCCCCTGGAAAAGGAGTTTATTGAAAAATTGGCGTTTGTTGGTGCCGATATTCCCTTTATGCTTACGGGGGGGACCGCTCTGGTCGAAGGGATGGGTGAAAGAGTCACACCGCTCTTTTCACACCTTGATCTGCCTTTGGTCATCGGTTATCCCGGGGTCAAAGTGGATAGCGGCTGGGCGTATGGAGCGGCAAGTTTTCTGTTGACAGAAAACCCTAAAACCTGTACGATACTGCTGCGTTGCCTGAAGGATAAGAGTTGGGATGCTTTGAATGACGCTCTTTTTAACCGGTTCGAGCACGTTGTTTTTGAGGCTTATCCTCAAATCTCACGCTTGAAGTCGGACTTCCTCGAAAATGGCGCCAGAGCAGCATTGATGAGTGGCAGCGGATCCTGTGTGTTCGGTATTTTCGACACAGAGGATGAGGCCCGGGCAGCAGTACAGACCATGCAGGAAAAGTGGGACTGGATCAAACTTGTTGCAGCGAGCAAGTGAAAGGGTGGTGAAGATGCAAGTTACTGACGTGAAGATCTATCTGAGGGAAAACGACAAGCTCAAGGCATTTGCGACCATTACTCTTGATGATTGTTTTGTCATCCGGGGTCTCAAGATCATTGAAGGAAACAAGGGACGATTTGTTGCCATGCCCAGCATGAGGAAAAAGGACGGAACATTCCAGGACATTGCCCATCCTATCAATAATGAAACACGCATGATGATCGAAGAGATGGTGTTTAATGCCTACGAGGAGGCCCTGGCCTCCGGAGAGCAGACAACGAACGAAACGGACGAAGCCCACGAAGAGATGGAATAGGCCGTTTTCCATAAATTGGGCTGTAGCCAAGCGGTAAGGCACGGGACTTTGACTCCCGCATGCGGTGGTTCGAATCCACCCAGCCCAGTTTTGCCTGCAGAGCAGGCATTTTTTTTATGGAGATGATGAGATGCTGAGTATTATTTTGGCAGCGGGAAAAGGGACGCGAATGAAGTCGGAGCACCCGAAAGTGGTGTTCCCTGTCTGCGGCCAACCCATGATCCGTCGCTGCGTAGAAAATCTTGAAAAAATGAACATCACACACCTTGCCGTAGTGGTGGGGCATGGGGAACGTGAGGTCAAAGAAGCTTTGGGAGGTTATGCAGACGTGGCCTATTTTGTCCAAAAGGAACAGAAAGGGACAGGACATGCTGTTCAACAGGTGGACCTTACAAGGTTCTCTGATGATTATGTCTTCATCCTTCCGGGCGATGTCCCCCTCCTGGACCCGGAAAAACTGGAACCTCTTCTCACGGAAGCCCGTGAAGCCCGCCTGGATGCGCTGATCATCACGACGCAGCTGCACAACCCCAGCGGGTATGGAAGGATTCTGACCAGAGGAGAGCATTTCCACAGAATCGTCGAAGAAAAAGACGCTTCTCCGGAACAGAAAGCCGTGAATCGTATTAACACAGGAGTCTACCTCATCAGGAAGAAGCTTCTGCAGGATTATCTCCCCGGGCTTTCAGCTGATAATAATCAGAAAGAGTACTATCTGACCGATATATTCCACGATCTGGCAGGGGATGGATACCGGGTCGAGATCCGGGACTATTTCCCCTCTGAAGAGTGCATGGGAGTCAATTCGCGTATCCACCTTCAGGAGGCTAACAGGATATTTAAAAAAAGGGTTCTTGAGAGACTTATGGCAGAGGGGGTCACCATAAACCATCCTGAAAGCGTTATCCTGGAGGGAGACCTTGAATGTGATAATGACTGTACGATTGTGGGCCCTGTGGTGTTCAGGGGACACGTCGCCATGAAAAAGGGCGCGTCAGCCGGCCCCTTCAGCTATTTTGAAGATTGCACTCTCGGCCCTGGAGAGGCAGGGGCCTTTATGAAAAAGATTAAAAACAGCGTAAATCCAATTTCTTGACAAGGAGGAAAAGGGCATGAAAAGATTAGAGTTGAATGTTACCGCAAGAAATGAGAAGGGGAAGGGAGCCAACCGAAGGTTGCGCTCTCAGGGAGAGATCCCCGCTGTCCTGTATGGGGGCAAAGAAGAAAAGATGCTTACAGTCAATTTCAGGGATTTTATCAAACTCCTGAATAATCCCGACGGTACAAATATCATTATCGACCTGAAAGACAAGTCCTTCAAGGGGATGGCTGTTATCAAGGAAATCCAGAGAGACCCTGTCAAACGTGAACCTCTTCACGTGGATTTCTATGAGATCGCCATGGACAAACCCCTGCGAATTCCTGTATCTATCCATCTGACCGGGACAGCTCATGGTGTCCGCGAAGGCGGGATCCTCGAACAGAATCTGTGGGAGATCGAGATCGAGGCTCTGCCCTCGAACCTGCCCTCTCACATCGACGTGGATATCTCCGGCCTGGGAATCGGGGACAGCATCCACGTGAAAGATGTCGCCATCGAAGACGAGACGCTTAAGGTTTTAGTCGACAAAGAAGAACTTATCGCCCATGTGGCAGCCCCGCGTCTCCTGGAAGCTGAAGAGGAAGAAGAAGAGGAAGTCATGGCTGAGCCTGAGGTCATTACAGCGAAGAAGGAAGAGGAAGAGGAAGAGTAGGCGAGGGTTCGCGTGTATATTTTCGGGCTTGGAAATCCCGGTCTTGAATATGGAGAAACCCGGCACAATGTCGGGTTTCTTTTTTTAGACTATATCAATTCACGTTATTTGAAGGTTTCTGAACAGCATGAATCGGAATATGTCTGGTTCCGGGGCAGGATCAAAGGAGAACTCCTCACATTTATCAAACCGCAGACCTATATGAACCTTTCAGGGCGCGTGGTCTGGAGACTGAAAAAGGAGAAGGTCACTCCCCATGATATTATCGTGGTCTATGACGATGTATCCCTTCCCCTGGGCAGGATCAGGGTACGGCCGGGAGGGTCCAGCGGCGGCCACAACGGGATCGCCTCCATTATCAATGCTTTTAACGGGGAGAATGGTTTTGCGAGGATCAGGATAGGGATCGCCGGGACTCAGGGAGAGCATGAACCTTTGCGCGACTATGTTTTGGACACCTTTTCCCCGGATGAACAGGCTCTCCTTCCCGATATCTTTGAACTCTCCTGGAAAGCCCTGATCACCCTGGTCACTGAAGGCACAGAAAAAGCCATGGCTCGGTTCAACGGGCGGGCCGTTGAACGCCCTGAAGAATGAGACCTTCTATTCTAATCCTGACAGAACACAGGGGAGAACTTCAGCCCTTTATCGATAAATTCCGGCCCGTCTCCGAAGGAAAGGGATATCGTCTCTCTCTCCCTGAAGGAGATCTCTTTTTCTGTTCCAACCGGGGACGGGGCGGAATGGAGATGACCCATCTCCTTTATGGACTTTTACGCGAGAATGAATTTCAGATTGTCGTAAATGCGGGACTCTGCGGAGCCCTGAACCCAGGCTGTGCACCGGGGGTAATCCTGACAGCAGCAGGAGGAATGATGGCGGACCTCCGCCATGAGAAGGTGCTGGGGCCGTATATAGAAGCCCCTTTGCAAGGCAATCATTCCCGCCGCCTTATCACACTTCCTCTCTTCCAGCCGGGGGCCTATGAAAAGGCGCTTGTCTGGGGATCCCTTGTGGACAGGGAGGGATATTATATCCTGTCCTGGGGAAGGGCAAACAGGGTTCCTGTTCTTCTCTATAAGATGGTCTCAGACAATAATGTCGATATTCCCATAGAACCGGATGTCGATCCGGCACCGATGGCAGCACGGTTTCAGCAGGATCTTCCTATTCTTCAGGAGCTGGCCGGAGACGTTCTTCATCTGGAAGCTCTCCTGCGGCTGGCCCTTCCCCTTGAAAAAAGCGGTGAAGCACGCAAGTGGGCGGAGAAATGCCGGGAAGAGAGGCTCTCTTTTACGCGGCGGCATCAGCTTTATCAGTCTCTCAAGCTGGAAAAAGACATACAGGGATCAGCTTCTGCCGACAAGAGCTGCAGACGGTTTCTCTTTTTGGAAGAGGATATCCGGGACAAAGAGAGGTTTGAAGCCGCCTTTCCGGAATACAAGCCCTTTGCCGTCAGATCCTATCTGGACTATTTTCAGAGCCCCCGGAACGAAGGCTGTTCTGCCCTGTTTATTGCCCGGAAGAAGGGGGAGCTGGTCCGTTTAAAACCGGAACAGTACGGACGGCCCGGATGGCGCCATTATTCGGCATTTAACGGCTACAACTGCCCCATGGACTGCACATACTGTTTTCTTCAGGGGTATTTCAAAAACCCTTCTCCCGTTCTTTTTCTCAACAGAGAGGAACTTTTTGAAGAAATGAAAAAAAAGGCAGAAGAAGAGGATATGCCTGTACTTTTCCATTTCGGGGACCTCTGTGACGGAGCCGCCTTTGACAGGGTTACCCAAAACATCGCCTGGTTTTCAGAGAAAATTATAGGTCAGAACTGGATCTATTGTGAATTCAGGATGAAATCGGCAGCATTAAGCCATCTGGAGGCCCGGTCAGCCCATGAGCATCTCATCATAGGTTTTTCGCTGGCACCTCAAAAGGCTATAGAGAGATGGGAGCGGCTGACTCCCTCGTTGCACAGACGGCTTGAAATAGCCCGGGAACTGGCTGACAAGGGTTTTCGCCTCTCTTTTCATCTGGATCCTGTGATCATCCAGACCCAGAAAGAGTGGGCGGATTATGAGGATCTTGCCCGGCTCCTGAGAGACGAATGGGGGAAGAAAGGCCTTTTTTCCGTATCCATGGGGACCTTACGCATGAAACGCGATACCTTTAGGGCCATCAGGGATAAGGGCCGGGGCGCTCTTCTCAAAGGGCTTGCCCTTGGAGAGGGGTTTTACAGGTATCCCGGGGATGTGCGCAGAGAAGCGGATGAGCGTCTGGGGAAAGTCTTAGAGGAGGGATTCGGGGGGTGTTATTATGTCTGTATGGACTGAAGGGACTATAGTCATCGCCGGAGGGACAGGAGCGCTGGGGCGCCATCTTGTAGATGCCCTTGCCGGGAAAGCCTCCCTTTTAATCGTAGGTCGTGACAGGCAGAAGTTTCTCAGCCTGGCCGAATGCTATCCGGGACTGGAATTCCAATCCATTGAGGAATATCAGGGGGAGGGGCTCGTCTTCATCAATGCTATCGGAGCTCCCTCTTATTTCAAGGCCGATGATTTTTCGCAGGAAGAAGCCCGGCGATCCTACGAGAGCAATTTTGAGGTTCCGGCCAAGCTTATCAGCGCTGCGCTGCATAAGATGCATAAAGCGAAGAAGGGCTGGATCATCAATATCAACTCTTTGTCCGGCCTCCAGGGATATCCGTATGGAGGAGGTTATGTCCCCTTTAAGTTTGCTCTGCGTGGTTTTCTGGAGACAGCCCGGAAGGAGAGGGGAAAGGCGGATATCCGCATTTCAGAGATCTATGCCGGGATCATCGATACCCCGTTCAGCTCAGCTCTCCCTTTCACCTTTGACAGGGAAGAAGCCATCTCCCCCGTTCAGATTGCCTCTCTTGTCGCCTGGATGATCTGCGGGGACATCTATCTTTCCCATGTGGAATGGCCCAATGACCGGTTCCGTGTCATGCGGCCTTAAGCCCGGTTAAATGCACTAACCCTTTTTGCCAAGGGAACCTTATTTCTTCGAAACTGTTTGAAAAGAAACCAAAGGAGGATATCGATGCGTATCTTGTACTCTTTTCTTCTCTTTTCTCTTTTACTGACCTCTCAAAGCTGTATCTCCCGGGGAACGCAGATAAAGGATATGAAACGAATCGTCCAGGCTTCGGCTGTGGCCCCGGTGAAAGAGACGGGTGAAGGAGAAGGGATTACGGTCAAGGCTTTCTTCTATGACTACTTTTACAAAAGCCAGGTATTCAGCGTGCCATCATTAATGAATCGGAACACCCTCTTGAAGTCGATCCCTCTAAATTTTATGCGGTGACCGAGAAGGCTCTTTCGTCTTCCCTCGAAGGGAGACGTGTTCGCGCTTTGGACAGGGAAGAAAGAAGCCAAAAGGTCTATGAGCCCTTGAGAAAGCTCGTTTTAAGAAACCCTTATGCTGAATCGGGAGTCGAACAAGCCGGTGATTTTTTAGATCTGGCGGCCGGTATTGTCAAGACGATCAGAGGGGAAGAGGATGAAGAGTGGGAAGAGCAGATGGAGAAAAAGGAAGAACGGAAGTACCGGCAAAAAATGCTCTACTACGAGTGGGAGAAAGCCAACAGCGACAGAGACGAAAAATTCGATAATAAGGTCAAAGACATGGAGTCGAAGACTCTGAAAAAATGTGTGCTTCAGAAAGGGGAGTCAGCCGAAGGATTTGTCTTTTTCCAGCTCTCTCCGGAAGCGGAGAAATTCAGCCTTGTTTTTCCCATTGAAGGGAACGAGTGGTCCGGCCGGTTCTGGCAGGTGAGGATGTTCTGATAAAAACTAATTGTTGAATTGAAGGGAATAGAGCTTCCGGTAAAGGGAGCTCTTTTCCAGGAGTTCGTCATGTTTTCCCATGGCCTCGATCCGGCCCCGGTGGATGACGATGATCCGGTCGGCATGGAGGATGGTGGAGAGTCTGTGAGCGACGATAAAAGTAGTCCTGTCTTTGATCATATTATTGATGGCATCCTGGACATATTTCTCCGATTCCGTATCCAGGGCCGATGTAGCTTCGTCGAAGATGAGGATGGAGGGGTTTCTCAGAACAGCACGGGCAATGGCAATCCGCTGTTTCTGCCCTCCGGAGAGTTTGACTCCGCGTTCACCGATCTCCGTTTCATACTGCCGGGGGAGGTCCATGATAAAGTCATGGGCATAGGCGGCTTTGGCAGCTTCGATAATCGCCTCATTGTCAAAGGAGGCCTGGGTGTATCCGATGTTTTCGGCGATAGTCCCTGAAAAGAGAAAATTGGTCTGGCTCACCATGGCGATATGGGAGCGCAGGTTAGCCAGTTTAAACTGACGGATATCTGTTCCGTCGATGGTCACCGCTCCCCGGGTACAGTCGTAGAGGCGGGGGATCAGGTTGACCAGGGTTGTCTTGCCTCCGCCGCTGGGGCCTACCAGGGCTACGACTTCTCCCTTTTTGACATGAAGGTTGATATCTTTGAGGATCTCTTCGCCGGTATCGTAGGAAAAAGTGACATTTTCAAAGGTAACGGTCCCTGCGATGGCTTCTTTTTCCAGGGTGCCCTGGGTCTTTAGAATGGGGTTTTCCACATTCATGATCTCGAAGATGCGTGAAGCAGAGGCGGTGGTACGCTGAACCATGAGATGGAGGTTTGAGAGGCGCCTGATGGGAGTAGAGGCATTCCCCGCAGCCACGAAAAAGGTGATGAACGCCCCCAGGTTCATCCGGCCCTCAACGACATCTTTACCCCCGAACCAGAAGATGAGAAGAAGAGCGGCGTATCCCAGGATCTCCATAAGAGGCAGGCTGAGGGCGGTGACTCTGATCTCTTTAAGTTTTTTGTCCAGATAATCATTGTTGGATTTGCGGTACCTCTGGCTTTCCCGGCGCTCGGAGGAGAAGATCTTGATGACCTCGATCCCCTGGATGATCTCCTGCATGATGGACACTGTCACAGCTAAGAGGTGCTGGGTCAGCAGGGTATATTTTTTAACGAAGATCCCCAGAAAATAGATGATGATGACAATGAGGGGAAGGACGACCATCATGATCAGAAAAAGCCTCAGATTCATACGGACCATGATATAGATGGCTCCCAGAAGAGTGGCGGTGTTCATGATCATGTCTACCACGCCCCGGCGCATGAAGTTCTGAATATTGGTGATATCGTTGGTCAGGCGGGAGAGGATGTCCCCGCTCTGGGTGTTTTTAAAGAAATGCATGGGCAGATAGAGGACTCGCCCCAGGACGTCGTTCTTCGGTCTGATAAGAAGGTTTTCAGAGAGGTAGTTCAGGGTATAGTCTTGCCCGAATTTGGAAAAGAAGAGGATCACAGCATTGATCCCGCCCAGAAAGATGATGGTTTTCAGGGTTTCCAGATTATCCAGGGCGATATTGATAAACTGGCCGATGATGATGGCCAGGAAGTTCTGGCTCACCGAGAGGGCCAGCATAAAGATGATGGCTATGGGATAATAGGCTTCAAAACCCCGTAGATATCTGAGAAGACGTTTGATTTCGTTCATAAAACCTCGGGCTAAGGATACCTGAGAGGCGGCTTTCTGTCAATGTTATTTAAAAGTGCCCCTTTGTTTGACCAGGATAAGGGAGAGAGAGAGGATGACCATGAGAATATCCGGGATCCAGGCCGAGGCAAATGGGGAAAGACGCCCGGACGTCCCCAGCGACCGGGAGGTGGCGAAGACCCCCCAAAAAAGAAAGCTGATCCCCAATGAGAAGCCGATGATACTGGAGAGGGCCATCCGGGGTTTGGTAATGGTAATCCCCAGCCCCAGGAGAGCCACAAGAAACGAGACCAGGGGAAAGGAGAATTTCATCTGATATTCCACCCGGAAGCGTGTCACATCCAGGCCGGCCCTCTGTTTTTCTCTGATGAAGCGGCGCAGTTCCAGAAAATTCATCTCATCCGGTTTTTTGACATTTTTGGAAAAATCTGCGGGTGTCTCGGAAACTTCCAGATAAAGACCTTTGACAGGCTGATCGATCAGGACGGGCAGTTCCTTTTTGTTTTCATCAAACAGCTTGATATAGACATCTTTGCAGAGCCATTTTCCGTCTGTAAAGACGGCTTCCCTGATATCAGCCCGATAACGGATAGCATTTCCTTCCCACTTTTCGATAAGAAGGTCGGAGACTGTCCGGGTCTCATGATTATAGGATCTGATACTGTAAACAAAGCCGTTTTTCCCCCGGTAAGAGAAATCGCTTTTATCTCCTGTCCGGACAAAGGGACGTTTTTTGATGGTGGCTTCCGTTTTGTCGATCATGTAATTGCAGGGGGGGACCACCAGTTCACTGAGGAAAAACGAAAAGATGCTGATCAGGAGGCCGGCGGCAATGAGGGGGGCGGCGATCCGGAGGTAACTGAGACCCGCGTTGAAGAAGATCAGGATCTCATTGTTCTTTATGAGTTTATGAAGAGTGACGATGGTGGCGAAAATGGTGACTACAGGGATCATATAGTTCAAAAGGTAGGGGGATTTGATGAGATAATAATAAAAATAGAGGTAGAAAGGAGCCTCATTGTCCAAAAACATCTTCAGACGGTCAAAAAGGTCGATGATAATATTGATAAAGAGAAAGGCAGCAGTCGTTGTGAAGAAGATCTTCCAGAAGATCCGGTTAACGTATGCGTCTGTTCGGTTTAAAAAGCCCAAGAGCCTTCTCCTTCAGAGTTTGGATGAATCGGAATGAAAAGTAGAAGTGGCCGCTTAAAATAAGGTAGTTCAGGTAAAGCGCCACCATCGCCAGGATGAGATTGGCAAACCACATGGACATAAAGGGGGAGATGACTCCCCGGTCTCCCAACGCTTCCCCTCCGATAAGGGAGACCCAGTAGAAGACAAAGACCACAATACTGATGACATAGGAGTAGCCTTTCTGCCGCTTCCTTGTTATAATGCCCAACGGGAAAGAGACAAAAGCAAAGATCAGGGTGTCAAGAGCCAGGGCATACTTTTTGTGGTACTCCACCAGAAGCTTGTTGATCTTTTGATATTGATAAGAGAGGTTCTTTTTTGTACTCTCGTAGACCTTTTTCAGGCGGTCGGCATCGGCCCTGGTCAGTCCCGCCTCTTTGAGCCGGCGTTCATAATCCGCGGTCTGGTCTTTGAGAGGGGTGAGCATCTTTTCTATGGATCTTATATTCTCGCGGATCTCTTCTCCGGTCAGTTCCCGGTCTCCCTTGGTGACCCAGTCCTTTTTGGGCCCTGTATCATAGGCCATGGTGATCTCATGTGAGTTGAAGTCGATCTTGAAGAGTTTGGCTCTGTCTTTTTTTTCTGTCTCGTAGATCGAGCCGTTATTCAGATAGAATGTCAGCGTTCCATCACCGGGGTGAGAGACAAGCCTGCCGCGTTCGGCGGTGATGGTCCTTACAGACTCGTCTTCCTTCTCATCATAGATGAGGATGTTGTTCAAGGTTCCCTTTTTAAAATCCACCCGTTCGATATAGATACGATAGCCCTCGATATCCTCTATGAAGGTGTTTTCGATGATCTGGGCAGCAGGGCGTTTGATCTTGATGTCAAAAAGAAGTTTTTTCGCCTCGAAATTGGCACGCGGTATAACAGCCGTGTTGAAATAGAAGAGGAAAAGGGAGAGAAAAAGGGCCAGAAAGAAGGGGCCTTTAAAGAGACGGAAGGGGTGGATCCCGCTGCTGTAACAGGCTATGACCTCCTGGCCGGCCGACAGCTCCCCGTAGACCATGAGATAGGTGACCACGACGGACATGGGGATCGTCAGAGTCATAATGGACGGGATGATATTGGCGAGGAGTTCCAGGACCAGTGTGGCAGGGATCCCCTTAGTGATGATCAGGTCGGCGATCTCAAAGATCTTATCCAGAATGAGGAGAAAGGTCAGGACAGCCAGGTTGATAAAATAGACCGGGAGTACTTTCTTCAGAATATAAAAGTTCAGGGTGGAAAGTCCTTTGTATGACATGAAAAGAGTATAACGGCAAGGGTTCTGAAAGGCAAGAAATTTGGAGGAAAAGAGAAAGGAAGCTATTCCCCGGCGGCCCGGGCCTGTTCAGAGATGTTTTTCAAAAGCAGCTGATTGGTGTAATCAAAAAAGTCAAAAAAATCGTTCCAGACGCCGCCTTCCCGCCAACCGACCATAGAGTAGGTGACTCTGGTTTTGCGGGAAGAGAGGGGGTGGAGTTGGATGATGATGACGAGCCTTTTGGCGATTTCCGGATGGGGAAAGCCCAGCGGTGTATTGAGGATACGCATGACGATGACTTCTCCCGGAAGATAGCCCGTCACTTCGAATAGAAGATGGTCCGGAGTGTCCTGATAGTGCCTGCTCTCCTGACCCGACTCCAGGACTCCCCCCAGGGTGTATTGGATGTCGGCGATGGGAGCCAAAAACGGTTTGAAACCTCCTGAGGACAATGAGAAGATATCCCAGGCTTTTTCCAGGGGCAAAGAGAGATCCGCTGTATGGCGGAGGACCCGTTCTCCCGAAATGGTCTGATAATGATATGAGGAGACACTCTCATGTGTATTTTTCTTTCTTTGACCGATCAAGACGATAAGTATGAGAAAAAGAAGAATATCGGAGATAATAAGAAAAATAATATTAACCATCATTTCACCTTATCCTAGAATAAAGGGAACGGATAAAAAATCAAGTTAAAAAATTGAATTGATGAGAAATTTTTTCCCCGGGAAAAAAGAAGAGGATGAAATGGGGAATTGAAATCTTCTTTGAACGGGCGTATGATGAAAGCGGCGGAGAATATGGGAAAAAAAAGAAAAGAAGTGAATATCTATTTGACCAAAGAGAATGAAGCTCCCGGGGCTCTTCAGGCCACAGGGTCTGTTTCTGCGGGGTTTCCTTCTCCGGCGGATGATTATACCGAAGGAACGCTGGATCTCAACGAGTATCTGGTCCGGCATCCGGCAGCGACTTTTTTTGTCCGGGTCCAGGGGGATTCCATGGTCAATGCCGGCATCCATTCAGGGGACCTTCTTGTCGTAGACCGGTCCCTGGAACCCGGCCATAAAAAAATCATCCTTGCCGTTCTGGACGGGGAGTTTACGGTCAAACGCCTGGTTCGAAAACGGGGGCGTATCTATCTTTATCCCGAGAACAATGCTTACGAGCCTCTGGAGATCACAGAAGAGAACCATTTTGAAGTGTGGGGCGTGGTCACGGCGGTTATCCACGAGGTCCTGTGATGTGCGGACGTTTTGCCCGGACTCTTCCCGTGGAAAAGATCGCAGAAACTTTTGGTGCTGAAACCGCCGGGGATATCCCTGCTTCCTGGAATTGCTCTCCGGGGAAAGATATCGCCGTTATTCTCTCTGAAGGACGTTCCTGTATGATCAAAAAGAGTTTCTGGGGAGTGATGCCTTCCTGGGGCAGGGGACGGCTGACTCGTCTTCTTATCAATATACGCTCGGAAACGCTTCTGGAAAAAAGGACTTTTGAGCGGCTTCTCAGCGTGGGCCGTTGCCTGATCCCCGCCGACGGCTTTTATGAGTGGGTAAAAGAGGGAAAAAGAAAGCGGCCTGTCTTTATCAGCCTGCCGGAAAGACGCTTGTTTTTTATGGCCGGGCTGCTGAAGAGAGAGGGAAGCAAAGAGGGATGTGCCGTTATCACGACACAGGCCGGAGAGCGTCTCTCTTCGTTTCATCACCGGATGCCGCTTATCATGGACAAGACCCTGGGCGAAGCCTGGCTTACAGGCGACGGACGGTTTCTTCTTGAAGAGGCTCAGGAGCCGACAGGCCTTCAGGTATGGCCGGTCTCTTCCTTTGTCAATGACCCGGAGCACGATTCTCCCCTATGTGCTGCCCCTCTGCAGGAGACGAGATGAAGAGCCGCCTCTTTGCCCTGGTCGATTGCAACAGCTTCTATGCCTCCTGTGAGAAGGTCTTCGCACCGGAATGGGAAGGACGCCCTGTGGTCATCTTGTCCAATAATGACGGATGTGTGGTGGCCCTGACAAAGGAAGCCAAAGGCCTGGGGATCAAACGCGGGGTTCCCTATTTCAAAATCAAAAACCTTGTGGAAAACAACGGGGGAAAAGCCTTCTCCTCCAACTATGCCCTTTATGGAGATATTTCCGGCCGGGTGATGACACTTTTGGCCGGACTGGCTCCGGAAATTGAAATCTACTCGATCGATGAATGCTTTCTGGATCTGACGGGGATCGAGGAGGATCCGAGGGCCTATGGGTTCAGGATCAAATGTAACGTGTGGCAGTGGACGCGGATCCCGGTCTCTGTTGGGATCGGGCCCACAAAGACCCTTGCCAAAGCGGCCAACAGAAGGGCTAAGGCCCGGGGAGAGGGGGTCACGTTCCTTGACAGCCCGGAAGCAGCCCGGGGCCTTCTCGAAGAGACCCCTGTAGAGGAGGTCTGGGGGATCGGCCCCCGTTATGCGGCTAAGCTCAGACGCAGGGGAGTGGAAACGGCTTATAGCCTCTCTACTCTGCCGGACCGGTGGATCCGGGAGAATCTGGGCGGTATCGCAGGACTGAGGGTCGCACGGGAACTAAGGGGAGAATCCTGCCTGGAGCTGGAGGATATTGCTCCGAAAAAGGAGATCATCTGCTCCCGCTCTTTCGGGACTCCGGTTACCAAAAAGAGGGAGATGGAAGAGGCGGTGGCCACCTATGCTGCCCGGGCTGCTGAGAAGCTTCGGTCCCAGAAATCGCTGGCCTCTCTTGTGACGGTCTTCTTTTACACAGACCGGTTCAGAAAAGAGGAGCCTCAATACGGTAATACAGCGACTTCTTCCCTGATGGAACCTACAGATGCCACCGGGATCCTGATCAGGACGGCCCTTGCTTTGACAGGCCGGATATTCCGGGGAGGGTATTCCTATAAAAAATGCGGGGTCCTCCTCTCGGGGGTCATCCCTGCAGGGGAGCGCCCCCTGTCGCTTTTCCCCTCACCGGACGCGGGAAAAGAAAGGGATGTCTCGTCTCTTTTGGATCATATCAATGAAAAATGGGGGAGGGATACCCTGGTCTATGCGGCCCAGGGGATGAGTTCTCAGAAGTGGCCCATGAAGCGTCAGATGCTCTCTCCAAGGTACACCACCGTATGGGATGAAATCCTTACTGTCCGGATATGAGAATTTCGATTATCCCTTGACAGCTTTCGGGGGCTGTGGTATATTTTGACCCGTTGATTGGGGAGTCGTCTAATGGCAGGACAGCGGACTCTGACTCCGCCGGTGATGGTTCGAATCCTTCCTCCCCAGTTTACTTTGGTCCCATCGTCTAGCGGCCTAGGACATCGCCCTCTCACGG
>Ga0116162_10000610_pt1 | contig 25250 bp, 24 predicted proteins | sample AD_UKC105_MetaG_FD_89875 | JGI IMG/M metagenome (GOLD analysis project Ga0116162, IMG submission 89875) | Active sludge microbial communities of municipal wastewater-treating anaerobic digesters from Hong Kong - AD_UKC105_MetaG | ecosystem: Engineered > Bioreactor > Anaerobic > Digestate...
CGCCCATGGCCGCCGTCTGTCCAGAACCGTCCATGCCGGTGATCAGACCCGCCGCAAGCATCTGGCCGAAAAAGGCAATGCCTTCGTCTGCAGGCGCCTCGCCAACATTCTCATCAATAATTCCGTTATTTGCAGTAGCAGAAATATCTATTCCACAAGCACTGGTGTTGGGACAGTTGGCAAGACGCGCCGTTGCACTTCCCATATCGCCCGGAATCGCGTTAAACTGGTCTCTGAACGTGTTATAAGCCGCCCCGAGAGATTCCATCTGCGAAGCCGTGGATGTTACACGGGCGTTGGTGATCAGTTCCTGACCTTTCAAGATCCCGCCGATCAACAGACCGATGATGATCATCACGACCGCAAGTTCGACGAGGGTAAAGCCCTGCTCGTCCTTGCGCATTGTTTGAAGTGTTGTGTTCATTCGTAAAATCTCCTCAAAATTTAAAAATGGATATAAAGGTTTTAGGTGGGATGATTTGACTTGAGCTTCCCCGATTCAAATCATGTGAAATAGTATACACATAATCCCCCCACAAAAACAGTCCCTATGGTTTCATGATCGCTTCAATTTGATGAATATTTTATTAATAATGCCAGATACTTACACTCAAGGCGCGTTCTGAACATATCAAAAAAACAAAGTGATCAATTTGTGTTTTGAGGAGTTTTTTTGCGGTATTGGCTTGGGGCCTGATTTGCAAGCTCTTTGAAGACGCGATTGAAGGATGGCAGGGAATTAAAGCCTACATCTTTGGCGATGGCCTGAATTGTGGCATCCGTTTCGCGCAAGAGCTGTTTTGCGTCTTCGATGCGCCGCTCATTCATCAATTGGGGAAAAGATTTTTGGAAATGTGCGTTGATGACCCGCGAAATTATGGTTTCGGAAGTCTCGCACTCTCGCGCGAGGTCAGCGCGGGAATAGGTTGGTTCCTGGTATACTTTTTCAAATTTTAACAGGCCTTCAATCTTTTCGGCCAAATCGCGTTCTTCTTCGCTCAAATTTTCCGCTGAAGCGCCGGTTTGGGCGGCGGGGCCCTGATTACGCGGGATGATGCGCAAAAGGCTGGTGCTGACCAGATAGGCAAAGCCAATCCCCAGGATATTGCGTAACATTAATGCTTCATCGGGGGAGATATATTGAGTCAGACTTAGCAGCATTGTGAGCAAAAACAGCGTATTGAGCGCAATGAGCGAAAAAATGAGCCAGTAGCGCTCTTTACCGAATTTTTGCTTGTGCAGCGTTTTCATGAGCTGTTTTTTGCTAAAAATCACCAAAAGGCTAATGGTTCCGGCCATGAGGCCCGTGACTTTCAGTAATTCGTGCATGGCCTCGCAGTTTTTGAAATCTTCACAGCCGATTGCGCTGCCGGCTGATAAAACCGAGAGCATAAAGCTTAAAGGCAGGAGCAAAAGCACCCAATAATCGCGCAAGGGTGGGGTTGTGTTCATATCGGAGAGTTGAACGACCAGAAGAACGCTTAACGGCGGGCCGGAAAACCATAAGAACCACTGCATGAGGAAATAATAATCGCCCTCAAATTGCAGACGGTTTTGCGCCAAATCCGCGGTGAAAGCGGCGGCCAGAACCAGAAAATACACTAACGGCAGACCGGCGCGCAAAACCATGCCCGAGCGCAATGTGATATGTACGATCAAATATGTACATTGCACCACGCCGATCAGCGCGAGTATTTCAGGTAATGAGAAGCTAATCTGGTTCATTTTGTTAAAATAAGAATACTTAATTCAGGGCGCGCCCTATTATTTATAATCTTTGCAAAGCGGATCTAATGCGGCCTCTTCGGGGCTTAAAATCTGTTCGCAAATATAGGCCAGTGTCGCATTGACCTCGTTGGGATGCAAGTTCGCGCCTTCGGTTTTTAAGAGATTTACCATCATTTCATAGGCGGCCTGCCTTTCGCCCTGAGCGGTCAGGATAAAAATCGGCATCTGGCGCGCCCAAACCGCCATATCGGGATTATCATAGGCGGCCAATTTTTGCGCCAGCTCAAGGGCGCGGTTCATATCGTTCATGCGGTAGCGGGCCAGAAAGACGGCATGGCTCATAAAACGCCATTTTTCTCCGCTGCCATCACCGGCAGCCAGTTCCAGGTAATCGACGATAGCAGCAATTTTTTCTGGTCTGCTGCGCAGTCCGCCAAAGAAATATCCGGCGACAAAGGGCGTAAAGCTGGAGTGCGGGTCAAGCTGGTGTTGCAGGCGAAACCAACGGCCGAGGGCATTATAGTCATATTCACCAAGGTTGATAATACGCCCGCCGGTATCGCCCATATTCTGGATCATCAGGCCATAACCGCGATAGGCCAGTTGTGGATCGCCAAGCGATGACCACAGTGCGCCGGACAGGCCGGGCGTTGGCGGGACGTTGCTCCAGCGCGTTTGTATGCTCCGCACCGATGACCAGAGCGCTATATTCAGAGCAATGCTGAGCGTGAATAAAACAAACAAACTCGCTAATGCCGCGTTATGTTGTGAAACGCGCAGCATGATCAGAATTGCCTGCGGCGCATATCAATGAGCGCCGCCAGTAGAATTAGAGATGAATAGATTATTCCCTGCATCAAGATGAAGGCAGGGCCTATGTTTTCATCAGGTCCGTAGACCAGCCAGGAGGTCTGGGTTAACAAGTCCAGCCGCGGCATAACGGATGAAATTGCCTGCATGATCATTTCAAGTATTTTCAGATCGACGGCGTTCTTACCGGAATCGATAATCCCCAGGATTTGCGACATCATGCGCGCCAGGACATAAAAACCAAAAGTCGCAAAGGTGCAGCTCGCGGCACTGGTCAAAATCATGGAAAAAAACAAGGCGACATTGACCATGATTACATTTTCGACGACCAGACTGAGTATCCAGAGTGCGTGACCACCAGAGACCAAATGCGGGGAAAGAGCCATAATGCACAGGCCGGAGATAACGCCCATAAGCGTGGCAATTAATGAAAATCCGGCGGCATATGATAACACAAGTTGCGTTCGTCCGACGGGGCGCGAAAGCATAAACTCGATGTCTCGTGTTTCAAAGCTGCGGCGAATGAAAAAGACGATGAACAGGACAAGGCCGACGATGTTCAGAATGCGGACCGAGCCAGCAGAGAAGACTGCAACGAATTGATCCTGCTCGGTAATTGCCGCAGAGCCGAGGAAAACGGACAGGGACACGGCGGCGGCCAGGAGCACACAAATACCGATGATCAGCTTGTCACGGATCGCTGCTGTGATCACATAGCCTACCAAGGACGGTCCGATCAGGGGAAGCGATTTCATCTACGCCGCCTTAAAATCTCAAAGGACGGCGGTCAGATGAAAACTGACGGTAGAGATCCTTATCGGTGTTATGAACGCTATCGCTTGGGTTATCCAAGATGGTGGCTTTGAGAAAGATCACCAGTTCGGTTTTACTAACGCTGTCATCGTGATCTTTAAAGAGATTGCCGATAATAGGGGCTTCTCCAAGGATTGGCACACCACCATCGGTAACTTGAGCACGGTCCTGCAGCAAGCCACCCATCACAATGGCCTGTCCGGAACGAACTTTTACAACTGAATCAATCTCCTGTACATTGAGCTCAGGAACCAGGCTATCTTCTAAATTGTTACAAGGCGCTCCACATTGCGCTATTATATATGCAATACCGGGGTCCGGTTCTTCACTGACTATACTTGTTACTGTTGGACGAACAGCCATCGAGATCGTGCGGTCTTCAAGATTGATGGAGGGTTGAACATTGACAAGAACGCCTTCCGGAACATTGCGGATTTCAGTATTAACCTCAGTTTGTGCAGTAACACCATCCTGAGTAACATCAATATCAATTTCAAAAAACACCCGATTGGTCGCCACATTCAACACAGCGGGCTGGTTATTCAAAACTGTCAGACGCGGACTGGCCAGGGCCCTTACGGTACCAAACCGGGAGGTCGCAGTAATCAGACTCTGAATATCATTGCCATTATAAGCCGCCGTAAGTAACGGCGTACCAATATTGCTTCCTGAAGCGAAGTCCAAGCTGAACTCACCGGGCAGCCCTACAATATCCCAATCTATCCCTGTTCTGTATTCATCCGACAAGGTCACCTCGAGAACTTTGGCTTCGATCAAGACCTGTGCTGTCACTGCGCGTTTCAGAAGTTTGAGATATTCTTTAATCTCTTTATGCGCTTTTTCAGAGGCGTAAACATTGATCAGGCCGGCCTGCTTGTTGATGGTAAATGTTCCCTCCGGTTCATCTTTTTTACCTCTTGAACTTGATGTGTCGTCATCATCATCTACAGGCAGTGATTCAACACGCAGCGTTGCTTGCGGCGGCTGCACGGCCACTTGCGTTCCATCTTCCGAAGTTGGGGCAACGGCCTGCACGTCCGGGTTCTGCTCGGCAGCCGTGATGCGCGGATCACGTTTTGTTTTTAACGCGCCGGTCTGATTGCCACGAACGATTTGCTCAAGGTTGACCTCAAGCTCCCCCCAGAAATTGGCCTCGCTTTCAGAATCGGCTTCAAAATTAGAACCAGAATCCGTCCCATCGCCGGACACAACTGAAACATTGTTGCTGATGCTGCTTTTTGAGTTACGGATATAGCTCAAATAATCAATTTTGTAGACGCTGTTATAAGGTGTATCGAGTTCAACGCGCAAGATATCATCTTCAAACTTGTAGCGTAGCCCGGCAATATCGGCGATGCGCTCAATTACGACGTCAAAAGGCCTGTTGGTTGCTGTGAAAATGATAGAGCCGCGAATGCGCGGGTCCAGTTCAATATCATAGTCGGCTTGCTGCGCCAATTCATATAAGGCATCGCGCAGAGGCACGGATTGATTGATCTTAATTGAAACCAGAGGCATGGGTTTCATTCGCTCGGATGACTGTGCTACATAAGGCTGCAAATCCGGGATTGCCCCTTGATCAGCCCGGCCTTCATCCGTATCAGGCAGGCGTGTGGCCAGGCCGTCGCGGTAATCCTGCATTTCCATGCTGCCTTCGCGATCTGCTTTAAGCTGGTTTTTGGCCATATCGCAAGACGTCAAAAAGAACGACGAAAATAGCACGCAACAGGTTGAAAGGACGGTGAAGGAGAAACGGTTTTGAACCGGATGAAAAACAATCATGGACCCTAGCCTCGTATAGAACGGTGATGCACAGTGCGAACGCACGTTGCGATTCTCAAATAGCATAGCATATTTTGAAGCAGGATGTAGCTATAAGTTTAAGTGAGTTGCGGCTTTTAATCACCAAACTTTATGCGCGAGGTGTCAATTTGCGTCAGCCCCTTTTCGCCTTTATTATTCTTAGTGGATAATTGGTGTTGGTGTAATTTAATCTTCAGATCAGATGGGCGATCAGAGTTAGACATTGCGGTTTCTTCTGTGATAAGGCCACGAACATACAGATCCATTAAGCATTGATCGAATGTACACATACCCAGTGTTGTGTTTTGCTCCATCACGTCTTTTATTTTTGCGATTTCACCTTTCAGGATCAGTTCACGTACCAGACCCTGGTTGAGCATAATCTCAATGGCGGGGACCATTTTTTGATTTACCCCCATGATCAAGCGTTGAGAAACAATCGCTTTGAGGTTCATTGCCAAATTTAAGCGTACTTGGGCAGCGAGTTCTTCCGGAAAGAAATTGACGATACGTTCAATGGCTTGATAAGCGTTATTTGTGTGAATAGTCGCCAAACATAAATGCCCTGTTTCAGTAATCGTTAAAGCCTGTTCCATTACATCACGATCACGAATTTCCCCGACCAGAATTACGTCCGGGCGTTGGCGCAAAGAATTTTTCATTGCTATGGAAAATGATTCAGTATCTACACCAACTTCACGCTGCGTAACAACGGACTTTTTGTGTTCGTGATAATATTCGATCGGGTCTTCAACTGTGATGATGTGACCTTCGCTGCGCTCATTACGATAATCCACCATTGAGGCCAGCGTGGTCGATTTACCGGAACCTGTGATCCCGGTTACCAGCACAAGCCCCCTTTTTTCCATTGCTAACCGTTCCAGGATAGGTGGTAAGTTCAAATCTTTAAATGAAGGGATTTTTGACACAATACGGCGAATAACGAGCGCAGGAAACTGGCGCTGTTTCATAACATTAATGCGGAAACGCCCTTGCTCCCCCATATCAAGTGCTGTATTTAACTCCATTTTATTTTCAAACTCACGCTTTTGACGTGCCGTCAGGATGCTGTCAAGGATAGCGTCAATATCCTCCAGAACCAGCTTCCTTTCGCTCAGATAAATCATCTTGTCTTCGGCACGCAAGGTCGGAGGCTGTCCGACTGTAAGGTATAAGTCACTTGCCTCATGCTGCCCCATAGACAGCAAATAATTAAGAATGGCCGGAGGTGTCTCTGGAGGTGTCAAAATGAGTACCCCCCGTCTTTCGATCCACTTCCACCTGCTGCGCTCTCATCCAGTTTCGCTCCGCCGAGAGCGGCAGCGGCATATTCATTATCGTCATCGCCATCGTCATTCGTTGTCAAAAGCGTTGCACGGCGCGCTTCGTCTTTATCAATAAGGCCTGCCTCAAACAGATCTGCGATCGCGTCTTGCATTGTAACCATACCGTAGCGTGAACCGGTCTGCATCATGGAATACATTTGCGGTATCTGGTTTTCACGAATCAGGTTGCGCACAGCATTTGTTCCAACAAGTATCTCAAATGCGCCAACGCGCCCCTGCCCATCCGCCTTACGCACAAGAGTTTGTGCTATCACTCCCTGAAGTGAGGAAGCCAACATTGCGCGCACCATTTCCTTGTCCCCGGTCGGAAATACGTCAATCACACGGTCAATGGTTTTTGAAGCTGAGTTGGAGTGCAGGGTAGCGAAGACCAAGTGCCCGGTTTCTGCAGCCGTCAGCGCCAACGAAATCGTTTCATAGTCGCGCATCTCACCAACGAGTATTACATCAGGGTCTTCACGCAACGCACTTTTCAATGCACGCGCAAAAGACTTGGTGTCAGTGCCGACTTCTCTGTGGTTTACCAAGCTTTTTTGTGAGGTATGAAAAAATTCTACCGGATCTTCAATTGTCAGAATGTGCTTAGACATCGTTAAGTTGATATGATTGACCATCGAGGCCAGCGTTGTCGATTTACCAGAACCCGTCGGCCCCGTGACCAAAACAATGCCTTTTTCCAGTTCGGAAAAACGGCGCATTACGGGCGGCAAACCAAGCTGTTCCATTGTTGGGACTTCCGTCGGGATGGTACGGAATACAGCGGAAGCCCCCAGTCTGGATGTAAAGCCATTGACACGAAAACGCGCTTTTTCGCCCAGAGCAATCGCAAAGTCGATCTCCATATTCTTTTCATATTCTGCGCGCTGATCCTCAGTCATAACTGAATAAAGCATGGTGCGAATATCGTCACTGGAAAGCGGATCAGCTTTCACACGCTTAAGCAAACCGCTTACGCGGATAATGGGCGGGCTACCGGCACTTAAATGAAGGTCGGAGGCGTCATTTTGCATCGTAAATGCAAGAAGCTGAGTGAGATCCAAGGATACTCTCCTTTTTATTAGAAACTTGAAGGCAACGTGATTTTTATGCCTATAGATAGTTTTAACGCAAATTTATAAATGGAAAGTAAAGATTTTTGACCTTCCGCTAAAGATTTTAGCGCTTTTTAAAGCGAATGAGAACCTCCCATCAACAAAAGTATAAAAAAGCTGACAATCAGGGCCGGGCCGAATGGGAATAAAGCTTCATTTTTAATTTTCTGCCAAGCCACTCCGAATAAAACACCAAAAATCCCTCCCAGAATACAAAAAATGCCTAAATCTCCTAATCCCAGCCATAGCCCGGCGACTGCAAAAAATTTGACATCCCCCATTCCAAGCGCTTGTTTTTTAAGGATTTTAGTCATTCCAGCCGCCAACAGCCAGGCCAATGTCATATAAACAAGGGCACCACCCAAATGTTCCACTATGCGGCCTTTCATAGTGCCTGGCTCAAGATAAACTTGATACGCGAGGCTTGTTAACCCCAGCATAAAAATGATTGCGACTAAAATATTGGGCAGGGTTTTATGGCGAATATCAATCATGAGCAGCGCCAAAAGGAACGGTAACATCGCCAAGACGATAAAACTCTGCATCATATCCTTCGCCGGGCAAAAAATAAAGATCGAGATGGCGAGCAGTGCGGCGCTTAGCTCCAAAAAAGGATATAAAGCAGGTATACTGGCAGAACAATAACGGCAACGCCCACGCGAAAACAGCCAGGAAAAGAGCGGGATAAGATCACGTACTCCCAGAGTATGATTACAATACGGACATGCAGAGCGCTGGCCAGGGCTGAACACTCCGACGCCGCTTGGCAGGCGGTGGATCATGGCACTGGAAAAACTGCCCATGATCAGACCTAATAATGCGAATACTACAAGCAAGAGGACGCCGAAATCACCCAAAACCAGTGGATTTACGTTCGGCATATCAGGCACGAATCAGCGAAGCTGCGCTAAGCGCTCAAAGACGGTTTCACGAGGAATGCTTTTACTCGCGCCGTAAAGCGTGTCGACCTCCAGTGCCTCTTCATAATAGCGGACAGCTTGCTTTTTATCGCCTGCGCGGTCAGCTATTACAGCCATATTAAATATATGGTTTGCATTATTCGGCTCCATGCTCGCCGCCATACCAAGATAGCGAATCGCATCTGGATATCTCCCTAATTGAGCTTCAATAACAGCTATCTGGGCAATGATTGCGGTACTTCCAGGGTTATCCTCATGCAGCTTTTGTAAGTTTATGAGTGCAACCGCCGGATAACGCCGCCCCATAAGGCCTTGCAGATTGATTTGCGCTTCGACATTGCTTGGACGAATCTCCAGAAGCTCTTCATAAGCCGCAATCGCCTCATCAAAACGGCCCGCACGCTGAAAAGATGTGGCGCGCCCTAAAAGAATATTCGGATCGCGCTTGTTTGTTGCATAGAGCCCATCATATATCTCAAGGGCCGATTCATAGCGCCCCAGTTTTGTAGCGCGCTCAGCTGCAACCAGGCGAGCCTCTTTGCTGTCGGCGTCAAATTTCTTGCGCGTAATAACCAAACGGGAGGCCGGGTTTAGCGCAGGATTAACCTTAGACGGCGCACCCTGACGCGAAAGATCGCTGGTAGGGACGTATGCTTCCGCGTCAAAGAACAAATCTTCATCAAACTCACCCCCGTCTTCGGTCTGACCTTCCGGTAACGCAGGCACTTCTGCCGCCTCTGTAGCTGACATTAAGTCTTGCTCTTCCAGCGGCGCGGCGGGCGATGTAATTTCTTGTATATCCGTTTCCTGCTTTACATCAGACGCTGCGTTCTTTTGTATCAGCAGATCCTGAATTACCGCCTCTTCCTGTGCATTCATTTCAACAGAAAGCTCCTGCGCCCTGTCCAATACCTGCCTTGCCGATTGCGCATGGGCTATGAACGGGCTCAGCCCGACACCTGCTATAAAGCAGACACCTAGACTATAGGTTTTGAGCTTAAAGTGTGAAGGAATTTGGAAACGCCACATCATGATATAAACCTGTCGATAGAAATACTGCCGAAGCAGCAGCGAGGGAATAAAGTGCGAATCAGTAGAACAATACTCGCACTTTCAATGTATCACGCTGCGCTCTTTTGCTCAATAAAATGTAGAAAGGCTTGTTCGAGGGACAAATCACCGGACAGAGCTTTCAGTTTATCCGGTTTTCCGGTAAAGCGAATGGAACGATCATGCATCACAGCAACGCGATCACAGATCTCATCCATATCAGCCAGAATATGAGAGCTCAGGAAAACGGTGCAACCCTTCTGCCTTGCTTCTACAATAAGAGTTTTTACGAGTGCTCTAGCGACAGGGTCTAAACCGCTCATTGGCTCATCAAGGATTAGCAAATCGCAATCCGTCAGTATCGTGGCCAGCACCCCTAATTTTTGACGCATTCCCTTGGAATAGGTATGAACACGCCGGTCAAGAGCCGCTGGGTCAAGGGCTATGCGCTCGGCATATTCTATACACTGCGCATTGGAAATGCTGGTTTTGTACATACGCGCGGAGAATTTTAAAAATTCGAGGCCGGTTAAGAACCATGGCGGCTCAAAGCGCTCTGGCAAAAAAGCCAAACGCTGCTTTACGGCTTTCGTGCCTGCTCTTTGATTAAAGATCAAAATCTCCCCGTCACTAGGCGTACGCAAATCCAAAATTGCTTTAATGAGGGTGGTTTTTCCCGCGCCGTTCAGACCAATCAAACCAAAACATTCGCTTGCCTTTATATTAAGATCGACATCCTGGATAGCCTTAAACGCTCCGTAGGATACGCCGACATTTTTTATACTTAGCGCGTCTTCGGGTTTTTGCTGTTGGACTTTGGCTGTACTCATTGTTTCACCAAACCTAGCCGGGCAAGAATATGCGCGTATCAATATTAAAACGCTGGTGTGGTCGCAAGCGGATTGGGAAAATCTGGTTGGTGTATTCGTCGAACCATTTAAATTCTATATACTCCTTATAGACTCTCAGATCCATAACCTCTTTGGGAATAGCATCCGGAGTTATGCGCTCTTCATTCAGCCAAATTGCCCAGTCTGCTTTACCATGAAAAACAATACCAGACAGGCGAATTTCACGTTCCTCGGGAGGTGGTTTGATTTTTTCGCCAATATCCTCACGCTGTTTCAAATCTTTCGCAAGCTCACTATCTGTTACATTGCGCGTGTCACCGACATATCGGCGAGCGTCCTGAATTGCAACATGTTCCCAATGCGTAAAAAGGATAGAATCGTATTGTAAGGGATCAAATCCTTTCTTCGAATTTGCATCTTTGTCAGCAGACGTTTGATTTTCCGAAAGGGTTTCGGTCGCCGCCGTCGGCGTTTCTCGCTGCACAGATTGAGCGCGCGGCATTACCGCAAACCCGAAAGACATCACAACAATACCTAAAAGAAGAAGGATATAGTATCTCATTATTTCCCCCCTCCGTTAATGACGCTCGCCTCTGGGATCATTGTACGCCACATCAACTCGACCTGCGCGCCCACAAGCGATGGGTTTTTGCCGTTTGCAATTGCCCGCAGCACCGTTCCAGTTACATCGGCTTCTCTTTTTAAGCTAATTTTTTCGACAGACAAATGCCCTGGGAAGTAATTTTCAGCCAAAAACAGATAATGAAAAATATTCACATCATCAAATGCCTCTAGGCGAATTTCGACAGGACTTCTAAGAATTTTATGCTCAGCTTTTTGCGCTTCGGGATTATCTTCTATTGAGCCGGATTTTACGCTGGCAATAGCTTTTGAAACCCCTGAGTTTTTTTGTATGACGTTGAACATTTTTTCAGCCTGGCGGCGACTTTGGTCTTTGAAGAATCCGCGCCTTACCAGTTTCTCGAATTCTTCTTTCTGATCTTCCAGTTGTTCAAATTCAACCTGCATCCGATTAATGTCCGTGCGCAACGTAGAAACAGTGCCACGCAACCCTCTTAATTCGCGCTCCTTAACTTGTATTTCAGGGATGAAATATAAATACAAACCAGCAGCCAGAAATGCGTTGAGCAACAACAAAGCAGCCAACACAAAAATACGTTTTATACCCAAAACTGCGATCATTCTTTCGCGGGCCCCCTTATAAGAATTTCTGCCACAAAGTCTTGTTGAATATCCTGTTTTTCAAGATCTCCCGCCTCAACAATAAGACCTTCGGTATATTCATAATCCTTGAGGAATTTAGTCACCTCAACTTTGTAACCCGGCAGCAGACTTTCAATACGTACGCTCAAATCGGCAACCTCTTTATTCCCCTTATCGACATTTGCCGTCGATGGATATGTCATTTTCATGCGCGTTTCAAATCTTGGTTGCGACTCATTTTTAACTGCGCTCCACACATTCTGCGCAATCGTAGGCTTTACTTTCTTTATCTCAATACTATCAATACGCAAGTCCTTACCCAGAGCCTTGCCGACCTTCTGAAAGACGGTAAGAATCGGAATGCGGTCATCTTCAAACTCCTTATGAACAGCAAGCGCTCCTTGAACAAGGCGAGCATCGAAGCCAACCTTATCAAGACGCTGAACCTCACGCTGATATTGTGCATCGAGTTGTGATTTATTGCGCTTCAAACCTTCAATATCAGACACCAGAGATGCCAGCGATCCAGCACTTGATACAACCTGATAGCCCAGGAACGCAGATCCACACAACAGCGCCATTCCGACAAGCATCGCTACTTGACGCGGTTTTGAGACTTCATCAACCTGCGTTGCCTTCATCGGCAACACGAAACTTCCCTTCCGACCAGCCCAAGCCACATGCAGAACATCGGCATAACGCATATCGGCTTGACGGCCTATATTCACCCCTAACGCTCTGGCGGCGTCATCCACGCCCAAAATATGAAGATCATAGTCTTCATCAAATATAGAGCGCAAAGCTTCAGCCGGCGCAGGATTTGCTATGACGAACACATCCAATCCATCAGCGGGATCATAACCAAAACGTGAAAGATAGCTGATGGTTGATTTAAATTCCTGATACAATTCAGATGCCCATACTTGAGGATCATCATCCTTCTCAGCAATAGGACTCATCCGTGTAAGCGCTAGCTCACCGTTTTTTGTCAGAACCTGACGCAGGCTTCCATTCTGATGCTGACCAATAAAAATGGACCATACATTCTTTTTACGTCCCTTTTTGGCCCCGATCTTACCTGACAAGGCTTTGACCATATCGGAGGATTCAATCGGCAGCAGACAAAATGCCGCAACAGAGGCCATTGATTTTTTAGTTGATTCAATCGTTTTGGTAATCTGATCGTTTCCAGCAACGGCTGCAAATATATAAATATCAGCAGCAGGCTGAGAGTCAGTCTTCGCCACCTTTTCCTTTAAAGGAAACGCCGCGCGAATTGGATAATGAGGAAACGCTACATTAAGTTTGCGCTTAACCATTGACGCTTTATCAACCATCCCTACACCGGTGCGCACCACCCGCTCCTTGCGGTAATGCTGCTCTACCATATCATTGAGAATCAAAACCGGTTTTTTACCACAATCTTTGGCAATAATGCTGGCGACGTTTTTCTCAAAATTTTCCGCTTCCCATGGAATCGTATCGATAAGCTTTACGCCAGGTCCTCTAACTGTATAGATAGACAAAAATTCGTCGGAAACGAGCAATACTGTACGATTAGGAGCAAGAAAAGAAAGTGACATCGGTACTTAAAAATCCATAAAGTTTCCAAGGTTCATGTAGATTGGTCCCAGGCTGCCTGCAGCAATCCAAGCAATGATGAGTCCGAGTATAGCAGTTAATGTCGGCTGAATCATCTCAATTAACGCTTCAATCGCTTCATTTACATCATGTGTATAAAAATCAGAGACCTGATCAAGCACCGGTGTTAGATTCCCGGACTCTTCTCCGACCTTAACCATACGTACAACCAGACTTGGAAATTCACCACTTGCATTAAATGCTTCGGACAATGCACTTCCTGCCTTCACGTGACCTTCAACGCTTTCCATGGCATCCAGCATCATCAGGTTTGTCACGGTCGCTCGCGAGTTTTCCAGCGCGCTGATTACATTGATCCCGCTTGCATAAAGCGCACCAAATGTTTGAGCATAGCGCGCAATAGAAATTTTGCGAATAAGCGGGCCAACCACGGGGGCATTCAGCCACCACGAATCAAGCTTATAGGCTATAGCGTCTGAGCTGTGGCGCAAAAGCTTTACCGTTCCAAAAATAATCACCGGAACAACCATGACAATAATCGAGCCATATACAGGCACCCCAAAGAAGTGAAACTGGGGCTCAACCATAAAGTCAGATGTCGCAATTAATGCAATCGTGAACCATGGCAGATCAAGATCTAGGAACCTTAAAAAGCCTACAATCTGCGGCACGACTATACTCATCATAAACACAACGGTCAAAATAACCACAACGCTGACGATGATGGGATAGCGCGTAGCCTTTCTGATTTTGGCCTGAATGACATCAACCCATTTCAAATATTTTATGAGTTGGAGGTATGAGGCTGTTAAATCCCCTGTTTCTTCTCCGGCTTCGACCAAGGAGATATAAAGCGGCTTAAAGACTTTGGGATGCTTATTCATCGCCTCAGACAACGCCGCGCCGTCAGATACATCGCGAAAAATTTCTGACATTATATCACGCAGACCATCATGCTCGGTTGAATCGCGCACATCAGAAAGCGCATCAAGCAACGGTACGCCTGCGCTTTGCATCTGCTCCAATTGTACAAAAAGCTGAATAACATCGCGAAGCTTGATTTTCTTTTGACCAATCTGGCCAAAACCGCCCTTAGACTTGGTTGACTGTGCAGAGCAATCCACCAACTCAAGCCCGGCAGACTGGAGTTGCTTGTAAAGGTCAACCTCACTATTGGCCGCAATGTTACCGCGAATGGGCCGACCTTTAGAGTTTATTGCTTTGTACTTATAGCGTGGTATGATTCAGGATCCTTTACATGAAGTGAAAATCACCGTCTTATATCAACGACTTTGGCGAGCGCCTCCAGGGATGTAACCCCTTCCAGAACTTTTAGAATGCCATCGTCTTTCATGCTTTTGAAGCCTTTTTTCACGGCCATGGCTTTTAACTCAGCCTTATTTGCACCGCGCGCGAGCAATTCATCCATTTCTTCATCGAATGTCAGGATTTCAACAACGGCTGTCCGCCCTTTATACCCGCTGCCGCTACAGCTATCGCATCCGCCCTGCCTTGCGCGATAAATTGTTGGCATATTTGCTGGATCAGCACCCAAAATCTCACATTCTTGTGCATCAGGCTGGTACGCTTCTTTACAGACCGGACACAATCTGCGCGTCAGGCGCTGTGCAAAAACCGCAACGATAGCTCCGGCAACCATGCCAGGCTTCAACCCCAGATCGAACAGACGAGGAATTGCGCCGAATGAATCGTTTGTGTGCAGCGTTGTATAAACCTGGTGCCCTGTCATCGCAGCCTTTAACGCCATGCCAGCCGTTTCACCATCACGAATTTCACCGATAAAGATGATGTCCGGGTCCTGACGCAAAAGCGCTTTGATGCCATCTGCGAATTCCAGTACGCCTTCACGCACGTGCGTCTGGCGAATCATCGGCAAAGAATATTCCACCGGGTCTTCAAGAGTCTGGATATTCACCTCGACATCGTTAATTTCATTCAACATGGAATAAAGCGATGTCGTTTTCCCAGAGCCGGTTGGACCCGTTACGATAATAATACCTTCGGGCTTACTTTGTGCCTGACGAATCAGATTGCGGTTATGATTGCTAAAGCCGAGTTTTTCCATCGGCATAATGCTTTCACTCTGATCCAGAACACGCAGTACGATGTTTTCACCGTGCACCGTCGGCAGAGAAGACACGCGGAAATCGGCCTCGCGCCCCCCGACATGCATACCGAAACGCCCGTCTTGCGCACCTAATTTATCCGCTATATTCATGCCGGACATAATCTTGATGCGTTGAGAAATTCCGCTCCAATGCTGTTTATGCAGAATTTGCGCTGTAAAAAGCACACCATCCTTGCGATAACGCAGACGAATAAAGTTTTCTTCCGGTTCGAAGTGCAAGTCAGATGCACCAATCTTTACAGCTTCAAAAACCAACGCATTTACAAGACGTACAATCGGGTGTGAAAATGCTTCGCTTTCATCTAGGGACGCTACATCTTTTTGCTCTTTCCCCTCTTCAAGCTCTTGCAAGATCGCGTTGACCGAGCTGGCATACCCATAAGCTGCATCAATCGCCTCACTCAGGATTTTCGGCGTACACACCATCGGCTTGACTGTCAGCCCCTTGGGAATGAAGCGGCGAAGCATATCCATAGCAACAATGTCGTAGGGGTCCGCCATAGCTACCTTGATGTGGTGCTCGCTCATAGATACCGGCAATACCTTATGCTTGGCAGCTTCTTCCTTGGTAATCAGCCCTAAGACCTCGCCATCAAAAATTGTATTTTGCGGATCAAAGAGTTCAACGCCAGAACTTTGAGCAATAAAAGCGCTCAACGTCTCTTCATCAATAAACCCCAGGTCAACCATGACCTCACCGAGCATCTTGCCAGTAATTTTCTTTTCCTGAAGAGCCACGTTCAGCTGATCTTTGGAAATCAATCCCATCTCAACCATACGATCGCCGATGCGCCCTTTTCTGCGTAGATCATCGTCCTCTTCAGATTCATTTATAGTAATATTACGACTGTACGTCTTGAGAGCATGGCCCGTATCTTGTCTCTGCTGTTGTGATTGTGATTGTGATTGCTGCGTTTGATTTTCACGCGCAGGCACAAAACGCGCAGGAAGCTGCGCAGCGCTTTTTTCATTTTCAGAATTAGGCAGATTTTGATCAATGACTTCAACCTGAACAGGCTCTGCATCTTCTTCTAATACGAGTCCATGAAAAGTCTCTGATATCGGCGCCTCTGTTGCCTTTACAGACTTAGATTCCTTAACAATGATACCCTCAATGGGTTCTTTATCGTCCCTATGGATCATTTTTATGCTCTCTACCCTAAGAAAATAGCTTTTGAGTATTATCAGAAGAGTTACGCCATTCGAGTAATCAGGATATCCTAGAAAAGTTAACAAAACAAATATGTTTATTTACATAACTTTTAAGATTTAAAGAAAAAAGAAGGCACCGATCTAAAATTTGGTGCCTTCTTTAATTTAATACCATTTAAAACTGTGTTTATTCAGCAGCAACAGCTGTAATTTTCTTATCTCGACGTGGCCAGGAGCTAAATCTCATCACAGATTCATCCACGCCGCATACTGTCGTACATAAACGCGCAGCAACCAAATACGGGTCTGCATTTGCACCGGGACGACGATCTTCAAAATAGCCATACCCTTTGATTGCAACAGGTTTTGGAATACGGATCGAACAGCCGCGATCAGCATCTCCTGCCTTGAACGTATTGATATCGCATGTTTCATGCAGCCCTGTCAGGCGCTCACTCAGGCCTGCGCCATAAAGTACGATATGCTCTGCGTGTTTTTTGCTCAGTGCGTCTACAGCAGCATCGATTGCCGCACGACCTTTAGATTTATCGCGGGTATCGCTTGTAGAGAAGTTTGTATGCATGCCTGCACCATTCCAGTCGCCTTTGACCGGTTTATTTTCAAGCGTTGCCGCAATATCAAACTCTTCGCCAACACGATGGAGCAGCCAGCGCGCAACCCAAACCTGATCAGCCATATTTAAAACGCCTGAATCTTCAGAATTATCACCACGATAGCCAATCTGAAATTCCCATTGACCGGGCATAACTTCGGCGTTCATGCCGTAATACATTAGACCAGCATCAAGGCAGAGTTCAGCGTGAGTTTCTGCTACCTCACGGCCAAAGGCCTCTTCGGCGCCAACGCCGCAGTAATACGGCCCTTGTGGCGCCGGATAGCCATGTGACGGCCAACCAAGCGGCGTACGATGACCTTGTGGGAAGAGCGTATATTCCTGCTCAAAGCCTGCCCAGGGATCCTGCTTACTGGCGCCGGCGTCCAGTACTTCGCGCAGTTGCGCGCGTGAGTTGGATTCGTGCGGGCTTCCATCAGGGTTATTCACCTCACACATCACGAGGAAGTTGCCTTCACCACGGATAGGGTCTTTGAAATATGAAACAGGTTGCAAGATGCAGTCTGAATCATTGCCTGCGGCCTGTTGCGTAGATGATCCGTCAAAGCTCCACTCTGGGAACTCCGTAATTTTTGGCTTGGCACCAAGGTTTACAACACGCGTTTTCGAACGGACAAAACGCGTGGGGACACTTCCGTCAAGCCAGATATATTCTGCTAAACCAAAATTAGTGGACATGCTATTTAACTCCTTGCTATCAGCATTGATAAAAATGGTGAACGCAGCCAATAAAGCGTGTTTTACAGGGATTTGCAAGCCCTTTGCAATGCGGCATAATATTTTGAGAGACTTTTTCGAGAAATAAATGACGAGCCTCAAGCCGGATACTTCGAACGCACTTTTCCGCATTTTAGAAGGCTTGAAAGAAATTTTTAAGCGTTTATCAACAAAGCTTCCTAAGTTGTTTTTATATTCTTTTCAGTCGCTTATACCTTGAGCAGTAGAATGCGGCGCAAGAAATTCCTGTTTCCCATGAGCCTGAACCCGCCGCAAAACGAGAAGATGTCGGCGGAATATTTTGAGCGGGCCATGGCGACGGCGCACCCCTCCATCACGGCGGTCGACAACGATAACAGCGCGGACAAATGGATTCAGGGCAGCGCAGAAACACCTTAAAAAAACATGCCACGCAACCGGAAGAATTGCGCCAAATGCCTTAATGGGCGACGCCAGCGCTTCCCCTTCAGGCCTTAAAACTTCACACCGATTTGGAGCCAGAACTTTTCACGGTCCGCAACGCCGCTGTCGCCGTCATAGTCAGCGTATTTGAGTAATACATCGACGCCTTTGAACGGCTGGCCAACATCAGGAAGTGTGAAGCTTTTACCGATAGACAGATCGACTTCATCACCAAAATCGCCGCTACTGGAATCGTTGCTGTCAAAGTCATGATAGACAGCCGCCAATTTTGTGCCATCGACGATGCTGTCTGTGCCGGAAATTTTGTAAGAAGCGCTTAAATAAGCATCTTCAAGTCCTGCGGCCGGTGTATTTAAGAACGCATCTGCCCAGCCGTTGAACTTATGAAGTGTAGCCAGAGGAGTCTGGAAAGCGTTTGCGCCATCCCCTTCCAGAACTTCATAACCGGCCGTCAGCGTAAAACCATGACCTGAGACGGACGGCGCAATGTGATAATATTCTTCGTCATAATTGGCCGTATTGTTTCTGAAGTCGTCCTGCGTAGCGGCTTCGGCCTCATAGGAAAACGTCCAGTTTTGATCGAGCGGCACCTTCCCTGTTGCCCTGATTCCGTATGTCTGTGAAGAGCGTGCAGCCAGCTGGTCAAAATCAAACCAGTAGCCATAAACAATGGTATTCAGCCATTCCGCCCATTGATAGCCAGCGCGTGCGATATGGCTTTCCGTGTCCAGATCTCCCAAAGGGTGCTCATCGCCGAAGATACGGTTGACGTTCCAGACGTGCCCGTACTGAAAAGTAGCGTTTTCCAACCCTGTATAGGTGAACAGCGCAGAATCGAAAGTCTGGTCGTTCTGGCGCCAGCCTACCGTTCCAACAAAACGTTGATTATCGAGATTAATTCCCTGGCGTCCTACTTTGATTTCTGCCCCCGGCAACCCTGTCCATGTTAGCCAGGCCTGATTGATCTCTGCATTATCCGGATCGGCGACAACCGGATAGGTTGCCTTCCCGTTCACCGTATCGTTAAAGTCGTTTGAGCCGACATTCTGGACAATCTGCGCTTCGAGAAGAGCCTGGAAATCCCGGTATTCACCTGTCTTGAAACCGACATTCGTACGCACGGTCGAAGCCTTTGCGTCATTTGCCACGCCGTCCTGATCGACAAACTCATAACGATAACGAACTTCCCCGAAGAAGCTCCCTTCCGTTACAATCGTTTCAACGTCTTCTCCGGCAAAGGCAGGAGAAAAGCCTTGAAAAAGGACAACACAGACTCCCGACAGGAGGAGGGTTTTAAAAGATTTGGTTTTTAGCATGGCGCACTCTTTTGTTTATATGAAACAGTTATATCCACGTTTGACAATGTGGTTACCGGATGGGTTTATCCTTGATCTAAATCAAGTTACTGAGAGCATGCGCATGTTTGCGCATATTTTTTCAAAAATCGGGAAAGATCGTACGCGCTGGGCAGCGAAGACATTTTTTTGGCTTGATCCTGCCTAATATCTTCAAAAAGGCCTTTTTCTACGTTGTATTCCAGAAGCTGCCCTTCTTTCATGTCGAAATACCAGCCGTGAATCTGGAGTTCCTGCCGCTCGTATTTATCCTTGATCCATGGAAAGGAGCGAAGGTTTTCCAATGAAACAAGGATGCTGGCCTGTTCCAGTGCCTTCGTTCTTTGCTTTTCGCCTGCAAAAGACAATACGGAAAACACTTGTTCTTTTGCCTCGGAAGCAATCCCCAGCCAATGATGCAGAAATTCAAAGTTATGATATTCCGTGACCTGAAAATTGCCTGTTGCCAAAGCACCAATCCCTCCACATCCGGCATGCCCCAAAATGACAATATGTTTGACCTGTAAAAACCGGACGGCATATTCAATAGCGGAGCTTGTTCCTCGCAGAAGTCCGCCGTTATTGTAAGGTGGTACAAGCGCGGCGACATTCCGGACGGCGAAAAACTCGCCGGGATCGCTATAGGTCAAAATTGCCGGATCTATGCGCGAATCCGAGCAGGCGATCACCAACGTTTCAGGCTTTTGCCCCTCTGCGACCAGTTTTTGATATGCTTCTCCCTTTTTTGAATGGAAATAATCTTTTTTGAAAAGGGAAAAACCGTCCAGAAGTTTTTTATAGGCCATCGATCTTTCCTTTATGCCGTCTTCCACGCGTAACCAGGGTTTCCGTGATAAAAGCCGCGTGAAAAGGTCCCTTTGAATCCGGCCTGCTCGAGTTTTTTTACGCCTTCATCGGCCGCGCAGTCTTTGTCCAGAACCGCACGAAAGGCTCTGGCAACGGAAACCATGTCGTGACTGTGCGGAGAAAGTCGAAAATGAGTAATTCCCATTCCCTGCATTTCATTTACTTCGTGCATAAGGTTGAGGCAGGTATGTGAGAGCGTCTGGATTCCGTTCACGCTGAGAAACGGTTTGCCATCCAGAGTCTTCAATTCCATGCCATCCGGGTCTTCTTCGCAAACAAACTGGCAGTTATCTTGCGCCCGGTTGTGCGACCGGGCATGATAACACCGCGCCGATAGGGCCAGTCCCGTGCGGCCATAGACCTGGACTTCCAGACCAACGTTCAGTTCTTCCGCCTTGTTCGACAGGACGGACAGGGCTTCTTTCGGGAGTTCGGACGGCACTGTAAAATGCACAGCCCCCTGAGAGGTCAGATGCGCCATCGTGTCTTCGTTATAAACATTGAAATATTGTCCTACCCTGTGGGGTTTGCCGCGCAAGTGATAGAGTGCCGCTGCATCGTTTGCTTCCACTTCATACTCTTCCAGTTCACACAGGCCTTTGGTCATTTTTTGCTCCCGTGGAAGCATGATTTCAGCCAGCGATGAAAAGACAATCTTTTTGCCTGCTCGGGTCAGTCGCTCCGCTACCTCATCGTAATAAGGCTCAAAAAAAGGCGCGCGCTTGGAGCAAATCACTTCGCCGATATAAACCGTATCGACGGGAGCTTCGTCAGCAATGCGGAAATAAAAATCCCGTTTTTTGTCGGCGGACCAGTGAAACAAAATCGGCCCTATGGTCAGTTCCGCACCGCTCATCTACCGCCACCTCTTGTTTTCATAAGCGCCTTGCGTTTGTTTGTGCCCTTCCGTCAGAGACAGGAGGTGAGCAAGTTCGACGTCCTGCCCGTCCATCATATCATCCACCGCCTTGCGCCATGAGGACACAACTTCCCGAACGTAGGCGCGAGAACGCTGCCGTCCTTCGATCTTGAAGGCATGGACACCGGCCTTAACCAGTTCCGGTAACAGGCGTGCAAGGTTCAGGCTGATCGGCTCCTCAAACGCGTAATAGCCTTCCTGCTTGTGCGGGGCAAGATAACGGCCCTTGCAAATCGTGGGATAGCCGGGATTTTGCGTACAGGAAAAACAGTCAATCGTGAAGTCTCCCAGCCGGGTTGTAAGATTGCGCTTTGTGTCTTCTTCGTATTTCACATGGCTGGCCGGGGAACAGACGCCGTCCATATTGGTGGACAGGCCTGTGACATAGTTCGTCAGGCTGCAACGCCCTTCGGCCATCAGACCGTGATTGCCGAAAATGAAGCACTCAATCTCACACGGGATTTCTTTTTTCAGGACGGTGATTTCAGGGATCGTCAGAATGCGCGGCAAAACCACGCGCCGGACGCCGAATTCCTCGCAGTAATATTTAATGGCTTCGACAGAAGGCGCGCCCGCCTGAACGGAAAGGTGCAGGCGCTGATCCGGATATTGTGTCTTCACGTAGTTTGCCACGCCGATATCGGCCACGATAATGGCATCAATACCGAAACCGACGGCCGTATCGACGGCTTCTTTCCAGAGTCCTGTTTTTCCGGCCGGAGGAAACGTGTTGGCCGCCAGTAAAACTTTTGCGCCATGTTCATGAGCATAAAGCACGCTTGTTTCCATTTCTTCCGGTGTAAAATTAAGGCCGGCAAAATTCCGCGCATTCGTTGCGTTCTGAAAGCCGCAATAGACGGCATCGGCCCCGGCATCCACAGCGGTCCGCAGAGAGGCAGGCGTCCCCGCCGGACAGACCAGTTCCGGACGGATTGCATCATGGTCATTCATGGTTTCTGATCTTTCTTAAAACCTTCAGGGCTTGCCGTCCGGGAGGGCCAAATAAACTGGCGGTATCTTCTGCCACGCTGCCTTCCAGATCATCGAGCGCATTACGCAGGCAGACGACGGCTTCCGTATCTCCCTCTATGTGCAATTCCCGTGTAAAGAAAAGCGCATCGCCGTCTAGGTGTCCGTCAACCATATCCAGCAGGGTCAGGAATGTTCCGGCAATCTGGGCATCGGTGCGCGGCGCTTTGCGGCGGCGATATGCTCTCAAAAGCGGCGTGTCCGGGTGAGCCTGCAACACGAGGACAAAAGGCAGGTTAACCGGGTCGATCAAAAACAGCTTGTCCTTATGCGGCCCGATCCGGTTGAACAATTCCGGACGCGTGTGCGCGATATGCCGGACAATGCGCCTTAAAACCGGCTGAAGGATAAAAAGCGGAAATGGAGCCAGGGCCGGACGTAAAAAAGCAGACAAAGGGGTTTTCCCGTTCGAAATATGCGATTCTGCTTCTTCAAATGCTATAGCCATGTTGCTACCATAGAGACCTTGATGAAAAACCTTATTGATTCAGATCAAACCATTTTTACAACAAATATGGAACCAGATAAAATCGGTTTATTGACACAGGCGGCACAGGGAAAAGCAAAGCAGGGGAAAACATGATCGCTTTTGAAGACGCACAGAAAATAATTTGGAAAACAGCACTGAAGCGAAGGCTGGGAACGGAAACTGTATTTCTGGAAGAAATATCGGGCCGTGTTTGTGCGCAAACCCTTTCGGCGCCGCTTAATATTCAGCCCTTCGACAATGCGGCCATGGACGGCTTTGCCGTCCTGCGCTCCGATTTGACAGAGGCTTCGAAAGGCACCCCTGTAACTCTGCAAAAAACGGCGATTATTGCGGCTGGCGCTCCTGTGCCGAAACAGCCCCTGTCAGCAGGAACCTGTGTTCAAATCATGACAGGCGCTCCTGTGCCGCCGAATGCGCAAGCGGTTGTTCCTGTCGAACAGGTTGAAATGCAAAACGATCGGATTTTTTTTTCCTCCTGCCCGGAAGAAGGGATTCATATCCGTCTGGCAGGAGAAGATTTTAGGGAAGGGGCTGTTCTGTTACAGCCGGGCCAAAAACTGCATACAACACATATTTTGCCTCTAGCCACACTCGGTATAAGCAAGGTCAATGTCTACAAAAGGCCACGGGCCGCTTTCTTGTCCACGGGCTTGGAGCTGGTTGACGACTTGTCGTCACCTCTTGAACCCGGCCAGATATACAATTCCAACCGCTCTTATGCCGTAAGTTTTCTAAAAGTTCTGGGTATTGAGTGCGTAAAAACTTTAACGATCAAGGACGATCCTGAAGCTTTTTTGCGGACTCTTTCCGAATTGAACGGGGAAAACCTCGATTTTATTATTTCCAGCGGGGCGGTATCCGCCGGTGAATTTGATTTTGTGAAGAAGTCTCTGGAACAGGCAGGTACAGATATCCTCTACCATAAAATCAGGATCAAACCCGGCAAACCGAATCTTTTGGCCCGACTGCCAAACGGAACGCTTTATTTCGGTCTGCCCGGGAACCCGGTGGCAACAGCCGTGGGACTTCGTTTTCTTGTTGATCATGCTCTGCGCGCCATGACTGACCAAGAGCGTGAAATGCCAATACGTGCGCGAGCCATGAATAACTTTTCCAAACGGGCTGGGCTCCAGATGTTTTTAAAAGGAAAATCAGAAAGCCAGAAAGATAGTTCTCTGGCAGTTGAAATCATGGAAGGGCAGGCTTCTTTTATGGTCAGCCCGTTTTTGGATATGAATGCGTGGGTTCGTGTACCAGAGGATTTGGAAAAATTAGAAACCGGGGATGTTGTAGATATGTACCCTCTTCTGTCCGGCGAGTTTTAATGCATCGGGCATTTTCTGCAATTTTCTTTGTCTGGCCGTTCACATAAGGCGTCCGCGTCAAAATCACAAAAATGGCATAATACAAAAGAATCCCGCATCCTGATCTTGTCGTCATCGACATTGATGCCCAGGAAAAAGTTTCTGGCGTCATACCCAAGTAATTGGCAATGACCTGCTTGCGGAAGGGTAATTTAAATTCCAGATTTTCAGGGCCTTGTTCGATATATTTGAGCAAAAAATAGTACCCCACACGTTGCAGTGGAGATTTTATGTTCATTGCGTCAATCTGGTGCATGGCGTTTTTATAGTGCCGCGTAACGATACGCAGAAGATTGACGGCGAACTGCGAATCTTCCAGTGCATGAGCGCGGATAATTTTTCCCGGAATCATTAAGACTTTGGCATCTTCCATGACATAAACATTGATGGGTGACGGACCGCCCATAAACATAACGGCTTCCATGCACGTTTCCCCGGGCTGAAGCATGCGGATCGTTGCTTCTCCACCTTCTTCGCTCATGCGGGAAGTTTTAACCGCTCCTTCTATCACAAGGTAAACATATTCCGGCACATCTCCTTGCTGCACCAGAAGCCGTCCCGCCTCAAATTCCTGCATAATAGAATGCCCGAGCAAATCCTGAAGACTTTCTTCACTGAGCTTTTCAAAAAGCTCCGGTTTCTTTTGTTTATTGAACCCGCTCGGTAACTCCATAGATAACTTCCCTTTATCCATCATAAGTTACATTAAGCTATACATGATAAAAAAGCCCTCGGAAAAGAGGGCTTTTTGCATTTTATTTTTATAGAGAAACTGGCTTTTATTCCAGATTCAGCTTCCCTTTATGTTTTTCCTTGTATTCCTCATAGGCTATATGAGCCTTATGAGCCCGTTTGGCCATCTCCTCAAGATGGGCCTCGTGCAAGGCTGCGTCTTCCTCCTTTTGCCGCTCCGGAGAGAACCGCACGAAAAACG
>Ga0116162_10000615_pt1 | contig 25203 bp, 21 predicted proteins | sample AD_UKC105_MetaG_FD_89875 | JGI IMG/M metagenome (GOLD analysis project Ga0116162, IMG submission 89875) | Active sludge microbial communities of municipal wastewater-treating anaerobic digesters from Hong Kong - AD_UKC105_MetaG | ecosystem: Engineered > Bioreactor > Anaerobic > Digestate...
ATGTTCTCGATACGGCTGCTGTAGCCCATCAGGCCGATGCGCCAGACCTTGCCGGCCAGGTCCCCGAGACCGGCACCGATCTCCAGGTGGTGTTCTTCGAGGAGGCGCCGGCGCACGGCCGCATCGTCCACGCCCTCGGGAATCGTCACCGCGTTGAGCTGTGGCAGACGGTGCGCCGCGTCCACGATGAACGTCAGTCCCATTGCCTCCAGGCCGGCCTTGAGTGCCTCGTGGTTGTGCCGGTGACGAGCCCAGGCGTTCTCCAGGCCTTCTTCCCGGACCATCAGCAGGGATTCATGCAACGCGTACATCGCGTTGACCGGGGCCGTGTGGTGATAGGCACGGCGTGCGCCCTGTCCCCAGTAGCCCATGATCAGGTTCATATCCAGGAACCAGCTCTGCACCTTGTGGCTGCGGTTGCTGATCTTGTGCCTCGCGCGTTCGCTGAAGCTGACCGGCGAGATGCCGGGGATGCATGACAGGCACTTCTGAGTGCCGGAGTAGACGGCATCGAGTTCCCATTCGTCGACCTTCAGCGGCGTGCCGGCGAGCGAGGTCACGGCATCGACGATGGCCAGGCAATCGTGTTTGTGCGCCAGCCCTGCCAGTGTCCTGGCGTCGGACTGGGCGCCGGTGGATGTCTCGGCATGCACGAACGCGACCGCGGTCGCGTCCGGATGGGCAACCAGGGCATCCTCGAGTTTCTGCGGGTCGACCGCACTGCCCCAGGCATCCTGCACCAGGACCACCTCGGCACCACAGCGCTCGGCGTTTTCCTTCATGCGTCCGCCGAACACCCCGTTCTGACACACGATGACCTTTTCGCCGGGTTCGAGCAGGTTGACGAAGCAGGCCTCCATGCCGGCCGAACCGGGTGCCGAAATGGGCATCGTCAGCGCATTCTCGGTCTGCATGGCGTATTGCAGCAGCACCTTTACCTCATCCATCAGGTCGATGAACCGCGGGTCCAGGTGGCCAATCGTCGGCCGACCGAGCGCCTCCAGTATCCGCGGCGGAACGTCGGAGGGGCCTGGCCCCATCAGGGAGCGAAGTGGTGGATGAAAGGCGCTGAAGGTCATGGTTCAACCCGATAAGATCATTGCTGGGAGCGGGCGAGTATAGTGAGCGCGGCAAATCGCAATCAAGCGCAATCACCCGCAAAAGGCCCCGCAAAAGGATCCAATCCGAACGATATCCGCGACACCCGGGAGGACAGGCAGCGTGACCGATAAGATCGAAAAGACGGACATCGAATGGCGCGAATCGCTCAGTGACGAGCAGTTTCACGTGTGTCGTGAAAAGGGCACCGAACGCGCGTTCAGCGGGGCTTACTGGGACGAAAAGAGCCCGGGCGTGTACCGCTGCACCGGCTGCGGTGAGGCATTGTTCAGCTCAATGACGAAATTCGATTCCGGGACCGGCTGGCCCAGTTTCTGGGCGCCGCTGGCCGAGGAAGCGGTCGGGACGCAGACGGACTCGACGCACGGCATGGTGCGCACGGAGGTGCATTGCCGGCGCTGCGGTTCACACCTGGGACATGTTTTTGCGGACGGGCCACGGCCGACCGGACTGCGTTACTGTATCAATTCGTTGTCTTTGCAATTGGATCCACAACGCGACGCGGACTAGCTGGGTTCCATGGCCAGGAGCGCGGCGATCTTCTTGCCGCTCCACAGACCGCCACCAGGCGCCGGACGGCCGGCATCGTTCCATAGCTGCGCTGTCTGCTCGGCGGAGATACGGTTCATCTCGAATTCCGCGGCCTCGTGGCGCAGCGCCTCGATATAGGCCTTTTCGCCAACCAGCTGGATCAACTGGCCGAGGGTCAGTGTCACGCCATGCTTGTCGTGCAACGTATCGATGACGTCTTCGGCCGGCATCGCGCGCAGCAGTTCGGTGGCAACGCCGCTGAGGTCCGGCAGTCCGGCCTTGCGTGTCGGCATCCGCAATTCGATATCTTTCAGGCGCTGGCGCACCAACGGGACCACATTGCGGGTGTCGGCGCTGGCCAGATGCGGAAAATGCTCGTTGAAGCGAGCAATCGCGTCGACCACCACGGTGGTCGTCTCCATCTTCTTCCATACGTCGTGTGCGGGTATCCACTCACCACCGAAGCAGATCACCGGCTCTTCGGTGGGGGCGCCTTTTTTCTCGTTGGGCATTGCGGCTGCTGTCCTTTCCCGGGGGTTTTTCCACTAGCGGCAATGGTTGTCGGAACTTGAGGTGCCCTTGAGGTGGTGGCTGTGGATGCTGTCGCGCGTGCGTCCTTCAAGCGGGCAGGGTGACGCGGATCCTCGCGCCGCCAAGATCCGAGGCCAATACCCGCAACTCGCCGCGGTATTGGCGGACGATCTCGCTTACCACGGCAAGACCGATGCCATCGCCCGGATGCCGCTGGTCGGCACGCTCGCCGCGTTGCAACAGGCGCTCGACGTCGGTGTCACGGAATCCTTCACCATCGTCCTCGACGTCCAGGTCCAGCCGGTCGCCGGCCAGGGTTGCGGTGACGCAGACCCGGGCACTGCAATGCTTGTAGGCGTTCTCCAGCAGGTTGCCGAGCAGTTCGAAGAGGTCGCCCTCGTCGGCACGGATCTGCAGATCCGCCGGCACCTGAACGCTGCATTTCAGGTGCCGGTCGTGATGCACCTTGTCCAGGCTGGCGCACAGGCGCCGCAGGATAGGTGCGAGAGGAATAGGGCGTGTGACACTGCTGGTGCCGGCCACCGCGGCCCTCTGGCGCTGGTAGCTGACGATCTCGTCGATGCGTGTGGTCTGTTCGCTGATCAGACCGCGCAACGTGGGATCGGTGCTTTGTTCGGCCGTGCCGCGCAGCACTGCCAGCGGTGTCTTCATGCTATGCGCGAGATCGGCAAGGCTGTTGCGGACACGTTCCTGGCGCTGCCGGTTCTGCTCGATCAGCGAGTTGAGGTTGCTGCTCAGACCATCGAGTTCGCGCGCGACCGGGCCTTCCACCCGGGCCGCCTCGCCCGCCTCGATACGCTGCACCGCGGCACTCATGTCGCGCAGAGGCGCCAGTCCCCAGCGTGCGGCGAGGACCTGCGCGGCGAGCAGCAGCAACGCCACGCCACCAAGCCAGCGCCACAGTGTGCTGCGGAAGCTCGCCAGCTCGGCGTCCAGCGCGCCCCGGTTGATCGCCACCGAGAGTGTGTAGCTGATCGGTTCCCCGCGGTTGTCCTCCCACGCGATACCCTGCGTAAATACCGCGAGCCCGGCGGTGAGGTGGAAACGGGTCTCTCCGGGGCTGGCATTGCCGACCAGTGGTGCAGAGCGTCCGAGCATCGAACCGGATCGCCAGTGGTAGGTCCCGTTGTCACCGCGGATTTCCGCATACAGGCCGGAGTCGGGCTGGTTGAATCCCGGGGCCGCCAGCGATGTCGGCAGGCGCATGTGACCGCGTTCATCTTCCTGGGCCGCGGTCAGCAGGGTGTAGACGTGTGCCTGCAGCTGCTCGCGGGCCGCGGTTTCGGTGCTGCTGCGGAACGCGCGGTCGAGTGCCGCACCGGCCAGGCCGAGGAACGCGATCAGGATCAGCAGGTTGCTGACCAGCAGGCGATGGGTGATCGAGCGGCTCACGCCGTGCTGTCGTCCCTGTTCAGGCGATAGCCACGGCCACGCAGGGTCTCGATCGGGCGGCGGTTGCCGTCGGGGTCGATCTTCTTGCGTATGCGTCCGACCAGCACCTCGACCACGTTGCTGTCACGGTCGAAATCCTGATCGTAGATGTGTTCGGTCAGCTCGGTCTTGGAGACCACCTTGCCGGCATGCAGCATCAGGTATTCCAGGATGCGGTACTCATGCCCGGTAAGCGCGACCTGCGTGCCTGCGCTGTGCACGGTCTGCGCCACGGTATCGATGTCGATCCCGGCGAAGCTGAGCAGCGGGGTGCTGTGGCCGGCGGCGCGGCGCAGCAGGGCATTGACCCTGGCCATCAACTCTTCACTGTGGAACGGCTTGGTGAGGTAGTCGTCGGCGCCGCTTTCCAGGCCCTCGACCTTGTCCTGCCAGGCGTCGCGTGCGGTCAGTATCAGTATCGGGAAAGGTCGTTGCAGTGCGCGCAGCTGTCGGATCAGTTCGATCCCGGACATGCGAGGCAGACCGAGGTCGATGATCGCCAGGTCCATTGGGTATTCACGGCCCAGGTACAGGCCGTTCTCGCCGTCGGGCGCCGCATCGACCGAATAGCCCTTGGACGCCAGCAGGTCGCTCAGCTGGGCGCGCAGCAAGGGTTCGTCTTCCACCACCAGGATGCGCATCTCGCGGCTCCGGATTATCGCTGCGGCCGACGGCGCTCGTCGCGCCCCGATTCGGGGTCGACCTGCAGGCGCTTCACCCGGCCGTCCCTGGTCAGGATGCGGATGTTGTATGACTCGCGGTCGCCGCGCCGGTCGGTCTCGGCGGAGAGGACGCGGCCGTCGTAGCGATCGCGTGCCTCCGAGACCGCCTGATCCAGCGATTTCCGGCGATCCGGCTGTGCATGTGTCGAGGTGCTCATGACGACGACGGCGAGGAGGACCAGCAATGTCGGTTTCATGTATAGAGTCTCGATTAGGGGATACGTAGATCCCTCGCCGTTGGGCGACCATTGCCTCCGATTCCTGCTGCCCTCGGGAGAGGGTGCAACAACCCCGGCTCTGTGGGTGGAGCGTTCATCACCGTACCGCCACTTTACACGGTGCCCGCGATCATCTCCTGCGCGCAGCCCATTGATGAAGTTTAGCTTGGCCAAACGTCGCTGAACCCAGGCTGAACGTGGCTGGGCCGGGGCTCAAGGGCGGCGGCGCAGCTGGCCAAGCAGGAACAGCAGCGTCGCGGCGGTGACGATCGACGGTCCGGCCGGGGTGTCGAACCACAGCGAGGCCAGCAGCCCGGCGACCACGGCGGCGGCACCGATCAGGGTGGCGAACAGCGCCATCTGTTCGGGACTGCGGCTGAAACGCTGCGCAGCGGCTGCCGGGATGATCAGCAGGGCGGTGATCAGCAGCACGCCCACCAGCTTCATCGCGACCGCAATCACCAATGCGACCAGCAGCATGAAGGTCAACTTGATGCGTCCCACCCGTACCCCGTCGACCGCGGCCAGCTCGGCATGCACGCTGAGGTTTAGCAGCGGTCGCCAGATGCGCATCAGGGCGATCAGACTGATCAGGGCGCCGCCCCATATCCACAGCACATCGTGGGTGCCGACGGCGAGTATGTCGCCGAACAGATAGGCCAACAGATCGACGCGTACGTCGTCACGAAAGCTGATCGCGACCAGGCCGATGGCCAGTGCCCCGTGCGCGAGAATGCCGAGCAGGGTGTCGGTGGCCAGGCCGCTGCGGTGCTGAAGCCCGAGCAGCGCGACCGCGATCAGCACCGCGAGCACCAGCACACTGAGCTGCAGGTCGACCTCCAGGAGCAGGCCGAGGGCAATCCCGAGCAGCGCCGAGTGGGCGAGGGTGTCACCGAAATACGCCATGCGCAGCCACACCACGAACACACCGAGCGGACCGCTGATCAGGGTCAGGCCAAGCCCGGCCGCCAGGGCGCGCAACAGGAAGTCATCCATGGTGATGACCCCCTCCCTTGCCCACCACGTCACCGTGCAGGTTGTGCCTGTGGTCGTGGTGGTGGGTGTACACCGCCAGCGTCTTGGCATCGATGGCGCCGAACAGGTCGAGATAGGCCGGGTGCTGGCTCACGGCGTCCGGGTGACCGGAACAGCAAAGATGCTGATTGATGCACAGCACCTCGTCGGTTGCGGCCATCACCAGGTGCAGGTCGTGCGACACCATCATCACGGCGCAGCCGCGCTGGTCGCGCAGGCGCACGATCAGTCGGTACAACTCGGACTGGCCGTTGACATCGATGCCCTGCACCGGCTCGTCGAGGACCAGCAGGTCGGGTTCACCAAGCAGGGCGCGGGCCAGCAGCACGCGCTGGGTCTCGCCACCCGACAGTCCCTGCATCGGTCGCTGCAGCAGATGCGCCACGCCGGCCTCGCGTGCGCCGGCCTCGAGGCGGTCCGGGTCCGGGTTGGTCAGCATCATGAAGCGCCGTACCGACAGGGGCATGTTCTCAGGCAGATTGAGCCGTTGCGGCATGTAGCCGATCTTCAGCCCGGGCGCACGCGTCACCGTGCCCTCGGTCGGTTCGAGCAGGCCCAGTGCCAGGCGCACCAGCGTGGTCTTGCCGGCACCGTTGGGACCGATGATCGTCAGGATCCGCCGCCGACTCAGTTCGATGTCGATATCCCGTACCAGCTGTCGGCCGCCGACCTTGACGCCGAGTTTCCTGCCGACCAGCAGTTGATCAGGCTTCATGTTGGCCCTCCGTGCAGCGCGGGCACACCCCGGCGATCTCGACCGTCTGCTCGCGGACCTGGAAATGCATACCCTCCGCGTTGCGCAGGATGCGCCTCTGCAGTGTGCCATCCGACTGCTCCACCGCCACGCCACAGCGGTCACAGATGAAGATCTGTGCCGGATGCGGGTCGCCCGGCCGGGCACAGCCGACAAAGGCGTTGCGCGAATTCACCCGGTGCACCAGACGGTGCTCGACCAGGAAATCCAGTGCGCGGTAGACGGTCGGCGGCGACGGCTTGTGCCCGTCGGCCGCCAGTTGCTCGAGGATCTCATAGGCGCCGCGTGGCCTGTGGCCCTGCCAGATCAGTTCGAGCACGCGGCGCCGGATCGGGGTCAGGCGCAGGCCCTGCGCCGCGCAAAGCGTCTCCGCATCGTGCAGCGCGTTGTCGACGCAGGCGCGGTGGTCGTGGCGCACGCTCGGAAAGGGATCGTGCCCGGCGCTCATCGGTGTTCACCCCTCTGCAGGCAAGTGGTCAGCGTGTCCGCGAGTGAGCGCATCATCAGTACATATGCGTCCGGCCCCGGCGGGATGTCGCTGCCCAACGGATCGAGTATGGCGTGGCGGATCGGCAGGCCCTCACTCAGTGCCGCGATCATGCGCGGCTGGAACTGCGGCTCGGAGAACAGGCAGCGAACCCGGTTGTCGATCAGGCTCGCACGCAGCGCATGCAGGTGTGCAGCGCCCGGGCTGCGCTCGGCGTGTGTGGTCACGGTCCCGGCTGCATGCAGACCGTACCGTTGTTCGAGGTACTGGTAAGCGTCATGGAAGACCGCATAGGGTTCCGTGGCGCCGCTGAACTTCACGTGCAGATCCCTGTCGAGTGTCGTCAGGTGCTGCACCAGTTGCGCGGCATTTGCCCGATAGCGTTCGGCATTCGCCGGGTCTACCTGTGACAGCACGCGGGCGATTTCCTCGCCCATGGCGATGGCGTTTGCCGGTGACAGCCACAGGTGGGGGTCGGCGAACGCGGCAGCATCTGCGTCCGGTGCCGCGTGCTCGTGTTGCCCATCGTCGCCGTCACCAAGTTGGCGTGCCGGCAGCAGTTCGATGCCCGGCGTATCCAGCATGGCGACCGACCGGGTTGCACGCAGATTTGACAGGATACGCTGCAGCGGTTGTTCCAGCGTCGGACCGATCCAGAACAGTAAATCTGCATTGCCCAGTGCGCGCGCGTCAGACGGGCGCAGACTAAAAGTGTGCGGCGACTGGCCGCCGCGCAACAGCAGCAGCGGTGCCCCGACGTCCAGCATCACCGCGGAGACCAGCGAGTGCAGCGGGGCGATGCTTGCGACCACACTCGGCGTGTTGCCGTCGGCGCGGGCATACGCAAGGTTGCTGCCGAGCGCAATGGCGGCAGTGATGAAGAGGGTGGCCAGTCTCGCGGGCACAGCGGATCCAGTTGGTGATTGGGTGTAATAGAATAACATTACATCCGCACGCCGTCGCACGGGACGCCGCTGCCATCGGCTGGTGTGCCGCGGTGGTCCGATTTAAGGTGTGCGGGATCGGGATTCTCAATCGGCGGTCCAGCACGGGCCGCCAGCAAAGGCGAAGACATGATGAGCATGGGTCCGGACTCACAACGGGAGGCGCGCGCGAGCGGCAATTGGCTGCTTGCTGCGTGGCGTCGTTACGAGAACTCGTCGATCCCGCTCGGACTCAAGTGGTCATTCAATATCGCCGCGCTGATCGTGACGACCATGGGTGTGCTGGGTTTTTTCCTGATCCAGCAGCAGGAGACCGGATACCGGGGACAGGCCGATCGCTTCAGCCGGGTCATTGTCGAGCAGCTGGTACGGATCAGCGGCGAACCGCTGATGGCGGCGGATACGCTGGCCCTGCAGATACTGCTGCAGCGCCATGTGCAGAGTCCGCTGATCCTGGGGGCGGCGCTCTACACCGCTGACGGAGCCTTGCTGGTAGATGCCGGCGTGAGCCCGCCCGATGCACCGGAGGAGTACTTTGGCCGCTCGCCGTCCTACACGTGGGACTGGGAGAACGGTGAATACAGCGCCGTTTCCTACGTCAGTCCGGTGGTGTTCCAGGATGTCACGGCCGGTTATCTGACGGTCAGCATCGATCGCTCACCGCTCGAGCAGGATATCCGCGACACGCTGCGTTTCCTGGTGGTGTCCGCCATCCTGCTGACCGCGCTCGGCGTGATTCTCGCGTCGATACTGGCACATCGCCTGTCGCGGCCGATCGAACACCTTGCGCGCGCCGGCGAGGCACTGAACGCGGGCCGGCAGCCTCGCCTGGCCGGACGTCGCGATGAGATCGGCCAGGTCCTGGAGACGTTTCAACACCTGGCCGCCGGGGTACGGCGCAACAACCAGGTCGAGGCGGCGCTATCGCGATATGTCTCCCCGCAGGTGGCGCAGCAGGTGCTTGCCGATGACGCCAACATCGCGCTGGGCGGCAGTTCGGTGGTTGGCAGCGTGCTGTTCTGCGACATCGTGGGTTTCACCCAGTTGTCGGAGTCGCGTCAGCCCGCCGAGGTGGTGGCGTTGCTCAACGACTATTTCGGCTACTTTGCGCTGGCGGCAGAGAGCTGTGGTGGTACGGTCGACAAGTTCATCGGTGACTGCATCATGATCGTGTTCGGCGTCCCCAACGAAGACCCGCACCATGCACTGCATGCCCTGACCTGCGGCATGTTGATCCAGGCGCTCACGCGGCGCATCAATCAGGTCCGCGAAGGCCGAAATGAGTCGACCGTGATGTTGCGTGTCGGAATCAGTTGCGGCCCGATGCTCGCGGGCAACCTGGGTAGCGCCGAGCGCATGCAGTACACCGTGGTCGGCGATACCGTGAACGTCGCGGCCCGCCTGTGCGGCATGGCCGAGCCCGGTGGCGTGCTGCTGACGGGGACCATGCTGGCGTCCGGCCACCCCGGGTCATCCAGCCACTATGCCGATCTCGGCGCCGCACAGCTGCGCGGGCGTACGGAAAACGTCGCGGTGTGTGCCATGAACGTGGATGCGGTGGCGCATGATGTGAACGCGGATCGGCTGATCGACAGGATTCTCTCGACGGTGAACGGATGAGTTTGCGCGTACTGCCTCTGTTTCTGATGCTGGTGTTCAGTGGCTGCGCCATGCTGGAGAAGGCATCCGTACCTGCATCGGGTCAAATCGAGGTGCCGGCCAGTGCTGGCGAGGCCATGGCAACGGCAAACGATCTGGCGGGTCGCGGGCATTGGTCTGCGGCGCAGGCGGTCCTCGACGCGGCGGTCAGGCAGTTTCCGGGCGACCGTCGGCTGAGCGAGGAAAAAGCGTCAATCGATGCCCGGCGCCTGCGTGCAGAGCGCCTGCTCGAAGACCGGATCATGGTGGGCGATGCCGAGAACCAGCATGCCAAGATCGTGTTGCTCGAACAGTTGTCGCTGGCGCGGCCGGACGATCTGGTGGTGATGTCAAGGCGCCTGTATTGGAAGGAGGTGCTGGCATCGAAGATCGAGCCGTTGACCGCATGCGGGGAATACCATGCAGCGGATGCCACCGAGCTGGCCCGGCGCTGCTTTGATGTGGCGAGCGCGATCCCGGCCACCGCGGCCGTCGATCAGCGTCTGGCAAAGGTCAGCGCCCAGTTGCGGGCAAGTGATGACATCGCGGCCGAGCGCCGTCGGGCGCGTGAGGAAAAGGAACGTCACCAGCGCGCCAAGGCGTTGCTCGGCCAGGCGAAGGCGGCGATCGACGCGAGTGACTACCGGCGCGCACTCGATATCCTGGACAAGGTGGCACGATTGCAGCCGGACAATCGCGAGGTCTCCGGTCTGCAGCAGAAAGCACTGGCGATCATCAGTCCGCAGGTCGACGCACTGGTCAAACTGGGCGATCACCTGTACCTGGAAGAACAGCTCGATGCGGCCGTCGCGACCTGGCAGGCGGCCTTGACCCTGACGCCGGGTGACGAGGAGATCGCCGCCCGCATCGAACGCGCCAAGACGGTGCTGACACGACTCGATGCCCTGCGCCTGCAACAAAAGGTGGTGCCAACAGAGCTGCCGACCGCATTGGGAGACCGATGAGAAATCCAGGCTAGCGTTTGGCTGCGTCCGTCCGTCGCTCACCCATGCGGCGGATGCTTTCGCTGCGAGCATAGCGCTGGTAGCTCCAGCCTCGGAGATAGGCGCGATCAAGGACGTAGTTGAGCAGGTTGGTGAAGCGTCCACGCAGTACCAGCGCGTCGGTTTGCACCACCTCCCGGCCTTCCTCGTCGAAAACCGCGATCGCCGGCAGGTGCGAAAATCCCAGCGCACGATGCCACGCCGAGGCAGTCACAGCGCTGCCATCCGGGGTGATCAGTCGGCTGCTGTCGTTACCGGCATCGAGGCGCACCAGTTCGAAGTTGCCGAGTGCGGCGCGGATCGCCGGTTCGCTGAGCACCTGACTGTGAAAGTCCGCGCATGGCATACAGTCGCTGCCTTCGAACAGCACCAGCAAAGGCCGCTCTGCAGCCTGCCGGTTGCGATCGAGCTGGTACGGCGGACTGGCGAACAGCGGGTCCCCGGTCAGCTGCGTTGACCGGGTGCCTGCCGGCGACGCGCCATCACCCCTGTCAAGCCATTCGCGCAACGACATCTTCGCCGCTGCACCGCTGTCCAGGTAATCCAGTGCGTTGTTGAGGAACCTGGTGTCGTAGTAGCCGACCAGGCGCAGCAGGCGTCTGCCGTCGGTGTCGTGGAATGCGAGTGTCGGCGAGAACTGCACGCCCTGATCTTTCGCGAATTCGCTGAGGGTCCGGGTCTCGCCGTTCCAGTCGGTGATCTCGCTGTCACTGAATATCTCCAGGCCGACGACATCGTATCGTTCGTGCAGCCGCGCGGCGAATCCCGGCTCGGCGAAACTGCCCTCGAGCATCTGCTTGCAATAGGAACAGCCGACGGTCGAGTAGAACAGCACGATGCCCCGCTTGCCGGCCTCGCGTGCGTCGGCGAGGTCGTCCTCGAGATCGTAGAAAGTCGTCTTGAACCAGGTTGGGTAGTCGAATCGCGCTACCGCACTGTCGTCGAAGGATGCCGGCGCGGGGTCGGTGAACGCCAGGAACAGCAGTGCTGCGGCCAGGTGATGAGGTTGAGCGATCAGGCGCATGGTGCTTTCTCCCGTGGTGTGGCGAGGTGGGCGCCGGCGTGTGCTTCGCTGAGCGAAGTATTGTCGGCCCGTCCAGCACGAGCCTAGCTACCCCTGCGCGCATGTTCCGACGGTGAAGCGACGGATTTCCAACCATTGCCGGCACTGCCGCCAGGGTGTTGGCGGTCGCAGAAGGAGACCGGTGATCCATCCGGGCTACTCTTAGCTTGGGGGAAGGGAGAAACCATGCCGATCCAGATGGACCAACAACCGTCCGCGCAGGCGGATTCGGGATCACCTCGGGAAGTTCAGTTCCGCCTCGGCGACTGGGTGGTCGACGTGGCAACGCGCGATATCCGGCGCGCAGGCACCGTGGTGCGGTTGGAACCGAAGGTCATGCGCGTGCTCGAGTTCCTGGTCGGGCGCCGCGGGCAGGTGGTGTCGCGCTACGACCTGGAATCGCATGTGTGGTCAGGTATGGTGGTCACCGATGACGCCGTGACCAACACGGTGATCAAGCTGCGTAAGGCGCTGGGCGACAAGGCGCGTGACCCGCGCTACATCGAAACCATCGCCAAGACGGGCTACCGCCTGATCGCCGATGTCGAGCCGCTGCCCGGGCGGGCAGGGCCCCTGTTGCCGCCGGGGGAAACCCCACCCGGCGACGAGCTGTCGCGCACTGCCGCACCCACCGGAGGGCCGAAGGATGGACACCCGGGGCCGGCCACCGGTCAGGTGACAGTCGCACCGCCGCAGCGGCCCCGCATACGCCGGGGCAGGCTGTTACCGGTGCTCATGCTGGTCAGCCTGGCGGTCGCCGGTGGGTTGGCGCTGTACCTGTCGGTCATCACGCCGCCGCCGACGGCCGCGGCGGGCACAGTGGTGGCGGTGTTGCCTTTCGATAACCTGTCCGGCGACCCGGAACAGGACTATTTCGCCGACGGTATTACGCAGGACCTGATCACGGACCTGTCCAAGCTGTCCAATCTGCAGGTGTTGGCGCGCAACTCGGCGCTCGCGTATCGCGCCAGCACCGAGCCGGAAAGCGTCATCGGCCGCGAACTGGGTGCGCGCTTCCTCGTCAGGGGCAGCGTGCAGCGATCCGGCGAGCGGTTGCGGATCAACGTCAGCCTCACCGACGCGGTGGAGGGGCGCAACCGCTGGGGTGAGCGTTACGACCGTCAGCTGGCCGACATCTTCCACCTGCAGGACGAAATCACCGCGCACGTGGTCAGCGCGCTGCAGGTTGAGCTGGCACCCGGTGAACAGCAGCGGCTGACCCGCCGCTACGTGACCAGCATCGAGGCCTACGACGCGCTGCTGCGTGGTCTCGATCTGCTCGGCCGGCGCGCCAGTGCGGACAATGCGGAGGCACGGGCGCAATTCGAACGGGCAATTGAACTCGAGCCGGGTTTCGCCCGTGCCTATGCCGGGCTTGCGATGACCCACGCAATGCATGCCACTTACGGACATGGTCCACAGGTGGCGGCGTCGCTGGAAAGGGCGGAGACGATCGCGCGTCAGGGCATGGCGATCGACGAGGCCCAGCCGCAGCTGCATTTCGCGATGGGGCTGGTCGAGATGTACCGGGGCAACCTGGCGGCTGCGGCGGCCGAGGTGTCACGGGCGATAGAGCTGCGTCCCAGCTTTGCCGACGGTTATGGCCTGATGGCGTGGATACTGCATTTCGCCGGCCGCCCGGATGAGGGCCTCGAGGCGATGCGTCGGGCGATTGCGCTGAACCCGCATGTCACTGCGCTGTACCGCACGGTGAAGGCCGCCCTGCATTACGAACTGGGCGAACTGGACCAGGCGCGGGCGCTGCTCGAGGAGTCGGTGGAGATGAACCCCGACCAGCTGTTGACCCGGCTATACCTGGCAGCGGTCTATGCCGCGACCGGTCAGTTCGAGTCCGCGCGGTGGCAGGTGGACGAGATCCGGGCCCTGGACGCCGGCTTCAGGCTCGACCTGGCGTACGGTTTCCCGATTCGTGATCCGCGTTACCGCGCGCGGTTTCTCGCTGACCTGGCACGCGCGGGGCTGGCGGCCCATTGAGCCGTGTGCCGGCCGGTCAGTCGCCCGCCAAGCGGGTGGATCGCTCGCCCTGTCGGGCCAGGCCGTCGAGGTAACGCTGCTCCGCGGCCTGACTGGCGAACAGCCCGCTCGCAGATACGCCGCCGTTGATGCACGGTTCCAGGGAGTACTCATCGTCAGCCATGGCGGCGGTGCCGCCGGCCAGGAACGCCACCAGGGTGGCGCCACAGAGGGAAATGTAAGTGTTCATGTATTGTCTCCTCGCAATATCCGGGTTATCGGATTGGGCCCCACAACGGGGCCTGTGAAGGAGTGATAGCCCGCCATGGCGGGGTTTTGGCAACGGTTGCCGCACCTTTTTCCCACCGTTTCCCAACGCCGCGGCGCCGGCTTCGTTGGCTGGAGCCAGGCGTCGCAGGATCGGTGCAAAAGGCGCCCGTCGGGAGGGCTTGGGGAGGACGGCCTGACGCGCTGGGTGTGGCGATGACAGTCCGCGGGCTGCGGTCTCAGTCAGCGGGCGGGCGCGCGGAGCCTTTGGGCCTGAACGCCTTGATCACAGCCTCGTCGGTTTCCAGGTAGGGGCCGTCGATCAGATCGATACAATAAGGCACTGCAGGGAACACCGCGTTCAGGCAGTCGGCAATTGCACTGGGTTTGCCTGGCAGGTTGATGATCAGTGTCTCGCCACGGATGCCGGCGATCTGCCGCGACAGGATCGCTGTCGGGACGAAGCGCAACGAGACAGAGCGCATCAGCTCGCCGAATCCATCGAGGATCTTGTCGCACACGGCCTCGGTTGCCTCCGGGGTGACGTCACGCTTCGCCGGCCCGGTACCGCCGGTGGTCACCACCAGACAACAGCCCGACTCGTCGCACAGTTCACGCAGCACCGCCTCGACCTGATCCTGCTCGTCCGCGACCATCCGTCCCACCGGTTCCCAGCTGCTGCTGAGCGCCGAATCCAACCATTCACGGATCGCCGGGCCGCCCAGGTCCTGGTATTCGCCGCGGCTGGCGCGGTCCGAAACGGTGACGATTCCAATACGGGCGGGCTGCTTGTTCATATGATCGGGCTCCAGTGCTGCAACGGCGACGGAGGATAACGCCTCCGGCGGCAGTCGGGCCAATCTGACCGGCCGGGTGAGCGGGGCAGGCCGGACCCGGCGGGTGAATTTCATGCCTTTCGCGATGCCGTGGCGCCAGGGCGCGGGTGATCCGACGTCACCGCGTTTGACCGACGTCAACTAATCCTCACCGCCCCAGTCGGTTGAAACGGCGATCCCATCGAATCGTGCGTTATTTCCTGGGCGGGATTAAGAAAGCGTTTTAATGCAATGAATTACAAGTAAAAAATGCCGGTTGCCAGTGAGGCTTTTGTTTGTGCAATGCACAATATTTTCGCCCTTGCCGCGCCGATTCCAATAACGATCATTAAAAACATCCGTGTTTTGCTTTTGTGCCCCGTCCCTAGACTGGGCCAATCCACGAAGTTCAGAGGGCCTTTTACCAACAGGCCCTCCGGGTCAGGAACCGGTCGTCTGACGCCCGGCTCTGGACGAAGTCGGGCGAATCCTGCCCGGGGCGTCCGCAAACGGCCACAAGCCGTACAACTGTAAACCGAGGCGGACGCTGTCTGTCCGCTTCAGACTGAGGACTTGAAGTTGAGTTCCTTGCAGTTTGTCGGCGTAGCGGTGGCTTTCATGTCCGCGCTGGGCGTTGTCCTGGCGAGCATCCTTGTCGTCGCCAATCGCTGGTTGTTCGTGCTGGAGGATCCACGCATCGATGATGTCGAGGATCTCCTGCCCAAGGCCAACTGTGGCGCCTGCGGTACGCCGGGCTGCCGGCCGTTTGCAGAAAAGCTGGTGAAGGGCGAGGTGGACCCGGGCCTGTGCACGGTCAATTCCAAGGACACCAACCAGATCATCGCCAACTTCCTTGGTGTGCAACTGGGTACGCACGAAAAGCGCGTGGCACGCCTGGCGTGTGCCGGCGGTGCACACGTGGCCTACATCCGCGCCTCGTATGCCGGTCTCGGCAGCTGTCGCGGCGCCAGCCTGGTCGCCGGTGGTGGCAAGGGCTGCGCCTGGGGATGCCTGGGCATGGGCGACTGCGCCACCGTTTGCTCCTTTGACGCCATTCATATGGATCGTCACGGCCTGCCGGTCGTGGACGCCGCGAAGTGCACTGCCTGCGGTGACTGCGTGGATGTGTGCCCCAAGGACCTGTTCGAGATCCACCCGGTCAGTCACCGGCTGTGGGTGGCGTGCCGCAACCGCGAATTCGGCGATGCGGCAGAGGCTCAGTGCGAGGTGATCTGCACCGCCTGCGAGCGTTGTGCGGTCGACTCGCCGGAGGGCCTGATCACGATCCGCGACAACCTCGCAGTGATCGACTACGAAAAGAACCGCCTGGCATCGAAGGTCGCGATCGAGCGCTGCCCGACCGGGGCAATCGTGTGGCGCGAGGCGGACGAGAGCGTCATCAAGGGCCGCGACGCGCGGAAAATCATCAGAAAGACAGCGCTGCCGGTTGGCTGACAGTGGCAAGACAGAGACGTGAGGATCGACAACATGTTCGGCAAGAAGCAAGACGACAAGCAGTTCAAGTACCCGGGTGTACGCATGGCGATGGACGGCAACAGCGCCGTCATCATGTGCGAACGCGAGGCGTCGGATGCCGCGGGTGCCTATCCGATCACGCCATCCACGCAGATGGGGGAATACTGGGCGGAGGAGACGGCCAAGGGGCACGTCAACATCTCCGGCCGGCCGCTGGTGTTCGTCGAGCCCGAGTCCGAGCATGCGGCGGCCGCGGTTACCGCCGGCATGTCGATGTCCGGTCTGCGCGCCACGAACTTCTCGTCGGCGCAGGGTGTGGCGTTCATGCACGAGTCGCTGTACGCGGCGGTCGGAAAGCGTCTGCCGTACCTGCTCAACATCGGCAGCCGTGCGATCACCAAGGCCTCGCTCAACGTGCACTGTGGTCATGATGACTACCACTGTATCGACGACACCGGCTTCTTCCAGGTATTCGCCAACAACGCACAGGGTGCGGCCGATCTCAACCTGATCGCGCGCAAGGTCGCCGAGTTGTCGTTGACCCCGGCGGCAGTCGGCCAGGACGGCTTCCTGACCACGCATCTGATCGAGCCCCTGCAGGTGCCGGAGCGCGCGTTGATCGAGGAGTTCCTCGGATGCCCCGACGACATCATCGACTGCCCGACACCCTCGCAGCGGCTCGTATATGGCGAGAAACGCCGGCGCGTACCGGAGATCTGGGATGTCGACAACCCGATGCTCTCGGGCTCGGTACAGAACCAGGACGCGTACATGCAGGCGGTTGCCGCCCAGCGCCCGTACTTCTTCGAACACATCTGTGGCATCACCGACCAGGTGATGGACGAGTACCACGCGCTCACCGGACGCCGTTACCACCGGGTCGGGACCTACCGGGTCGACGATGCGGAATACCTGATCGTCGGGCAGGGCAGCATGATCGTGCAGGCCCAGGCGGTCGTCGACTACCTGCGCGACACGCGCCGGGTCAAGGTAGGGGTCGTCGACCTGACGATGTTCCGGCCGTTCCCGGGTGACCTCATTGGCCGGGTATTGCGCGGACGCAAGGGTGTCGCGGTGCTCGAGCGCACCGACCAGCCGCTGGCCGAAGACCTGCCGATCATGCGCGAGGTGCGCGCGGCGCTGAGCAAGTGCCTGGAGAATGGGCACGGCGCACACAAAGGCGTGAAGCCCTATCCGACCTATGCGGAGTACGGGCATGCCGACCTGCCGCCGCTGTACTCCGGCGCCTACGGACTGGGGTCGCGCGATCTGCAGCCGGAGGGACTGATCGCGGCGATCGAGAACATGCTGCCGGAGGGAGAGCGGCGCAAGTTCTACTACCTGGGCATCGACTTCGTGCGCGAGCCGACAGATCCGAAAGACGAGATCCGTGTGCAGAAGATCGCCGACAGCTATCCCAGGGTGCGTGAGCTGTCGCTGCGCGGCAGCGAAAACCCGGACCTGCTGCCCGAGGGTGCGATCACGGTGCGCATGCACTCGGTCGGTGGCTGGGGTGCGGTCACCACCGGCAAGAACCTGGCGATGACGCTGTACGAACTGCTGGGCTTCGATATCCGCGCCAATCCGAAGTACGGATCGGAGAAGAAAGGGCAGCCAACCACCTACTTCCTGTCCGCGGCGCCGGAACCGATCCGTCTGAACTGCGAGTACACCTTCGTCGACGTGGTGATGTCGCCGGATCCCAATGTGTTCACCCACTCGAACCCGGTGTTCGGTCTCAAGCAGGGCGGGGTGTTCATCATGCAATCGGAACTGGCCGATGCCGACGCGGCCTGGGCGCGTATTCCGGTGCAGGCACAGCGTTTCATCATCGAACACGACATCCGCATGTTCTTCGTGGACGGATTCCGGATCGCCCGCGAAGAGGCCTCCAACGTCGAACTGCAGTTCCGTATGCAGGGCAACGCCTTCCAGGGTGCGTTCTTTGCGGCATCGCCTTTGATGCAGCGTGCAGGGCTGGACGAGGAAGGGCTTTTCCAGGCGATCGAGAACCAGCTTCGCGACAAGTTCGGCGACAAGGGCGAGCGCGTCGTGCAGGACAACCTGCGCGTGGTGCGGCGCGGTTTCGACGAGGTGTTCGAGGTCACCGACAAGGTCATCAGCAGCCAGGCCGCAGCCAAGCGCAAGGAACCGGCGCTGCCGGTGATGTTGCGTACGCTGCCACAGGCCGACGGCGGCATCTCGGACATCCATCGCTTCTGGGAGCAGACCGGTTCTTTCTACAGCAGCGGACGTGGCAACGACAACCTCGCCGACCCCTACCAGGCGCTGTCGTTGATACCGGCCTCGACCGGGATCTTCCGCGATATGACGCAGATCCGCTTTGAGTATCCGAAGTTCGTCGCCGAGAACTGCACCGCCTGCGGCAACTGTTACACCGTGTGCCCGGACAGCGCGATCCCCGGGCTGGTCAACACGATCAGTGATGTGTTCACCGCGGCGATCCTGCGCATCGAGACCGGCGGTCGTCCGACGATGTATCTGCGCCGCGAGGTGCGTGGCGTGGAGAAGCGCCTGCGCGCGCTGATCGAGGCGCAGGGTGAGGCGTCGAACGTCGCCGCACTGGTTGATCAGGCCGTCCTCGAACATCTTGCCGAGTCGGCATTGCAGGGCGATGCGCGCACTGCGCTGGAGCAGGAGTTCGGTCTGTTTTCGGCCCAGCTGGGTGACTTCCAGTTCAGTATCACCAAGCCGTACTGGAGCAATCGCGAAAAGAAACAGAAGGGCAGCGGCGGGCTGTTCGCGATCACCGTCAATCCGTACACCTGCAAGGGCTGCATGGAATGCATCGAGGTGTGCGACGACCTGGCCCTGGTCGCCGAGCCGCAGACCACGGATGCGATTGCGCAGATGCGGCGTGACTGGGATTTCTGGCTGGATCTGCCGACCACGAATCCCGACTTCATCCGCATCGACGACCTCGAAGAGAAGATCGGTGCGCTCGAAACACTGCTGCTCGACAAGTCGAACTACCAGTCGCTGCTGTCCGGCGACGGCGCCTGCATGGGCTGTGGTGAAAAGTCGGTGATCCACATGTTCACCGGTACGGTCACCGCACTGATGCAGCCACGGGTGAAACGTCACCTGGCCGAGATCGACGACCTGATCAATCGTCTCGAGACGCACGTGCGGCTCAAGCTCGCCGCCGGCATGGACCTGTCGAACCTGCAGAAGATCGACGAGGCGGTCAATGCCCACCAGGACGGCGACCTGACGCTGGCCGAGTTGTCCGGCAGTCTCGCCGGTGGCGCCCAGCCGGTCGATCAGAAATGGCTGCGCTGGGTCACCCAGCTGCTGGAGAAGCTGCGCTACCTCAAATGGCAGTACACCGAGGGCAAGACCGGCAATGGTCGGGCCGAGATGGGCATCATCAATGCCACCGGCTGTACGTCGGTGTGGGGCTCGACCTATCCGTTCAACCCCTATCCGTTCCCGTGGACCAGCCACCTGTTCCAGGACTCGCCGTCGGTCGCGATGGGCATCTTCGAAGGGCACATGCGCAAGATGGCCGAGGGATTCAAGGTGGTGCGCCAGGCCAGGATGGAACTCGACGGCAGGTACAGTGCCGACGAACACGAGGCCTTCTTCACCTATTTCGACTGGAAGCAGTTCAGTGACGAGGAATGGCAGCTGTGTCCGCCAGTCGTCAGCATCGGCGGCGATGGCGCGATGTACGACATCGGGTTCCAGAACCTGTCTCGCGTGCTGGCCTCCGGCGTTCCGGTCAAGGTGCTGGTGCTCGATACCCAGGTGTATTCGAACACCGGCGGCCAGGCCTGCACCTCGGGTTTCGTCGGCCAGGTCGCCGACATGTCGCCGTATGGCAAGACCTGGAAGGGCAAGACAGAGATCCGCAAGGAGATGGGCCTGATCGGAATGGCGCATCGCACCTCGTTCGTGCTGCAGAGTTCGATGGCGCATGTCACCCATCTGATCGAGGGCTACATCGACGGCCTCAACAGCCGGCGGCCGGCGCTGTTCAATATCTACGCGGTGTGTCAGCCAGAACACGGGGTGGGCGACGACATGTCGAATCACCAGTCCAAACTGGTGGTGGAGTCACGTGGCTACCCGTTGTTCCGCTATGACCCGGATGCCGGTGTGACCTTCGAGGAATGCTGCTCGATCGAGGGCAACCCGGCGATCGACGATGACTGGCCCGAGTACACGCTCAAGTACCAGGACGAGGACGGCAAACAGGGCGAGCTGTCATTGCCGCTGACATTCGCCGACTTCGCATTGACCGAGGGGCGCTTCCGCAAGCATTTCCGCAAGGCACCGCCGGAGACCTGGCACGACGACATGCTGCCACTGGCCGAATTTATCGGGCTGGAAGGGGATGAGCGCGAAGGCAAATTCCCCTACATCTGGGCCACTGACAACAAGAACCGTCTGATGCGGGTGCTGGTCGCCCAGGAAATAGTGACCTCGACCGAGGAGCGTCGAGACTTCTGGCAGCAGCTCAAGTCACTGGTGGGCGTGGACCGGCAGGTTGATCTCGACCAGGTGCGCGCTGTGGCCAAGGCCGAGATGGCCCAGTCGATCACTGCCGGCCTGTTGGCACTGGCCAACGGTGGCGATACCTCGGCGTTGGCTTCGATCGCACTGCCGGCTAGCGGCGACGCGATGCCGGCAGCCCTGCCGAGCGCGGCCAATCTGCCATGGGAATACGAGCCGGTATGGGTCGAGACGCCCGAGTGCACGGCGTGTGACGAATGCACCGACCTCGCACCCAGGGTGTTCAAGTACAACGACCAGAAGCAGGCGGTCGTGATCGATCCCAAGGGGGCGCCGTTCAAGGACATCGTCAAGGCGGCCGAGAAGTGCACCGCCGGTTGTCTGCACCCCGGTACGCCCTGGAATGCCGGCGAGAAAGACGTCGAGAAGCTGATGAAACGCGCGGAGAAGTACCAGTAGTCCTTGGTCGACCATGATGCGCCTTATCAATCTTTTCAAACGACACAAGACGTTCTCGCACGGCGGTATCCATCCGATCGAGTACAAGGAGCGCACGGCCGGCATGGCGATTCGCCGCCTGCCGTTTGCGTCGCGCCTCGTGGTCCCATTGGCGCAGCACAAGGGTGCGCCAGCGGTGCCGTTGGTGACGGTTGGACAGCAGGTCGTGCGTGGTGAACCGATTGCCGAGGCCAGCGGGCATGTGTCGGTGCCGATGCATGCGCCGGCGACCGGGCGCATCTCCGCCATCGACCTGTGGCCGACCGCCGAGGGTCCCAAGGCGCCGGCCATCGTGATTGAGGTCTCGCAGGCGGCCAATCAGGCGGTGCTGTACGACGAACCGGTCGACGTACTCGCACTGTCTCCAGACGGGATCGTTCAGGCGGTAAAGGACGCAGGCCTGGTCGGTCTGGGTGGTGCGGCGTTTCCCAGCCACGTCAAGCTGGCCGCTCCGGTGGACAAACCGATTCACACGCTGCTGATCAACGGGTGCGAGTGCGAGCCCTACCTCACCTGCGATCACCGCGTGATGCTGGAGAAGACCGACGCACTGCTGCTCGGCATCCGCATCGTGATGCGCGCGACCGGCGCCGGACGCGCGCTGATCGGTGTCGAAGACAACAAAATGGATGCGGTCCGCGCGATCGCCGACAAGTTGCCGCCCGACGGTCCGATCTCGGTGCACGCAGTCGAGGCCAAGTACCCGCAGGGTGCGGAGAAGATGCTGATCGAGAGCCTGCTCGGCGAACAGATCCCGGAAGGTGGCCTGCCGCTCGATTTGGGTGTGGCGGTCTACAACGTCGGTACCCTGGCGCAGATGGGCGAGCTGCTTCCGCGCGGCCGGGGGCTGATCGAGCGCGTGGTCACGGTGTCCGGTCCGGCGGTTGTTCAGCCCGGCAACTACCTGGTGCCGATCGGCACGCCGGTCGGCTTCCTGTTGCAGCAGGTCGGTGCCGATGCATCGGCCAACGAGGTCATCCTCGGTGGTCCGATGATGGGCATGACCGTGGCCTCGCTGGACGTGCCGGTGACCAAGGGCGTGTCTGGCGTGGTGGTGTATGCGGCGGGCGATGCGGATCAGCAGTCACGTACCGTCTATCCCTGCATCAAATGCTCACGCTGCGTCGAGGTCTGTCCGATGCATCTCAATCCGTCGATGCTGGGGCAACTGGCGCAAAAGCGCGAATACGCACGCATGGAGCAGGAGCACCACCTCGGCCAGTGCTTCGAGTGCGGCTGCTGTGCCTACGTGTGTCCGTCGAATATCCCGTTGACGCAGTACTTCCGCATCGCCAAGGCGATCAACCGGGAAACCCCGGCAGTGGCGGTTTGAGGTGAGTATGTTCAAAGGCAAACCGGTCGAGATCCGCACCGCACCGCATCTCAAGCGGCCGCAAAGCGTCGACGAGATCATGCGCAACGTGGTGTATGCGCTGCTGCCGATCGCCGGATTCTCGGTCTGGCAGTTCGGTATCAGTTCATTGGCGCTGATTGTCACGACGACGCTGGTGGCGATGCTCACCGAGCGCCTGTTCTCGCACCTTTCGGGCCGCGGCAATACGCTAAGGGACTGGAGCGTGGTGATAACGGGCATCCTGCTGGCCTTGACCCTGCCGCCCGGGTTTCCGCTGTGGATGGCGGCGGTCGCGGCGTTCGTCGCAGTCGCCCTGGGCAAGGCGCTGTTCGGCGGACTCGGCCACAACGTGATGAACCCGGCGTTGGTTGGCCGCGCGTTCGTGCAGGCGGCGTTTCCGGTCGCGATCACGACCTGGACACCGGCATTCGCGCCCGGACGTTTCACCGAATTCGTGCCGTCCACGCTGACCCTGCCGTTCATGAAGCCCAATTCGGTCACGGATTGGATCGTTGCGTTGAATATCGACGGCTTCACCGGCGCCACGCCGCTGGCGATGCAGAAGTTTCAGCATATCTTCGTCAGCACCACCGATCTGTTTCTCGGTGGGGTGGTGGGTTCTTCCGGTGAGGCGCCGGCACTGCTGATCCTGCTGGGTGGTCTGTACCTGGCGGCGCGGCGGATGCTCGACTGGCGGATTCCGGTCGGCGTGTTCGCCGGTGCCGCGGCGGTCGCTTTGCCGCTGTGGCTGTACGACGCCTTCACCTATCCATCACCGCTGTTCGTTTGGTTCTCCGGCGGCCTGATGCTCGGTGCCTGGTTCATGGCGAGTGACATGATCGCCTCGCCGGTGACGCCGTTGGGGGCGTTCGTGTATGGCGCGTTGATCGGCGTGCTGACCGTGGTGATCCGGTTGTTCGGCGGTCTGTCGGAAGGCGTGATGTACGCGATCCTGCTGGCCAATGCCGCTTCGCCGTTGATTGCCTCGATCACCCAGCCGCGCGTGTACGGCCAGGCACGGCGCCAGGGTGGCAGGGCATGAGCGAATCACCCCTGATGCAGGCAGTACCGTCTACCCCGGGTTTCCGGATGATCCGGACGCTCGGCGCGATCGCGATGCTATCCGGCCTGCTGGTGGTACTGGTGTTCCGATGGACCGAGCCGATCATCGCCGAGAACCAGCGCATCGCGATCGAGAAAGCAGTGTTCCAGGTGGTGCCGGGTGCGACTCAACGCGTCGACGTCGTACTTGGGGCAGACGGTATGGCGCTGGCCACCGACGCTGCGGGCGACGGCGAGACCGTGTATGCCGCATTCGATGAGCAGGGCAAACTCAAGGGCGTCGCGCTGGCTGCCGGTGCCCAGGGCTACCAGGATGTGGTCAAGCTGTTGTATGGCTACGACCCGGCATGCAGCTGCATCCGCGGGATCAAGATCCTGAAGATGACCGAGACGCCGGGCCTGGGTGACAAGATTGCGTTTGATCCCGGGTTCCTGCGCAATTTCGAGGCACTCAGTGCGGTGGTGAACGCCAGCGGTGATGGACTGACGAATCCGATCAAGGCGGTCAAGCACGGCCACAAACAGTTTGCCTGGGAGGTCGATGCGATCTCCGGCGCGACCATCTCTTCGGTCGCGGTGGCGAATGCCCTCAATCGCAGCATGCAGCGCATGGCGCCGCTGATTCAGCGTCACCGGGACGCACTGGGTGAGGTGGCGCCATGAGTCGTTGCCTGCGCTATCGGGCGTGTCGAGTTCAAGCTATCGGGGGTGATCGGTAATGGCGACCCTGCCACACCAACAGGAAAAGCTCGGGCTGGATACCTTCCTGCGCGGCCTGTGGGAAGAGAACCCTGTGTTTGTAATGCTGCTGGGCATGTGCCCGGTGCTCGCCGTGACCAACTCCACGATGAACGCGATCGCGATGGGGCTGGCGACGACCTTCGTGCTGGTGGCATCCAGCGCCTTGATCTCGTTGCTGCGCAACCTGATTCCCAAGCAGGTGCGTATCGCCAGTTACATCGTGATCATCGCGACCTTCGTCACCGTGGTCGACTACGCGATCCAGGCGATCAGCCTCGACCTGTACAACGCGCTGGGGGCCTTCATCCAGCTGATCGTGGCGAATTGCGTGATCCTCGGACGCGCCGAGGCCTATGCCTCGAAACAGCGACTGCACACCACGCTGGTCAACAGCCTCGGGATGGGTGCCGGGTTTACCGTGGCGCTGCTCGCCCTGGGGACCGTGCGCGAAGTGCTGGGCAACGGCACGCTGCTGGGGTTCCAGGTCATGCCCGCGAACTTCGAGCCGTGGGTGGTGATGATCCTGCCGCCTGGCGGATTCTTTGTGCTCGGCAGCTGGCTGCTGCTGTTTGCCTACATCCGCCAGCGGCGCGAGCGACGCCTGCTCGAACAGGAGGGTCTGTCTGATGCAAGGTGAATCACTGGGTTTCATCTTCCTCAACGCCGCCGTGGTCAACAACTTCGTGCTGGCGCTGTTCCTCGGTATCTGTCCGTTTCTCGGCGTGTCGGCGAAGAAGGAGACCGCGTGGAACATGGGGCTGGCGACCCTGTTCGTGATGCTGGTCAGTTCGGTGTCGGCCTATGGCATCAACTGGCTGCTCACCGAGCTCGACCTGATGTTCCTGCGCCTGATCTGCTACATCGCGGTGATCGCCTCGGCGGTGCAGCTGGTCGAGATGTTCATCAAGAAGTTCAGTCCGTCGCTGTTTCGCAGCCTCGGTATCTTTCTGCCGCTGATCACGACCAATTGCGCGATTCTGGGCCTGGCGCTGTTCCAGACCGCCAAGGAATACGACTTTCTGCAGAGCGTGGTGTATGC
>Ga0116162_10000623_pt1 | contig 24921 bp, 16 predicted proteins | sample AD_UKC105_MetaG_FD_89875 | JGI IMG/M metagenome (GOLD analysis project Ga0116162, IMG submission 89875) | Active sludge microbial communities of municipal wastewater-treating anaerobic digesters from Hong Kong - AD_UKC105_MetaG | ecosystem: Engineered > Bioreactor > Anaerobic > Digestate...
CGCCGTGACCCGTTTCGGAACAAGCCCCGCGCGCGGGACCACGACATAGTCGAATTCCTTCGCCCGGCCCAAATCGTCGGCAGGCAAAAACAGGAAATCAATCTGATTGTCATACAGCATTCTAGCCGGGACATCCAGCGGCATACTGGTCTTTGCCTGCATCCAGTCCGACTCGGCATTATAGAGGATCGCCACGCGCACGTCGATTTTGCCGTTCGAAATCAGCTCGCAGACGCGGTTTATATAGCCGCAAAGCGCGCAGAAGTGCCGGAACTGCGGGTCGTTCCCGTCCGCGTAAAAATGCGGCGGGCAGTCGTAATCCGGATATTTCTTGGGATTAAACGCGTGCGGTACAAAGTAGTTCGTACCCCGCACCATGCAAAAATCGGCAAGATATTTCATCTCACCTATGGTAAGCTTCCATCCGTAATTTCCGAATATCTCGCAGAACGTGTTTCCCTTCTTTTTCGGATCCAGCTGCGCCGCGGAAACGCCAAGCTTTGCAAGCGTATAATGATAAAATCCGCCGCTGCGCTTTCTGCCCATGAAAATCGAATCGGGCGCGTACTCCGTGCCGGGATGAATCTGGTCGCTGATGATATCATATCCTGCGAAATCAAACGCTTCTATGCCGCGAAAGAAATGCCCGACGCCCGGTCCCGTACAGCTATGCGTGCTGTTGTCTTCCAGCAGATGGCCAATGTATTCCACCTTGTGCGCATGGCACCAGTCCCGCATCTGATAAAAGAAATCCCGCCGTGCAAGCTTTGTGACCGCGTCCATATATGCAAGCCGCACCCCCGCGGTTTCGTCCGCGTCAAAATCGTTTTTCCAAAGCAGCGGCAGTTTACTTTTCCAGTCCGTTCCGAGCATTTGTTCCAGCGCAGCTGCAAGTTCCGCACTCCAGGGCAGGTCCTGCTGCGTTCCGAGAAAGTTGTTTTCCGCATACGGTGCAAAGTTGCCCAGTTCGGGTTCGTCGGAAAAAAAGCCCGCGAGCGTGTCGCCGAAGTACTCTTTCAGGTTTGCATAGTGCGGTTCATATACCGCGTCGATGAGCGCCCGGCAGCTGTCGTGGCTCAGCAAATTGATGTAATTCCTGCGCGCACCGCAGTTTCTGCTCAGCGCCAGCGCGGCGACCCGCCATGTCCCGGCCGGCTTAATCCAACCGCTTTTCCCGGTCAGATCGATCACTTCGCCGTCCGGCCCATAAGCCGTCAGTCCAAGGACATGGTCGTCGCGAAAATGCCGCTGCCGCCCCGCAAGAAGCGTCATCATCCGTGAAAAGCGCGGCGTCTTATACTTCGGCGGGTGTGAAAGCCGCGCCAGCGGAAAGCGAATCGCCTTTTTCCCGCCGCGATAACACAGTTCGCGGTAAACAATGCTCTGTTTGCAAAGCGACGGGTCGGCTTTTTTCAGCGCGCCGTTGGCATAGCCGGTTGGAAAGTGGCTGTCGTCCAGAATCCAGACGCGCATGCCGCGCCGTTTCGCCTCGCCGAGAATAATGCGCAGGTCGCGCCACCATCCCGACCCGCAGAAATCCGGGTGTGGCCTGCTCTCGATACAGAAACCGCCGCAGTGCGCCTGCTGCATAATGCCCACATATTTCCGCAGCGTCGCTTCATCCTCGCCGTGCTGCCAAAAGAATGGAAACAGATGGCTCGGCATGTCCCCGGAAAGCAATTTATCAACCGTATGATTCATACAACTTCATCCTTTTCAGATTACCGGCCGCACTGTTTTTCGCGCTTGCTCAGCAGCTTCATTCCCCGGAAAAAATGCCCGTTGAAAAGTTCCACCATCCCCTGGAGGTTTCCCCGTGTCAGCCCGCCGCTCATGCCCATGTTCCGGACCGGCATTTCATAAATGCTCGCCCGCGCCATCTTTTCGGCGCCCGGGCCGTCGTCGATCGCCTTTTTTGCACTTGCGACGCCAAAGCGCAAAATCAAATTTCCAAGAAGCGTTCCCTTCGTCGTGCCAAGCGGAGAATTAAGCGTAAACGGCCGCCGCTTCGGTTCCTGCGGAATTGTATGTCCAAGCAGCGCCTCAAATGCCGCCCTGTCCGCGCCGCCGTACGGGTAATCGAGTTTTGCACAGGCAACGCCTTTTCTGTGCACGGTTGCCCGCAGCCGGATATCCTGGCTGGACGAACCGGCCAGCACCTCGTATTCGCCTTCCTCGGCGACCCAGCGCCCGTGTTCCGGCGAATAAAACGAAAACGCGTCTTCGCGCAGGGGTATTTGAATCGTCCGGCGCTCACCCGGCTCGAGCGCAACCTTTTGAAACGCCTTTAGCTCCCGTGCCGGACGAAACACCGCTGAATCAGGTTTCGAAAGATAAATCTGCACCGTCTCCCTGCCGAAAACGCCGCCGGTGTTTTTCACCGTCACCTCAACCCCCGTGTCGGTTATGCGCAGGCCGGAATAGGCGAACGCCGTATAGGACAGGCCGTGCCCAAAGGGGTATGCAACGGGCACGCCCGCCGTTAGAAAGTACCGGTACCCGGCAAATATGCTCTCGCGGTATTCCACGACCCGTTTATCACCGGAAAAACATCCGGCGGCCGACAGGTCGTTTTCACTCAGCGGCCATGTTTCGGCCAGTTTTCCGCTTGGGTTCACCGCGCCGCAGAGCAGGTTCCATGCCGCATGTCCGTTTCTGCAGCCCGCCAGGTGCAGCGCGAGGATCGCTTTTACGCGGCTGCGCCACGGCATCGCCATGGGACTGCCGCCCTGCAAAACGACGACGACGTTTGAATTAACGGAGCAAACGGCCTCGATCAGCGCATTATGGCCAGCCGGCATATCGAGCGAGTCCCGGTCAAACCCTTCGCTCTCGCAGATGTCCGGCAGCCCGGCGAACACAACGACGCATTCGGCCCTTTGGGCGGCGTTTCGCGCGCGCGCAATCAGCGCTTCGTCCGGCTCAACACTGTCCAGCCGGTATCCCTGCTCAAATTCATACGCTGCCGAAGCGTCGTCCAGCGCTTCGCAGAAGCAGTCCAGCGTGTTCGGGTTGATATGGCTGCTGCCCGTACTCTGATAGCGCGGATGTTTTGCAAACGCGCCCGCAACAAGCAGTTTCCGGGTTCCCAGAGGGAGCAGACCGTCGTTCTTCAACAGCACGGCCGATTCCTCGGCGATCCTCTGCGCCAGATCGATATGGCCGGAAACGTCGCAGGAAAACTGAACTTTTTTCCCTTCCCGCACGCGGATGAGAAGTGAAATCATCTCCGCCGCGCGGGCGTCGAGCGCTTCGGCCGAAAGTTCGCCGCGCTCGATTGCCAGCAAAATATCGCCGAGAGTGCTTTTGAACGGCGGCATCTCCAGATCAAGTCCTGCTTCATAGGATGCCGCAAGGTCACTGACGGCTCCCCAGTCGGTCACAAACGCGCCGTCGAAGCCAAACTCGTCCCGCGCGATTTCCGACAGCAGCCTTTTATGCTCGGAGCAATATACGCCGTTGAGCATATTATACGCCGTCATAACGGTCCAGGGTTTGGACGACTCAATGGCAAGCTGAAACCCGCGGAGGTAAATCTCGCGGAGCGCACGCTCGTCCACGACAGAGTCCGAGCACATCCGGTTTTTTTCCTGACTGTTCGCGGCAAAGTGCTTGATGCTCGCGCCCACACCGCAGGACTGCACCCCGTCGATAAAAGCTGCGGCGAGCGTGCCCGTGAGCAGTGGGTCTTCCGAATAATACTCAAAATTGCGTCCGCCCAATGGACTTCGTTTTATATTGACGCTTGGGCCAAGCAGCACGCCGACGCCTTCGCTGCGGGCTTCTTCCCCCAGCGCGCGGCCAAGCTGATTGAGCAGTTCCGGGTCAAACGAGCACGCGCTGCAGCAGCCGGTCGGAAAACATGTTGCCGCAAGCGCACCATGAATCCCGAGATGGTCGCTCTCTCCCTCCTGCTTGCGCAGGCCGTGCGGCCCGTCCGTCAGCAGAATGCCGGGCAGACCGCATTCGTCCAGCCCGTTTGAATGCCAGAAGTCCCGTCCCGTCAGCAGCATGGCCTTTTGCCGGGTTGTAAGCGTGGCCAGTATTTGCTCGGCTTCACGCTGAATTTTATCGATTGTCGTCATAGCAATCCCGCCTGTCAAATTAAAAAATTAAACCGTTTCTCTCTCGATGAATGCACAGATTGCGCCGGCTGCATCCGTGAACAATTCGCGCTGTCGTGCAATTTTTCTCTTTCCCAGCCACCAGCAGTCGTCAATCCCGCCGGAAGCGACCATTTCCGTCAGCCCGTGCACAGCTCCTTCTATTTCGATCTGTTCCACCCGCGCGCCGTTTTCCCGCAGCAGCGCCGCATATCGGATTCCGTCGTCGCGCAGGCTGTCCCTTGAACAGGTCAGCACCAGCGTCGGCGGCATCCGTCCGGCCTCCGCCGCGTCCATATAAACGGGGCTCGCCAGCGCTTCGCCGCGCGTTGAACGGTCAGGATAATACCCGTCGTTGAACCGTTTCATCACGGACGGCGGAATTGAAAACAGAATCTGCGGACGCTTTCTCGGGTCGATCTTTGCATCGAGGAACGGATAGTCGAGTATCTGCCCGCGCAGCTTCCTTTTCCCCGCGGCGAGAATCGACATGCCCGCCACGATATTGCCTCCCGCGCTGTGGCCGATCAGAAAAATACGCTCGCGGTCGAAGTCCAGCGTTTCGTCCGCGCAAAGCCCTTCCAGCGCGTCCATGGAGTCCTGCGTTGCAACCGGATAAACCACTTCCGGCGCATAGCGGTACTCGACCGAAGCGACGTTTATATCGAGCCGGTCGCGCAGCAGGGCGGACATATTGTCGTCCATGTAATGATGTCCGGACGCGAAGCCTCCTCCATGCACGTCGAAAAGCAGCGGAGCGCCCGGCGTCCGTGCGCAATAATACAGCACGGACACGCGTTTCCCGTCGCGTCTGGGTGCAAAAATCTCGGTCCCGGCAATGGTTTGTTCCTTCCCGTTCATGTCGTCGTCCTTTCTTTCCGGCAAAGCAGCACACGTTTCATCCGTGTTCGCCGGCGTTAATCGTTCAGCCTGTCGAGCGCGGCTTCGAAAACACGCACCTTCCTGCCGAGAAACGGTACTCTTATCATATACTGTTTCAAAAACTCAAAGCTCAGGTTTTCGCCAAGCCGGACCGCTCTGCTCCGGAGCAGCACCGGCAGATATTCCTGTAGCAGTGCCATTGACCGCTCGTCCTGTTTCATTTGACAGAGGGTCATATCGAACGAATACCGCTTTTGCGGAGGCCGGGCCGAAAGCGGCAGAATCTGCGGCTTCACCCGCTCCACTTCCCAAATCCAATCGAGCAGCCTGACGCGCAGGCCGTCCCGGACGCCGGCATAGTGACCGTCCCCCGCAAGATTCTTTAACTCCGCCGGGTCCGCGTCCAAATCATAAAGATATGTTTCATAGTACAAATCCACGCGCTGCTTTGTCAGCGCGTCGACGCCGGAGCCGCCGGACACGCCATATTTCCAGCGTTCGGTCCGGATGCAGCGGCAGGTCTCGCTCTCCGAAATCTGCGCAAACACCGCCGTTTTTTTCGGGATTGCGCCGTCCAGCCGTTCGTCCAGAGGCGAACCGCGATAGCAGTCCGGGCTCGCCGCGCCGGTGGCGTGCAGAATTGTCGGCGCAATATCGATGATTTCGCCCAGTTCGCCGACCGCGCCGCGGCCCGTAAACCCCGGGCCGTGCATTACACACGGAATGCGCAGGCTCGCATCGTGACAGCTTCGCTTATATTCCCCGTTCCGGGTTTTGAAATGGCATCCGTGATCGGACGTAAAAATCAGCAGCGTATCGTCCCATTGCCCGCTTTCGCGCAGGTAGGCAACGAGCTTGCCGACGTTTTCGTCTATCTTGGCGCAAGCCCCGAGATAGTCGGCAAAATTCTCCGGATAATCGCCCTTCAGGTGCTTGAGGTCTTCCGGCAGCGGCGCGTTTCCAAACCGCTCTTTGCTGCCTTCCGGGCCGCAGAAGCGCCCCAAATCGTTCTGCTGATGCGGTTCAATATGCGAAAGCACCAGGAAAAACGGCTTTCCCTGTCCGCGGCCGCGCAGGTAGTCGATCGCCCGGTCCGTCAAAAAGTCGACGCGGTTTCCGGCAATATGCACTTTCCTGTTCCGGTTGTCGAAGACGTATCCGTCCTCCATGTGCGAGGTGAATTCCAGCGCATCGGAGGCCAGCCAATAATCGTATCCGGCGCGGTACTGAACCGGAACGTCATAGCCAACGCCGCGCAAAAGCGGGCTTTTATCCCCAAAGATATGCCATTTGCCGACATAGGCGGTGTCGTATCCCGCTTGCTTCATCTGCATGCCGAGGTTATTCGTGCTCGGTGGGAGCGTGCGTCCGTTTTTATAATTTCCGGTCTCGGTGGCATACCGTCCCGATTGCAGGCAGGCCCGCGCGGGCCCGCATACTGGCTGAACGGTAAAAAACCGCTCAAACAGCGTACCTTCCTCGCCCAGCCGGTCGATGTTTGGCGTCACGCCGCGCTGCACGCCAAAATAGCTCAGCGTGTCCCAGCGCTGCTGGTCGGTCAAAAATATGACGACGTTTGGTTGTTTGACTCGTTTTGCCGGTATCGCAACCCACCTCTTTTATTCGTGATTTATCTTTGCCTCCGGTGCTTTCTTTGCGTTTCGCTTGAGGAAACCCAGATAAAACCCTGCAAAAAAGCGCTGGCTCTTATTCCATTCCGCAATCAAACCCTGCTTTTTCAGCAGTCTGCGCCAGGGCTGCCATCCGTCGTTTTCCCGCACATAGGCATCCAGCTTCCGCTTCAGCTCCAAACGCAGCGCGGCGTCCCCTGCGGCGCGAATCCGGTTGTGCATCTGCAGTTCGTCCTCTGCGCCATACAGCGCAACACCCCGTCCGCAATGGTCCGTGCAAAACGAATACTGCTGCGTTCGGATGGCGCGCCAGGATTTTGGCCTGCGAAACATCGCCTGATGGCACGGCACGAGGCTATAAAAATATACGCTGTCCTGCGTTTTCGCAGTGCGCGTTTTCACCGCGGCGCTGCAGTCCACGCCCTGCGCCTCCTCCCAGCTTGTTCCGCCGCAAAGCGAATATATCGTCGGCATAACGTCGATCAGCGAAAACAGCTGTTCCCGCCTTCCCGCCTCCAGCCCGCCGCCTTTCCAGTAAAACAGCAGCGGCACACGCGCACTCTCATCATAATAGAGCTGCTTGTTCAGCCGTCCATGGCTGCCGAGCATATCGCCATGGTCGCTCGTATACACGATCATGGTGTTCTCCATCTGGCCGGATTGCTCCAGCGCGGCAAGTATCCGGCCGATCTGGATATCGATCTGCCCGATATGCGCATAATACCCGGCATAGTTTCGCAGAATATCCGGCCGCCGCACAATCCCGCCAAAACGATCCTGGCGGCAGATCGGTTCAGCGTTCCCGCGAAGGCGAAGTTCTTTGGAAGCGTATTTTGCAAGTTCACCGTCCGGCAGCGCAAAATATGGATCATGCGGTGTACCGAACCCCAGCGCCAGAAACCAGGGACGCGGCCGGTCCTTCCGCCTCGTTAAATAGTCCATTGCCAACTGTGCCTGCGCAATCGGCTCATAGCCGTCAATCCTGTGGCGCACATCGTTGTTGTCGTCGTAATACGCATGCAGGTATTCGTGGTTGCAGTTGCATCCGCGCCAGTATTGAAACCCCAGGCGGCGCTCCTCACCGATGAACTGGTCCCGCGGAACGCCGCCGAGGTGCCATTTGCCGACGTAGGCGGTGTCATACCCGAGTCCCGCCATCTTGTGCGCAATCGACACAGCATCCTTTTTAACCGCCATGTCGTTGGCCGCCGCGCCATGCGCCAGCGCGTGCTGCGAGGAAAGCAGCGTTCCCCTCGCAGGCACACACAGCGGACAATTGGAATAGCAGTGGTTAAACCATACGCCCTCGTTTGCCAAACGGTCCAAATTCGGCGTGGCGACGTCCGGGTTGCCATACCAGCCGACATCGCAGAACCGATGCTGGTCTGAAAAAACAAAGAGTATGTTTGGTTTGTTTTTCTGCATTTCCCGTTCCTTCCAGTCCAGCGTTCAGGAGGCCTGCTCTTCTTTCCTTTTTGCCAGTTCCTGCACCATTTCGGCGCGAATTTCCGGCGTAATAGGATATTTGAAGCGATAGATCAGATATGCGACCAACGCCAGAATGGCCGGTAAAAGCGCTGAAACGACCATAAACCAGTTGAGCATCCCCGGAATCGCAGAAAGGTCGCCAACATAGGTGTCCGTCACCGAGTCGACCTGATAGCCAATCGCGATCAGGATCCCGCCGACCATTGCCGAGGAAAGCGCCGTTTGTCCTTTTTCAAGGAATTTGCGCATCGCGTCGACGAGCGCACTGGTGGTTTTCCCCGTTTTATAGACGCCGTAATCCATGCATTCCAACCAGATGTTCATAGCCGGCACGAAGTTGATGCCCGTTGCGAGCAGCTGCAAAAACAGCATGATAAAGAAAAGCGCGGGGCTGAGTTCCAACAGCCCGACCAGTTTCATGATGAAAAACACAATCCCGATTATAACCGAGGCCACCATGCTGAGTTTTGTAGTCTTCAGCGGATCGCCTAGTTTTTTGATCATCATCGGGCCCAGAAAAGCGCCAAGCAGCAGCGGCAGCATCTGCATTGCGCCCATAATGGTCGTAAAGAGTGCAAATTTGCCGGAATCGATCGCCCCCGTCGCCAAATCGGCACAATATGCCCATTTTACGTAATAGGTAGCCGTTGCAAAGACCATGGTCCAAATGAATCCGCTGAACAGCACGGCCCAGAACTGCGCTTTAAGCGGTTCGTTTGTCTTTAGCATGAGGAAAATATCCTTCATGGACAGTTTCGGCTGTTTTTCTGTTTCAAAATGCGAATACTTCCCTTCCTTAACCAGCAAGGTGCCGATCAGGGAAATCAGGGCAAGCGGCACGATGAGAATGATGGTCATGAGCGAAAAAGCGCGGTTCATGTTTCCAATTCGCTGATTCAGTCCCGTGGTCATCGCAAGGAAAAACGCGAAAGGCACGGCGGCAAGCATGCCGACGATGCGCGGCCACATCGCCATTTTCGCGCGGACATTCATATCGTCTGACAGCGTCTGCTTAAGCGGCTCGGCCGCATAAAACGAGATGCCGATATCATAGACCAGATAAAACAGCACGACCCAAATTATGATCAAAGCAGGGCTCTTTACCACGGCTTGCGGAATGTTGTACAATGCAACAATCGCAATCAGAATGGTGACGGTGCTGATGATGCAGAACGGTTTGTATTTCCCGATTTTGGTTACGCGCGCGCTGTCCATAATCCAGCCCTGCAAGGGATCGTCCACCGCGTCGACAATTCTGCCGACCAGAAGCAGAACCGTTCCGAGCACCGCCGCCATCGCGCCGATCCCGGCATAATCGGTCAGATAGAGCATAAACAGACTCGTCATAAACGACGCGCCGGCAACACTCATCAATCCCATTGTGGATAGGCCGAACATGGTTTTAAAATCCTGCGGGTATCCTTTTTTGGATTTCATAGTAGTTTCCCTTCCTCATCCTTTATGTGCAATATCAGATGCTCTGATTTGCTGCCTTTATTGGTTTTCTGTTTCGGCGCAAGCCTTGTGTCCCCGATGTACCCATCCGGACGGCCACAGCCAGCGCAGTCAGTTCTGCAGCGAAGTTGAACGCGATTGCCGTCAGGCCGGACGCCGCGGTAATCCAATTTGAGCAAAGCTCGAAAACAGCTGCAGCAGGATCATTGTGTGCCCGCTTTTTTATGAAGGTTGATGTAAAAGTTGCCTGTTTTCCCCCCCGGAATATCGCATGGGTCACTCCTTTATTTCCTCTTCATAGCCAATCCGGCAGTTGAATACCATCCGGCCCGACCCAACCGGATGCTCTTCCCCGGTGGGCAGGACGACGGTCCCGCATGTGTTGGGCGGCGACTCAACGGTCAGCGTAAAGGTCCCGTTATCGCTCAAATTCCATTCGGAAAAAATCCTTCCATATGGGGTTTCGAGGGAAACCTGCGCCTGCCGCAGCCCTCCTCCAACGCAGGGGCGGACCGTAAACCTGCGATATCCCGCCTCTTCGGCGATCAGGCCGCCGACGCGCTCATACAAAAACTGACCGACCGCTCCATATGCATAGTGGCTGAAAGATACCATGTTGCTGCTGCCCACGCGGTCTACATTCAGGCTGCCATCCTCGCGCAGCGCGTCCCAGCGTTCCCAGATGCTTGTGGCACCGCATTTAACAGGATAGAGCCAGGATGGGCAGGTGTCCTGCATCAGCAAGCGAAACGCCGTTTCGCTTCTCCCGCCGTCCAGCAGGGCAAACGGCAGATACAGCGTGCCCGGAAACCCGGTTGAAAGATGATACCCGCGCGAAATCACGTCCCGCTCCAGGTCGTCCGTGACCGTTTCCCTTGCCGTTTCCGGCAGGATGTCATAGCACAACGCGAGTGCATCGGCGCTTTGGAATCCGCCTCGGATATGCCCTTCTCCGTCCAGATAAACGGCGCAGAAGCAGTCCTTGATTCGCTGTTCCAACGCGCGGTATTTCTCCGCATCGGTTTTCTTGTCCAAGCGTTCGGCCATCTGCACCAGCAGATGTGCCGAATGTGCAAGGTATTCGGTAGCGAGCCACTCCGCCCGCTTAATCTGCTGTTTCATGGTTGTGCCGGGAGCGACCCAGTCGCCCCAGCTGAACCCACGGTAAAGAAACCGCTTCTTTTTGTCAAACGGGTGGAAGAGCACCGTGATGAAGGACATATACCGCAGCCATCTTTTTATACTCTCGTACGATTCTTCAAGGAACCGCACGTCCCCCGTCGCCATATACGCGTTCCACGGAACGATCGCACAGGCGTCACCCCAAATTGGCGAAGGCGCAATCCGCATCCAGGCAAGGTTCCCTGTTGGGATCACATACGGCACGTTTCCGAGTGCACGCCTCTACTCGCTGCGTAAATCCCGCAGCCATTTGCGCAAAAACCGCGCCGGATTCATATCGAAGCACGCCGCGCCGGAATAAATCGCAAGATCGCCCGTCCAGCCGACACGCTCGTCCCGCTGCGGGCAGTCCGTCGGGATATCGATGAAGTTGGCCTTCTGCGTCGTTAAAATGTTGCGCTGCAGCTGATTGATCCGCTCGCTGTCGCAGGAAAAGCCGCCTGTTATCGATATGTCTGCGTAAAGTTCATATGCCCAGACCGCTTTCATTTGTTCGGGTTCCAACCCTGTAATCTGAATATAACGAAAACCCATATACGTAAAGAGCGGCTCAAAACTCTGTGGCCCGTTTTTGCATGTGTAAACGATTTGAGCCTTTGCCGTACGCAAGTTTTCCGTCGACAGCGTTCCGTCGTCTTTGCGTATCTCTGCGTGTGATACAACAACGCGCGTACCCGCCGGCGCATCCAGTTCCAAATGAATAATTCCGGCGAAGTTCTTCCCAAAGTCATAAACGACGCCCTCCGGCCCGGGTCTCTTTTCAATCGGATCCAGCCGGTCGTGCCTGATTGTCCGTTCGCCCAATTCAGACACGATGTGAGGTGCTTTTCCTTCAAAAACTCGGCTGGCCCGGAATTTCCAGTTCTCTTTTTTCTCCAGATTGGCGTCGTAGACCTCTCCGTCAAAAAAGCCTGCAAAACGGCGGGGGCCGTCCTTGGAGTAAAGCGTTTTCTCGTCCGAACATATTGTTTCGGCCGTACCATCGGCGTATTCAAGGCGCAGTTCGAATCGTAGCGCCCGCTTCTTCCCATAGCGGTTGCCTTTAAGCGACATTCCGAGCCGGCCCGTATACCATCCGCCGGCCAGCTCGCAAAGCAGTTCGTTCTTGCCCGCGCAAATCAATTCGGTAACGTCGTATGTTTGGTACTGCACATGCCGCAAATAATCCGTATACCCCGGCGTGAAGTAGTCTTCCGCTACGCGTACGCCGCCGATATAACACACATAACATCCCAATGCCGACGCATACAGCCGTGCGCGCACCGGCTCCCGCGTGGAATTGAATTCCCTTTTGAAAAGATAGGTCGGCTCGCGGGAATCATCGTCGGTTTTCCCGTGCGTGCAGATCCATTTCGCCTGCCATGGCGTGTCCATGCGTCCGGTCTCAAACGCGCCGTCCGCCTTTGCAGCGTCCCCGTAGCCGTCCGTTACCAGCACCGTCCACCGATAAGCAGTAAAGGGGCATAGCGGGTTTCCTTTATATGGAATATAGACCGAGCAGTCGCCCCTGACGATTCCGCTGTCCCAGACAGTCCCTTCAGTGGACGAGACCACGATGCGGTATGATTCCTGCGTCACGCGCGTGCGGTCGGAAACCAGTTTCCAGCTGAATCGCGGGCTTTGTTCATCAATGCCTGTCGGCTCATTTGCAGATTCGGTTGTTAGGTCTGTTACCAGCAGCATATTTCCGTCCTCACTTACTGTATGATTGTAGTTTCAGCATTGAAGCAGACGCGAACGCCATCGTTAGGAATTTGCCAATATTGGCCGGTAAACACAGCGTTTCCGGCAGACGTGAAATTTTCTGATCGATACGCGCTTATCCTTCTTTATTGTTCTGCTTTTTCACAAATACATAAAAGGACACGGCGAATTGATATATTTGATTATATGATATCCAAAAACGAAAGTCTTTCAATATGTTCTTGTTTTTTGTATAATATTACTGTGATCGGAGGCAAGTTTATGGATAATACATATTTTTGTGAGACACTGAGCCATTTGTTGGGTCTTCCTGTTCGGCTGTACCGAAACAATCTTTTGCTTTGCCAGTGCAGCAATGTGGAGTTCTCGCCGGACCCGGTTTCGCTGGTTATCGACAGCGCGCTTGCCGAAGGCGACGCCGTGCAGTTTTTTGAAAGCAATCTCCTGTTTTTCGGCTCCATTCGTTACGAAAAAGCGAATATAGTAATCGTCATCGGGCCTTCGTTCACCATACGCCCCGGTTCGGACCATGTTCACGCACTCACGCACACGCTCGGCATCGCGCATGAGCGTTTGAAAGAGTTCTCTTTTTATCTGCAGAATATTCCAACGTATCCTGTCGAAAGTTTCCTGCAGGTGCTGTGCTTTATTCATTACTTTCTCAATAAAAAGAAACTCTCGATATCGGAGCTTGTTTCGCAGGGCATCCTGCCTGCTTCAGAGCAAGACGTACATCTGCCGAACAGTGAAGCGGATGAACCCGCGAGAGAGACTATTCACAACACCTATCAGATGGAGCAGGAAATGCTGTCTTACATCACGGCCGGCCAGCCCGGCGCGCTGAGAGCCATGTTTTCCGGCCCGCCGACCGGGAGTGTCGGACGGATTGCGCACGACGAGCTGCGGCAGCGCAAAAACACATTTATCTGCGCCGCGACACTCGCAAGCCGCGCCGCCATTCGCGGGGGCCTTTCGCATGAAACTGCCTTTGCGCTGAGCGACTCTTATATTCAGAAGGCCGAGTTGCTGGGAGACTATGCGTCGCTGGCGAAGCTCAACATGACCATGCTGACCGACTTTGCTACCCGTGTGGAGACGCTCAGTACCGGCGGCGGTTGCTCGCAGCATGTAACCGAAGCGATCCGCTACATCAACAAAAACATCAATCGAAAACTCACGCTCGAACAAATCGCAGGTGCGGTCGGTATCAGCCGGACGCATCTGTGCGCAATCTTCAAAAAGGAAACGGGTAAAACGCTGATTTCATATTTCACCGAGCGAAAGATTACCGAAGCAAAGCGGCTCCTCTCAACAACGGACATGCCGCTCGGAGCCATCGGTGAATATCTCGGCTATTCGTCGCAGAGCCATTTCCAGAAAGTATTCCGCGATTTCGCCGGCGAAACGCCGCTCGCCTTCCGCATCCGCTGCAGTTAGCGGCCTTCTTTTGCGCGCCGTGCGGCATGCGTTAAGCATTCAGTTTTTTCAGCAGCCGGCGGACCTGTATCGCGCAAAAGCGCTGCATTCCCCATGCATACGCATCGTTATACCGATATGACTCTGCAACGAGGATTACCGCCATATACAGCCGGTAAAGGTCCATCCGGATGCGGTCTCCTTCTGAAACGGCAAGCGGCTTTCCGCTGACCGACGCATATCCCCCACAAAACTCCGGCTCCCGCTCCACGTCTTTAAACAGAAATGCCGCGGAAGTGAAATCTGCAAACGGATCGCCATAGAAGCATCGTTCAAAGTCAATCACCCCGGAAATCCGGTATCCCTCTTCCCCGCGATCGATAAACACGTTGCCCGCCCACATATCAAAATCGACAAGTTTCGGTCTCGTTATCTCGTTCAGGCAGGATAAACGACGCGTAAGAGTCCTTTCGATTTCCGCAAACGGAAGGCGAAATCCGCGCGCGCGCGCGTCGTCCAGGACATCTCCCATCATCGCGCAGAACGCGCCGCCCCAGCTGTCGAAGTGAAAGCGCTCGTCGGCCTTCACATAGCCGAACCACTCTCCGCAAACGCCGTGCACCGCTGCGTTGCACCGGCCAAGCTGCTTCATCAGCTCCCGCTTCGCCGCACCCGGCAGTCCCTTTGCAGCGTCGTTCCATGCCCTGCCTTGCACTTTCTCCATGAAGAAGTAATCAAAAGGCGCTTTTTGCCGGGACAAATCGTAAGCAAGCACTTTCGGCGTGGGAATCGGCCTGCTGGAAAGAAGCTGATACGCCTGGATTTCAGCGTGCATAATCTCCTTTTCGTAAGTCAGTATTTCCGTTTCCGGGTCCGGCCCGATTTTCAGCACAGCGCCGCCCTGCGGAAGATGACGGCTCTCGATCAGGTAGACCGCGTTGAACATGCCGCCCGACAGTTCGATAAACCGTGCGTCGTCCGCTTCCGGAAAATGCCGGAGCGTAAGGCCGCGGAGTTCTTCGTTCGAACACGCATTCTTCGTTTTACTGTTCATGCCGCCCTCCCTGCGCCGGCGGCGTCTCTCCGGCGCGAGCACGGCAACGTTCCTTTTGCTGTTTTTCAAACACGGTTCTCCGCCCGCCTGCCGAATCAAATCTTCGGTACGCCGATGCCCGCCGGATGTTCGGGAAGCGCAGCGGCCAGCTTCTTTCGTTTCAAGCACATCCCGGTCCTGCTTTACCGGTCGCTGTTCGATTGGTTCCGGGCAAGAATTTCCGCCTGCTTTTTATCGAGGCCTTTTTCAACATTGAGGAAAGCTAGTATCACAAGCACGACGACGCTCGTGATCGTTTCCAGGCCCACAAACGAAAACGTAATCGCATTCTGCACCGCCTGCGTCTGTACGGCGATCAGATTGCCCGCCTCGTCCAAAAAGGGTTTAACATATCCGGAGGCGTACAAAAGACCGTTGAAAATTCCGGTGCAGATACCCACCAGCGCAACGGCGATCGTGTTGTAAACCGACATGGCGAGGCCGTCGCAGCGGAAGCCCGCGCGCCACTCGACGTCGTCCAGCGTATCGGCAAAAAGCGCCATAAAGATATATGCCCCCGGCAGTCCGCCTATATTCTTAATGAACTGCCCGATCAGAACAACGACCATATTGGTTGGGAAAGCCCAGCATATGGCGCTGCCGATGGCGAACAACGAAAACCCCAGCATCGTGGCGTTGCGTTTGCCGATTCGCTTCGCCAGCGGCCAGACAGCGAAAATACCAATCCCCATCGGAATGCCGCCAATCACGGCCAGCATCGTCTGCGTAATGCCGTCGTTATATGTCCCAAGCACATAGTTGCAGTAATATATTGTCGATAAGTTTTTAACGCTCGTGCCAATCGTAGTGATTAAAAAGTATGCGTAAATCAGAAGCATATACCGGTTGGTAAAGACCGCCTTGAGCTGCTTGCCATACGCGGCCGTCTCTTTCGCCTGTTCGCCTTCCTCCTCGGAAAGCCGCTCTTTTGTGAAAAAGTATTCGACCAGTGTAAACGGCAGCGCCAGAATCGCCAGGATGCTCATGACCATGATCCAGCGGCTTTTGTCGATGTCAATATACGGCATAACGACCATCGGGAAAAGCAGCGCAATCAGCATGCCGGTCACCATGATGGTGGATATCTGCTGGAAAACCGACAGTTTGCCGCGCTGTTTAATGTCCCGGATGGACAGCGGCACCATTAGGTTGTGGCTCATGTTGTAGATGGTGTATGCAAAGGAGTAGAACAGGTTATAGGACACCATGACCCAGACGGCCTGGACCGTTTCGCTCGCCTGCGGCACCAAAAACAGCAGCATCCCCGTGATCGTCAGCAACGGGGCGGACAGCAGGATCCAGGGCCTCGCCTTGCCCTGCCTCGTCCTTGTCCGGTCGATCACATACCCCATTGCAAGATTGGTGAACGCGTCCAGAATTTTCGATACAATCGGAAAGACAACCAAAAATGCGCCGCCCCAAAGGGAGGTTAACCCCAGCACGTCGGTGTAGTATACGTTTAAATAGGTCGACAGCACTGCGTTGAGCAAAAGCGCTCCGGAGGGTCCTATCAGATAGCCCAGCCAGCGCTCTTTCCCCGTTGTATCGGCGCTTTTAACTTTGCTGTCAAATACTGGTCTGTCAATAAATTTTTTTTCCATCTGTCGCTCCCTGTTTCTGAAGATCTGCTGTAAACAATGCAAACGATATGCGGCTGTTGTTTTTATTATATGTAAATACTCGGACTGTTCTTGCATTTTTGTTGTTTAAATTATATTATTGTTGCAAAATGATGATGGAGACAAGTATGCAGGCTGATTATCGGTATCTCTGCCAGGGATTCGGGCGTTTGGCAGGCCTTGAAGCACGCATCTATAAAAACAATGCGATCCTTGCGCGCTATTCACCCGTCGCTTTCGAGCCGGACGTAGCGCAGTTGATTTTACACCGGCTCGATCCAAACAAGGGCAGTGCATATTTTCTCGAGGTAGACCTGCGCACGAATTCCGGTTCCGGTGACTTATTGCTGTTTGGCGTCATCCACTGCCAAAAAGACGGCAGCACGATTATCCTCGGCCCTACCGCACAGGTCCGTCCGCAGGCCGACTGCTCCATAAACGTTTTGTGCGCGCTCTCCGAACCATACAGCCGCCTGCGTGAGATGCAAACCTACTTCGAGTATTTAATTCCTTACCCGCTCGAAGCCTTTCTGTCAATTATCTGCCTCCTCAATTACGCCATTAACGACGAGGAGCTGTCCGTTTCGGACCTGATTCGCGACAACAGCCGCAGTGTCCGCGCAAATGTGCCGGAATATGTAACTTCCGAGGAGGATGTCGCCGCCCTCCCGCGCAACTCCTATCTGATTGAAAAAGAAATGCTGTCCTACGTTGCCGCAGGAGATGTTTCCGCTGTCGAGGAATTCGTTTCGCAGCCGCCGACCGGCAAGGCCGGGAAAGTCGCCGGCAGTGCGCTGCGGCAGCAAAAAAACACCTTCATCTGCGCGGCTACGCTGATCAGCCGCGCCGCGATGGAAGGCGGTATGCCGCCTGAGGCCGCATTTTCACTCAGCGACAGATATATTCAAAAAGCGGAAATTCTTCCGTGCAGCAGCGATATCGCTTTGCTTAGTATTGAAATGCTGCGGGATTACACAAAGCGTGTCGCCGGCATCCGATATGGATTGAACAATTCCCGTCTGGCAAAAGCTGTTTTTCAGTATATTCAAAGGAATCCCGGAGAGAAAATTAATACCGCCTGCCTCGCCCGGACGTTCAGCATGAACCGCTCCTATCTCTGCACTCGTTTTCGTGAAGAAACGGGTAAAACAATTGGTGAATTCGTCGCCCAGGTAAAAATTGACAAAGCAAAAAACATGCTGACGGCTTCCAGTCTGAGCCTGGCGCAAATCAGCGAATATCTGGCATTTTCTTCCCAGAGTCACTTCCAAAGGGTGTTTAAAAGCATTGTCGGGGCGACCCCGCTCGAATACAGAAAAACAAACGCCGTCGTATAAATCCAGCGCCAAGGTTCGCTGGAACGGTCCGGCCGTCCACTAAACGCGGACAGGTTATGCGCCGCCTTTTGCATCGCCCGCTGCATCGTCACCGCCGCCGGCGGGCTGCGTCAGATCGTAAATGACCGGTCGGCGCACATACCGGAATCCTGTGCGCCAGGCCTCGGTAATCGCGACGCCGTTTTCATCCGACGAACAGTTCGCAACAAAATAACTCCCGTCGCCGTCTTTTGCGACGATAATGCCCACATGGTTATAGGCCTTTTCACCGGGCGGCCAGAAGAATACCAGATCGCCGATTTCTCCATCCTCCCAGGCAACCGGTTCCGAGCGGACCCATTGGTTGGAAGAACCGTTTCCAACCATCTGCAGCGCCGCCTCCTGTCCCGCGGCGTTGATGAATACCCAGCTGACATACCCGCTGCAGTCCAGTCCCGGAACCTGCGTAACAGACCGGCGGAATCCTTCGTCGGTCAGCCGCACGCCGTTTTTCGCGCCCCATTCAGGCGCCATCCCGAGTTGACTGTATTTGCCTCCCCATTGATACGGCACGAGTCCAACCGGCAGACACGCGGTTTCGGCCACCTCCCGCCGCTGGGCGGAGAGATCCGCCGGAAGTTCGCTCAGCAGCGCCTCGGCCTGCCGCCGCGTTTTGATAACGACGCCGTCTTCACCCGTCAGCATGGCATAAACACGCTGAAATTCCGGCTCCATCAGTTCCGACTGCAGCTCCCTCTGCGCCTGACTAAAATTGTATTCATCCGCGATCTCAAGATATGTCTTTGCATGCAGCCGCAGAACTTTACCGTTTTCCGTGCGGACCGTTTCCGTCTCGTTCATATCCCAGAAAATCCGGGACAGTTCGTCCAGCGGCAGTGCATTCATCTGTTCGTCGCTGAAGGGCGTGAAACTCTCCGCGTTGTACTTTGCAATAAACGTTGCAAAGATATCCGGCCAGTTGGATACCTGTTCGGCCGCCGCATCCTGCGTTTCGGAAGCGGACGCATTTTCGCTTAAAGCCATCCGGCTGTATTCTTCTTCCAGACTGTTAACCAGCGGTGAAAGCGTATCGTATACGCTTAAAGCGTATTTTGTAATCTGTTCCGTTTCCGACTCAATACGAACGGTTCGCTGTTTTTCTGTAACGGCAGTATTGCCGCCGGCATTTCCTAAAACGGATATGCTCCTTTTGACCGTGACGATTTTATCTTTTTGCATCGCGGCATAAGTGACGACATAACGACCGGGTATTTCAGCCGAAAATCCGCCGTCGCTTAACACCCAAACGTACACGTCGGCGCCTGTTTCGTCCCTCGCCGAAACGCCGTCTAACAGGGAAAACGACGCCGCCCCTATCGATATCCTTATATCCCGGGCGATAAGCCTGACCCGTGCGGACTCGTTGCCGCTGAATTGAAAAACAGCGCTGCTTTCCGCCTCCGTTTGTTCCGGCTGCTCGCCGCTCGCCGTTACGTCGCCGCTTTCCTGTTCGCTTTCGCCCAGCGCCGGCGTACCCGCACTTTTGCATTTAAGCAGAGCCTGCCGGTACAAAACAGTCTCGTCAAGCGCGGGGAAAATTTCTTTCAGCGCATCTGCTGCTTCGGTTGACTGTGTGCCGGATGTCCCGGCGCTCGTTATTGCCTGCTCTCTTCGCAGAGCGCACCCGAAACAACCTGAAAGTATGCAGCAGAGCAGCGTAAGCGAAAGAAGCGACGCAAGCGCATGTTTCCTCATAGCACCGGCCGCATTCATACTACCGTCTCCATGACTCCTTCCGCCATGGCCGGTGCCGATAAGTTTTTCTTTTGAATAATCGGGCAATTCTTTTACTTCCGGCGGCGCTCTCCCCGATAGATCGCCGCGCCGGCCTTCCTTTCAGTCTTTCTGTGTTCGTTTCATCCGTCTTCCTTGTCTGCATCGGCCCATGGCGGAAGCAAACCGGATATACACGACCATTTGCTGCGGCAATGCGCTTAAAAAGCATTGGCTTGCAGCGCTTGTGCAGCAACCTGCTATTTCCACTTCTTCGTTTCTCCGGTCTCTTTTGACCCCCGCTGAAACCGCACTTACAGAAACACACCTTAGTATAACAGAACTGAAAGCAGGAAACACCACAAAAATCCGGCTCGTGCGCCGCCCTTCTCCGCATTGTGCTTCCGTTCGGCGCTGCCCATGCTGGCATCTGCTCATACAAAAAGCGGAGCCGTCCGCCAGACGGCTCCGCTTTTTGTTGCTATGTTTGAGTCTGTCCGATACATATATCCAAAGAATAAACGCTTGCGTTTTATTCTTACGCGGTCCTTATTTTTCCACCAGGATTTCCCCGCCGACCATAACGCGCCGGATTTGAATGTCGTCGTCGAAAATGCAGACGTCTGCGTCGTACCCCGGCACAAGAATGCCTTTTCCCTTTGCGCCCAGTACGCGCGCGGGATTCATCGTCATCATACGCACCGCGTCCGCAACGGGAAGCCCTGCGCCCTGCACCATCGTCCGTACACAGCGGTCCGCAGTGCAGACGCTGCCCGCAAATGCCGAACGGTCCATCAGCATTGCAACGCCGTCTTCCAATATCACGTCCTGACCGTGTTCCAAACTGCCGAGCTTCACGATTTCGCCTTCCGGCAGCCCCGCGCCGCGCATGGAATCCGTAATCAGGCAAATCTTGTCCCAAGGCTTCTGCTTCAGAATCAGCCGCAGCAGTTCCGGCGGCAAATGGCAGCCGTCCGCAATGATTTCAACGTCCAGTTCGTCGATCATATACGCGCTTTCCACCACGCCGAGGTGCCGCCAGGGGCCGATTCGCCGGAGCATGGACATGCCGGAATACAGATGCGTGACCAGGCTGTAGCCATGTTCAACGCCAATCTGCACATCCTCATAGAGTGCGTTGGAATGTCCGATTGCCGCAATAATTCCCCGTCTGCGCAGTTCACTCCCAAGTTCCGGCGCGCCCGGCAGTTCCACCGCGGCGGAAATCCGGGAGATGTCGCCGCATGCATCGAGGATACGCAGGTATTGCTCCCTTTCCGGCGTCTTCAGATGCTTCGGGTCCTGCGCGCCTGCCTGCGCCTTCGAAAAATACGGGCCTTCCAGATGCAGCCCGAGGAAATTCGGTCCGTCCTGTATACCGGCTTTTGCCTCGGCATAACAACGAAACGCAAGCAGCAGTTCTTCCTCCGAACTGCTCAGCGTGGTCGGCGTCAGCGACGTCGTGCCGTGCTGCAGATGCGCTTTTGCGGCTCCGGCGAACGCCTCCGCCGTTCCGTCCATATAGTCGAATCCGCCGCCGCCGTGCGTATGCATGTCGATAAATCCGGGGCTGACATAGCAGCCCTGCGCGTCGTACACAAGATCGGCCTTCGCCGATACGTCGTCCTGCGTAATTCCGGCAATCTTTCCGTCCTCAATCAGCAGATTCGCATCTTTCAGCATCCTGAGTGGCGTTAGAACCCGTCCGTTGACAATCGCAGTTTTCATAGATTACCGCCTTCTCACAAAATGTATTTTGCCGCGTCCGCATCCAGGTAGAGTTCCGCCGCCGGATGCGTGCGCAAAACCGAAGCAGGACATGCGGCCGAAACCTCACCGCAGAGCATATTTTTCACCGCTTCCGCCTTTGTTTCCGACGGCACGCTGCAAAACAGCCGTTTTGCACCCATCATGGCCGGAATAGTCGCCGTGATCGCATACGCCGGCACCTGTTCCAGCCGTTCAAAGCAGCCGTCGTGCACCTGCTGCATGCGGCAGCGATCTTCCAGTTCGACCACTTTCGCCATCGCGGGATCGCAGAAGTCGGCCACCGGCGGATCGTTGAACGCGATATGGCCGTTTTCGCCCACGCCGAGCAGACACGCGTCCAGCGGATGCGCTCTTAACAGCGCGTCGTACGCGCCGACGGCGGCATGCAGGTCGGCGGCGTTTGCGTCCATCAGATTAACGCTCCTAAACGGCAGCCGGTCAAAGATCGCCCGGCGCAGAAAGTTACGGAATCCCGCCGGATGCGCCGGGTCCAGCCCCACATATTCGTCCATGTGAAACGCATTGACTTTGTCCCATTCAATGCCTTCCGCCGCGCAGAGCGCCGCCAGTGTTTCGTTTTGGGACGGCGCCGCTGCAAACATCACGTTGATCTCGTCTTTTTCCTTTAAAAGCGCACGCAGGTATTCCGCCGCTTCCTGCCCGGCGCAATCGCCCATGGAAGCGCGCCCGTCAAACACGCGCACACGCAGTCTCTCTTTTTTGAAAGTCTTCAATACCGCCATTTCAAAATCACTCCCGTCACAGCAAATGCTTGATAATCCCGCCGTATTTTTCTTCCAGCGCGCGGTTGTGTTCGTCGCCGCCGGGCATGTTCGCGCTCATAAACACAGGCGGTTCGATCCCGCGGTGCAGCATCTCGGCAACCACCTCTTCGGTCAGGCAGTTCATCACGAAGCAATTGCAAAACGTCGAGGTGGAACATACGTTTTGGTCGTAGTCGCCCACCGTAACGACCGCGTCGCCCAGCGGCAGGTGGTTGTCGATATAGATGTCGGCCAGTTCATACAGGTTTTTGCCGCTTGGGTGACGGGATTTCGATCCCGGCGGCACAATCTCCGCAAAGCTGGAAGACGTAACGGCGATTGTCGTAACCCCCCGTTTTTTGCATTCCAGCGCGGTGTCGATGGTCATCGCGTTAATGCCGTAAGCGTTAATAATCACCATAACCTCACCGGGCGTTTTACCCACGCCGTAGGCGTTGAGCACCCCCAGAGCATAGCCCGGCGTACGTTCAATGTAGTTGGAGCGCTTCGCGCCGTGAACAAGATTGGTGCCGGGATCGAGAATCGCATCCCAGATCGCCAGCCCGCCCGCACGCCAGAGCACTTCTTCCACGCCAATGTTGGAGTGCCCGCCGGGACCGATTGCATGTACCATTGCGCCGGCTTCATATGCGTTTGTAATCGCGCGCGCCGCGTTTTGAATCTGCGGCAATTCGCCTTCGATCTGTTCAAAAATCTCACAGAGCCTGTTTCTAAATACGGAAATTTCGCCTTTGCCCATTTGCCTTTGTCCTTTCGCTCTTTAGTGATACAAAAAAGTTTCCGCGCCGTTGCTCACCGCCGCAACCGTCGCATCCGGATTTCCCTCCAGCGCGTCGTCCACCGCCTGCTGCAGCTTTAAAACCGGGTAATGCGCACAGCCGCAAACGGCCATCTCCTCTGCCGTCACACCGTCGCTGACAACGACAAGCTTCCTCCTGCGTCGCATCTTCGACATGCTGTTGCCAATCGCCATGGCAAGCGCGTCGCCATTAAAGCGCTTTCCCGCGAAGATTCCGCGGACGAGTTCGTCCCCGTCGTCGCGCCCCATCCACTCGGGATATTCACTGTGCGGACCGATTCCCTCGTAATTCGGGCTGACGAGTATAATCGTTCCGCCGCTTTCGCCTTTGAGCGCATATTCGGCGGAGTACATCCCTTTGGGTGACTGCCAGAAGTCCTGATCGGCGGGAAACGAACTCACAACGACCACGTCCGCACGCTTTTCCACATGACACCCAAGCACCCGCTTGCCGATCTCTACGCCCGCACGGTACGCCGCGATATAATGCCCAGCCACCGCCCGGTGCAGCTGCATATGCGAATTCAAAACGGTGTTGACAATGAAATCAAGGCCGATCGTATCCACCCAGCCCTCCATCATCGTGCGGATCGGACTGTCCTCTCTGCCGAACAGGTTGCCGTTTTCCAGCGAGCCCTTCAGGTGAAAATATGAAACCGTATCTTCGCCCGCAACCCCCGGATAGAGGATTTTACCGCCGCCGCTCCAGCCCATCACCGGATGCGGCACGAGATTTCCTACGCCGATTCGGATATCCGCGTCCATCGCGTCCTTCGTTGCATGGATATCCACGCCGTCCGGCGTTTTGCCGACGTAAACAAGCTTTTTGGGATCGCGGAATTCCGAATTGACTACCGCATAGCGGGCGTATACGGCGGGTCCGACCCGTTCGCTCAGTTCATCCGGCGTCATGTGCCGGTGGCTGCCAAGCGCAACGATAATGCGCACCTGGCGTTCTTTTACGCCGATCTGCGCAAGCTTTTCAAGCAGCACCGGCAGGATACGCGATATGGGCGTCGGCCTCGACGCGTCGTCCACAATGATATTGATTTTTGCGCCGGGAAAGACGATCTCCTCAAGTTTCGGCGTGCCGACCGGATGCTCGATTGCAGAGCGGATTTCCGCTTCAAAATCGGTCGCGGCGGGCGCTTCCACAGGATCGTACATCCGTAAAAACCGCCGGCCGTCAACCTGAAACGAAACCTTTTTGCCGCCGTACGGCAGGGTGATTTCCATTATCCGATTCCCCTTTTTTCCAGCAGCGCCGTTCTGAGCCGGCCCATCTGCGCGCGATACGCTTCTTCCGCTAAAAACACGCGGTTTTCCGGAAACATTTCAAACGGTCTTCCCCATCCGATTTTATCCTTGTATTTCGGGCACACGGTCACGTGTACGTGCCGCACGGTGTCCCCGTAAATTCCATAGTTGATCTTGTCCGGGCCGTAAAGCTCCCTGATCGTCTCCGCAAGCGCGCATACGTCGTCCATATAGTCGTCGCGCTCTGGTTTCGGAATCTGGTAAATCTCCTCGTAATGATCCTTGTACATAATCGTGCAGCGTCCCGGCAGGGTCTGATCCTTACAGAAGAACACCTTGGAAACCTTCAGATCGCATAGTTCAAACAGCAGTTCGCGAAAGTCTTCGCCCCGCTCGCAGTAATAACATCCCTTTTCCGTCATATCCGTTCAACCCGTCCATTCGTTTCATTTTTTATTTTCTGCCGCAGGCAGTTCTTTTTTCCGCATGCGGAACGCCGCCGCCAGCAGACAGATGCACGCCGCACATGCGGCCTGGGCTATCCAGAACGCCGCCGAAAAAGCGCCGGACACGTCGTAAATCCATCCAACCAGCGCGACCCCCATACCGCCCATCGCCGCAACCGTCATCGTTGAAAGCGAGAGCACC
>Ga0116162_10000626_pt1 | contig 24867 bp, 20 predicted proteins | sample AD_UKC105_MetaG_FD_89875 | JGI IMG/M metagenome (GOLD analysis project Ga0116162, IMG submission 89875) | Active sludge microbial communities of municipal wastewater-treating anaerobic digesters from Hong Kong - AD_UKC105_MetaG | ecosystem: Engineered > Bioreactor > Anaerobic > Digestate...
GATCCGTCTTCAGAAACAGACAATAATTGAGAATGTTAAGAACAACCTTAACACTCTCAACCTGACACAGAACGAACTGGATTACCGTGAGAGCAAGCTCTCAGGTGAAATCTCCAGGCTGCCGCGCACGGAACTCAACATGGTCAGCATGCAGAGACAGTTTAACCTCACTGACCAAATCTATACATTCCTGCTTGAGAAGAAAGCTGAAGCTGCCATTGCAATGGCATCAAACTATCCTGACTACGAGATACTTGAGCCTGCTCGTGATGTAACTGCCTCAATAATAGCACCCAGGACAAGCCTTAACTGGATCATTGCCCTCTTCATGGCATTCATGATCCCGACCCTCTACATAATACTGAGGAACTTCTTCAATGAGAAGATCTCCTCTGTCAGGGATGTGGAGCACATAATAGGTCAGCCGGTAATGAACCTGATCTATACGAACTATTACAAGACCGAAGCGGTTGTCAAGGACTACCCGGGATCATCAATTGCTGAGTCGTTCCGTAACCTCAGGAGCGGCCTGTTCCTGAAATTCAGGTCGGAGCCGCAGAAGGTGATAATGATCACCTCAGCCCAGCCACAGGATGGCAAGAGCTTCGTTTCCAGCAACCTTGCAGCCTCAATTGCTTCAGTAGGCCATAGAACGGTTTTGCTTGACTGCGACCTTCGCCGGCCCACACTTCATGAGAAACTGAAGATCGTCAACTCAGTCGGCCTTTCAAACTACATGGTCAATAATGTGTCCGCCAAAGAGATAATCAAGAAGACCGAGGTGGAAAACCTCTGGTTCATTCCTGCCGGCCCGATCCTTCCGAACTCATCCGAGCTCATTGAAGCCGGGGTGCTTGACAGTCTCATTGAAGAACTTAAGCAACAGTTTGATTATGTTATAATTGACTCAACGCCTGCAGGACTTGTGGCTGACGCAACCCTGATGATAAAATATGCTTCTTACATACTTCTGGTCTGCCGTAATGATTATACCCGGAAAGATGTATTTACTGATGTGTTGAACTTATTCAGGACAAACAATGTTACCGACTATGACATTGTCTTCAATGACCTCAACCTTAAGAAGAGCAGATACGGGCGTTATGACAACTATTACAAACAATAGACTCAGTTTCTTGTTACTATAACCGAATTCATATTTTATAACTATGACTCCAGACCTTTCAACCTCAAGAGAAAAAATCAGGAACTATATTGTTCAGACATCACATGCCGATGCCAACAGAATAAAGGATGAATCACTTATCTTCAAGGAAGGGTTCTTCGATTCCATGGGATTCATCATGCTGATTACATATCTCGAGGAGGAGTTCGGGATTAAAACCGTCGATTCAGACCTTATTGAGGAGAACTTTGAATCAGTCAACGCAATTTCCGAGTTCATACACAGAAAAAGCCAGAATTAGAAATGTGCGGAATCGCCGGGATAGTAGATTACCACGGCAAAAGGAACACCGTCTCAGCCGTTGGCGCGATGCTGCAGTTATTCAGCCACAGGGGCCCGGATGAGAGCGGTGTGTGCCATAGCCCCTCGGCTACGATTGGCAATGTACGGCTGAGCATTATAGACCTGCAAACCGGACAACAACCGTTATCTGACATTTCAGGAAGATACTGGATAGTCTTCAACGGAGAAATATTCAACTACATCGAACTGCGTGAGGAGCTTGTAAAAAAGGGGCTCCGGCTAAAGACCAGATCCGACACAGAGGTCCTGGTCAACCTCTACGCCGTTTATGGCCGGAACTGTCTCAACATGCTGAACGGCCAGTTCGCCTTCGCGATATGGGACAAACAGAAGGAGGAAATCTTCCTTGCACGTGACAGGGTGGGCATCAGGCCGCTCTTCTATACAGTCAGCGACGGGGTATTCTATTTCGGCTCCGAGATCAAAGCTCTTTTTCGCAATCCCGAAATAAAAAGGGAACTCGATCCGAAGAATCTTTCAGAGATCTATACCTTCTGGACGGCCCTGACCCCCGGCACAGCCTTCAGGGATATTTTCGAGCTGTCACCCGGCCACTGCATGACCTTCGGACCGGCCGGTATCCAGACTGAGAAATTCTGGGAACTGAATATCGGACCCGACCGTGTGAACCTCTCCCTGCCGGAAGCTCTCGAGCAATTCAATGAGCTGTTTGTCAGCGCAGTCAGAATAAGGCTCCGGGCAGATGTCGAGGTGGCCGCTTATCTGAGCGGCGGGCTGGACTCGACCACAACGGTAGCCTATATCAGGGACATCGAACCCGGAATACTGAACACCTTCTCAATCGGGTTCGACGATCGGGACTTTGATGAGAGCAGGTACCAGGAAGAGGCAGTCCGGTATCTCAATACAAATCACAGGTCAATAACCTGTTCCTCAAGAGAAATTGCCGACGCTTTTCCACGGGTAGTATGGCATTCGGAGATACCGCTGACCCGGACCGCTCCGACCCCAATGCTGATCCTGTCCAAACTGGTCAGGGATAACAACATAAAGGTAGTTATAACCGGAGAAGGATCAGACGAGATACTTGCCGGCTATGACATCTTCAGGGAAGCCGTCATCAGGCATTTCTGGTCGCGGCAGCCGGCATCAGCCATCAGACCGATGCTCCTGAAAAGGATCTATCCCGATATCCCCCACCTGAGAAACGCCAGCCCGAATATCCTTAAGATGTTCTTCGGGTACAAGCTGGAAGATACTGACAATCCGCTTTATTCTCACCTGCTCAGGTGGAACAACTCGAACCATATAAAGAAGCACTTTTCAGAAGCAATAAAGGCTTCTGTCAACGGATATGACCCGCTTGAGCATCTTTCAGCCAGACTGCCGCAAAACTTCAGCAACTGGTCTGCGCTGGCGAAAGCACAATGGCTTGAGACCACCGTGTTCATGTCAGGCTATCTTCTCTCCTCACAGGGAGACAGAATGGCAATGGCCAACTCCGTCGAGGGCAGATATCCCTTTCTCGATTACAGGGTCATTGAGTTCTGCTCCTCACTGCCAGACAGGCTGAAGCTTAACGGTACCAATGAAAAGTACCTCCTCAAGAAACTCATGACAGGAAGGATCCCGGAGAGTATAGTCAAAAGGCCCAAGCAGCCATACAGGGCGCCGATCAGCAGCGTTTTCCTTTCAAAGAACAAACCTGATTATGTTAATGAGATGCTCTCGGCAGGCATGATCAGAAAGGCCGGCATCTTCAGCCCCGAATCTGTTGCCGGACTGCTTGACAAAATTCAGAAGAGCGCCACAGTTTCAGAGATGGATAATATGCTGATAACTGCGGTAATCTCAACACACCTTCTTTATCATCAATTCATTGAAAATCAGAATCAGGATCTGCTCAACAGCCCGTTGAACAACCTGAACGTAATAGACAAAATATGAATTCCCGGAAACCATTTACAAAAGACATTATACTGCTTGAAAACGTCGAAGCAGTCGTGACAAACATCATTGAACAGATGCGGCAGGATGTGCTTCAGAGGTTCAAACGCAACGGAGCAGTTGTCGGAATAAGCGGAGGGATCGATTCCTCAGTATGTTTCGCACTGGCTGCAAAGGCTTTCGGGCCTGACAGGGTGCTTGGCGTCATGCTGCCTGAAAAGGATTCCAGTCCGGAAAGCGAGTTGCTTGCACGTGAACTGGGAGCGAAATTCGGAGTGAAGATAATAAAGGAGGAGATTACGGATGCCCTTTCGGGATTCGGTTGCTACGAGCGGCGCGATGAGGCTGTGAAGAGAGTTTTTCCCGAATACGATCCCGCAAACTGGAAGATGAAGATCGGGGTTCGTCAGAGCGGACTGTTCAGCAACCTCCCTCCCATCTTTTATCTCACCATTATTGATGACAAAGGGAATGTAAAGGACAAGATACTTCCCGCGAGAGAATATCTCCAGATTGTTGCTGCATCGAATTTCAAGCAACGGACCAGGATGTCTATGCTCTACTATCATGCCGAGGCACTGCACTTTGCAGTAATTGGCACCCCGAACAAGCATGAGCAGGAACAGGGATTCTTTGTAAAGTACGGCGACGGAGCCGGGGATGTGATGCCTATCGGCAACCTGTACAAGACGCAGGTGTACCAGCTCGCCGAATACCTGGGAGTTCCGGAAGGCATCATCGGACGTACACCCACAACCGACACCTATTCAGCAGAGCAGACACAGGAGGAGTTCTTCTACCAGCTTCCTTTCCATCTGATGGACAGGTTCTGGTACGGATTCGAGAACGGCTATCCCGCTTCAGAGGTGGCCCCGGTAATGGGTGAAACAACGGAAAGGGTTGAAGCACTTTACCGCAACTTCGAGCGTAAGCGGAATACGACCGAATACCTGCGGATGCCGCCTGTCAGGGACTATTATAACGGATAATGCCATTGCCATGAATGCCATCGACTATTTCTTCGGGAATTCATACCGGTTGGAGAAACTTTTCCTGGTCGGGAAGGAAGAGATAAGTTACAAAGACCTCTATGCATCATACAACCATCTCGCGAGATGGATCAGGGAGATGGTCGGAACAGACAAACATATCGTACTCTTGTCAGCCAACAATCTGTTTTTCATTAAGATATATCTGGCAATCATCAAGTCTGGCAATATCTGCATTCCCCTTGATCCGGGGATCGAAAAGGAGAACTACAGGTACATTCATGAGCTTACCAGTCCGCAGCTGGTCTTTCTGACACGCGAGGTTGAGAAGAGGCTTGAGCTGAACCCGGAGAATGCCTTGTATCCTGACACCCTGCCAACTGCAGACAGGGAGTCCGAGGATGAAATTCCCGGTGGCGAATTTGACATGGAGAAATGTGCAGAAATCATTTTTACTTCCGGATCCACAGGCAAGCCGAAAGGAGTCATGATCTCCCACAAAAACCTGATTGCCAATACCTCTTCAATTGTCGAGTACCTGCAGCTGAACCAGGAAGACAGGATGCTGGTTGTGCTCCCTTTTTATTACTGCTATGGATTGTCACTGCTTCACACACATCTGAGAGTCGGGGGATCAATAACATTCAATAATTCATTCATCTTCCTGGGAGGTGTCCTGAAGAGTCTGACCGATTATAAATGCACCGGTTTTGCAGGTGTACCAAGTCATTTCCAGATACTGTTAAGGAAATCAGACTCATTCAAACAGATGAAATTTCCGGATCTCAAGTATGTCACACAGGCCGGAGGCAAGCTGGCTCCCATCTTCATTGACGAGTTCAGGGAGGCACACCCGGAGGTACGTTTTGTTGTGATGTACGGTCAGACAGAGGCCACGGCCAGGCTCTCCTGGCTGCCACCGGAAGTGTATGACAGGAGAAAGGGTTCTATGGGCAGGGGTATTCCGGGGGTGGAGCTTCGTGTGGTAAATGAACAGGGGGAACCTGTCAAACCGGGCGAGACGGGAGAGGTCATCGCCAGGGGAGACAACATCATGATGGGATATTTCGCTGATGAGGAGGGCACAAAAAATGCCATCCGGCCAGGAGGATGGCTGTATACCGGTGATCTTGGCACCGTAGACGAGGATGGCTACATATACCTCACCGCCAGGTCAAAAGAGATTATCAAGGTACGGGGGAAGCGTATAAGCCCCAAGGAAATCGAAGCCGTGATCCTGGCACTCCCGGAAGTCATCGACTGTACAATTGAAGGAATAGAAGATGACATCGAGGGAGAAATGCTTAAGGCAACTGTTACGGTCCGCAAAGACAGCATCGGGAACCTGACCAAAGAGAAACTGGTTCTGCATTGCTCAAAGCATCTGGCTCTGTTCAAGATCCCCCAGGTCTATGAATTCAGGGATGATCTGACGATCAGCGCTACCGGGAAAAAAATCAAGAAAGTCTGACCGGCAATCCTCGCGGAATTAACAAGATAGGTTGAAATCAAGCCGTAATAAATATTTTAAGACCCGCTTATCCTTTATTTTCCCGTTTTCATCATTTTTTTAGTCGTTTTAGTCAAATTGGCATTGACTTGGGCTAATTTCTGTACTACTTTAGTGCAATAACCCAACGGAATAGTTATTACTAATTATCAAAAAAGATGAAAAATTTTACGAAACTAATGCTCATGATTGCCGCCGTGATGATGGTGGTATCAGGATGCCAGAAGAGCGATGATGGCATCAGTGTGTCTCTCAAGTCTTCCGCAGTTCAGACAGTGGTAGCTAACTGGACATCCGGTGATGCAGCTGCAGAATGCCTTGCTGCCGGTGGCAACTGCGGATATGCCTACAAGATTGACGAGTGGGATGAGATGTATGGCATGGATGGAGTCTATAAGACAATGGAAGGCAATACCATTACGATTCTCAACAGTGATGGCAAGACCTTCGACTTTACCTCAGAGTCCCTCGTTTGCAAGGTTATTGTGAAAGCTGGCAGGGGCGCTATCATCTATTCATATCCTGACGGAGTATACGCAGATCAGGGATTACTTGGTTTCCAGGGCAAGGGGATAAGTCACGTCACCTTCTGCTATGCCGAACCACCGGAAAAGATCATTGCTGTCAAGGCCAGGTATAACTGGTATCCCAGCGGGACAACCCAAGCAGCTGAAGACAATTGTGAAAGTGCCGGTATGGTAGCGTTTACAGAGGGATGGTGCACCATTCTCGGTTATAATCCGTATCCTTCAACGGCAAGCTTTGACATGGTTCGTCAGGGTGTTGTTGTCGGAAATGTTGTGGTTAATGAAGACGGAGATGTTACGGTTACAATGAATGAAGGGAAGATTCTCATAGATGCATTTGTGTTTATCGGTACACTGGAAGAGCTTCAGACAATGAATCTGAAGGATGGTTGCCCCATCTTTACAAATGCAGCTGTCTGGATTCCGAACACCAATGCTCAGACGGACGGAGACGGGCTATCGTATATGTTTTTCGATCTTTAGGGAAATCCTATACTTAATAAAAAAGGGGGCCGTCAGGGCTCCCTTTCTTTTTTTACCTTGAATTGACAGATTAACTCATTTTGCCTGACCGTCCCATCCTGCAATCCTGGCAAGCATCCACCACATCGCCTTTGCCAGCCTGATTGATCCTATATCAGAAATGTGACCCTGTGTTGTCGGCACATAATTCTCCGGCACTATGGCAGGATAAGTGTATGTATTATGCGTCTGGGTGGTCTGTACTCCTGAGTTGCTCCAGCAAAGTATGTCAGCATAATCAAACAGAATCCGGGTTTCATCGAGAGCAACGTAGTCCCTTATCTGTTTCCACCTGAGATGATTGTTATATCCGTACAGGCCCGAATAGTCATCAACCGGACCCGTGGAGAAAAACACCTTCGTGGGGTATCCCTTTGACAGGCAATAGTTGACATACTCCTGGGTAGCCTGCAGGTAATCTGACACAGCATCAGAAGACATATAATCAGGGTCATAACACCAGCCGAATCCGAAGACCGAGAGGGCAGGTCCGTTGGCTGCACAGTAATCCAGACTCGCCTTGGTCTGGGCTATCGCCCCGGCAGATGTGTACCAGTCCTGTTCCCCGTAAAAGTGTACCCAGCCCGTCGGACCGTTCCGGAAAGAGCCCCAGGTGGCTTCGTTCACCCTCAGGTTTACAGTTGTAGCCGGCTCAGGCGTACCTGCAGAGATCTGGCTGACAGCATATTTGGGATTCAGATTCTCAAGCAGCACCATTCCGGTCCTTATGGCATTTGTATGGGATTCTCCTGCATATGACAGCCACATCTTCTTGACCTGGTCTATATAATATTGCGGAATGTCATCATACTTATCAACAACTGTATGATCTGCAATGATCTGGGCTCCCTGTATCTCCGACTGGGTCCTCAGTATCTTCTCGTCACCGTACCCTACCCCTTCCTGATTGACGGCATAGGCCCTAACCCGATATTCGGTATCAGGAACCAGTCCGGTCATGGAACTTGTAAAATCCCCCACACCTGAGCCCTCTTCAGTATGAGAATCCTCAATTGTCGGGTTCGCGTCAGGCGACCAGCAAACACCCTTCTGTGTTATGGCAGTTCCTCCGTCGTTCATGATTTTTCCGCCTGAAACAGCAGAGGTGGTAGTTACACCGGAAATGGTCTGGGTCTCGATTTCCGGCAGTTTCGCGCTACCGGCATTCTCACAGGAAAGTGACAGTGACAGTATGGCCAGCATGCTGACCGGAACGAACATGTTACTCCGGTACCGCTCTACAATTCTCTTTATTGCTTTCATAGTCTGAATCTTTTGAAAGGTTCATATTCTTCCGGCATGAATCCAGCCACGATACTGAAGCAGGAAAAATACAAATTATTCATCATTCCGGAAATATTACTTTAACCCTAAATCGGGTATAACTAAGACAAACGTTATAGTTAAATAGTTCAACCACGAGGAGGGAAAAATACTTATCAGGATTGGCATTTACCCTCCCCTGGACAGAATCCATTGTTTCAATAAAATGTACTTTCCCGGGTATTATTGCCCTGAAGATGCATTATTAATCAACAATTTTTGCCTGTTGATCAACTAGTTCTCCTGTATTTTGTTAAATAAGACTACAAGCACTGCTTTTGCTGTAACTTTGAAAAAATCTGTCCGTTAAAAATTATAATAAGTCAAACTGAACAGTGTTGAGTCACCCGTAATCTGCCGGGTGAATAAAGGAAGAAACCATATGAAAAAGATTTTACTCCTTCTTACTGCGATCCTTCTTCTGCCTTTGTGCATGTCAGCTCAATACAGCGGAAATCTTACAGCTAATACTACATGGGGACCAGGAACTGTAACGGTCACGGGGAATGTAAATGCAAATGGATTTACATTGACCATTTCGCCCGGCACGACTGTCAGATTGAACGACAATGTTAAAATCTCAGTACAGGGGCCTTCTTCGAGAATAATTGCTGACGGGCAGGAGAATGCACGAATAACATTTGAAGCCTCCTCGAACAGATGGAATCACATTGATATTTATAATTCCACAGGTAATGTATTCGACTACTGCACTTTCAGGGATGGATTGGACTCAGTAGTAAACGTAGGCAGGGGCGGAGCATTGTTAATAAACTCTGCTGGTGCCATTGTCACAAATAGCACTTTCACAAACAACATCGGATATGACGGAGGAGCCATTTCTGTTGTTCAGTCAGAGCCATTGATTGAAAACTGTATTTTTTACAATAATACTGCAGTACATCGTGGAGGTGCCATTCACATTCGGGAAGATAACTTGAGTACCACTCCTCCTATGACTCCTTTCATTAATCGATGTAAAGTATATTCAAATAATGCTGCGGAAACCGGAGGAATACATGTCGCCAACAATACTAATGCCCTAATCCAGAATAGCCTGATCTATTCCAACATAAGCAATATTGACGGTGGCATAACGACTAATACATTCAACGATCCGGAATTGGGATATGTGAACATTGTGAATTGTGTGGTTGCAAATAATACCCCGCATGATGTCTTTTTCCGTGGACCATTAAGATCGAAGGCAGTCAACTGCATTATCTGGGGCTCAGATCGATCAGTCGGGTATAGGACAGACTCCAATGATCCAATTTTTCAGCCCCTTGCCTTCAATCTCGAAAATTGTGCAGTTCAGGGTGCTTACCGGTTTAGTCCAATTGACATCTCCTTTTATACTAATTGTATTGAATTGAATTCCTTAAACAGTGTGCCAGACGGACCAAACTTTGTAAATCCGCTGACTGATTACAGTATTCTCGCTGTCTCTCCCTGCAAAGATCAGGGTATTAGCACGGGAGGTGTACCCTCAACCGATATCCTGGGGTACACAAGGACAGTACCTTATGATATCGGAGCCTATGAAGTGCAGCGACAATTCATAAGCTGGACCGGTGCTGAAGACAGCAATTGGATGAACAATGACAACTGGTCTCCTGCCTCAATTCCAGGAAGCAGCGATGATGTCAGAATACCGGATGTCGGGAATTCTCCGATAATTTCTTCCGGGACGGGACTGAGTTATAACTTAATAATTGAATCCCCGGCCGAACTTACTATTGAAACGGGCGGATCATTAAATGCAACAGGATCCGTGATCATTAACTCCTCCGCAGTCAGTAACAGTGGTTCCGTGATCAACCAGGGGACCGCTACCGGTACCGTCGTCTATAACCGTACAATCCCCGATGACGGAACGACACAACTTTGGCACTACATCTCATCACCGGTAGTAACAGACAGTGTCGTAACATCCAAAGAGTTCTATCCCTGGAACGAGGTCGCCGGAGAATGGGGATCTCCTGTATCCGGCTTATCACGTGGCATAGGCTACACAGTTATCGGCGGAGGGTCAGTATCCTTCATCGGATCTCTGCAGCCATCCGATTTTTCAGTGGATGCAACCTCCCCGTACAACGATATTCTGACCGGTACAAACTATAGCGGACGTACTTATGTGCTGGGCGACGGACACTCCCATATAACCCGAAGCTACACAAATTACGGGGGAGGTGGTTTTAACCTTCTGGGCAATCCTTTTACCTCGGCCTTGAAAATATCAGACTCCGATGGCAACAGCAGCAATGATTTCCTGTCAGCCAACCAGGGGAAATTTGACCCCAATTATGTCGCCGTTTACATATACGATGGAGATTCCTACGGGTATATCGGCCAATCAACCGGATGGACAACCGATACCACGACACTGCCTACAGGGACAGAGCATGTGCAGGTCGGACAGGCGTTCTTCGTCCTTGCCATGAATGATTATACAGAGTTCAGTTTCAAGCGGGAAATGCAGGTGCATAATACTACCGTCCCGCTGTTGAAGTCAGCCGGTGCAGACAAACGCTGGCCGGGAATTCAGCTGAAAGCCAGGAATAGCGAAAAGGAATCATCAACACTCATAGTCTATGATCCGGATATGTCAGCCGGACTGGATCCGGGTTATGATATCGGATTTATCAGCGGGGGAGCTGCTATTGAGATTTATTCCCACCTTCCGGGTACAGGAAATTTGAACTACACGCGCCAGGCCCTGCCTTTAGCAGGCGCCGATTCCGTTATTATTCCGATAGGGATTGATACCCGAACCGGCGGAGAAATAACCTTCTCTGCTGATGCAGTCACATTTAAATCGTACAGGTACCTTCTTGAAGACAGGCAGAAAGGGATTTTCGTTGACATAAGTAATCGTGAGTACAAGACAACCGTGGCACCGGAGACGTACGGGACCGGAAGGTTCTACCTGCATACAGCCTATGCCGACAGGCGTATTGCCCGGCCCTCATTGCATGAAAGTGAATCTGCAGAGGTACGGATATGGAGCTATGGACAGGATATAATAATAAAAGGCCCGCTAAGTGCGGGCTCACTCTGCGAGGTTTTCAGCCTGCAGGGGCGAAAGGTGCTGTCGGTCAGTCTAGAAAATGAGGAACTGAATACAATCAGTTCAACCTCTCATCTGAAGGGCACCTACATTGTGCGGGTAACAGACGGGGAGAAAGTGTATACAGCAAAGGTCTTTATCAAATAGGATTATCCTTTTTAAGTCATATCTCTTCATCTACACACTCTGACGCACGCAGGTCCGATGGTGCTACATCTCAGGAACCAATGGATCCTGTTCCCATTTTATTGTTACGATAGAAGAAGACACTGGTCCACAGAAGAAGAAATGCAAAATTTATCTCGTAGATCTCCATCACAGTCTGGGGAAATGAAACATCGTTATAACCATCCGGCATCTGAAATCCCAGGATCAGTCTGAAAAGAACAAAGTTAAGAAGATAAAAAAGGGCTATGAACGCCGGAACAACAGGCAGTTGTATCTTGTCCAGAAGCTCCCTGAACCTTGCTGAAAGGGCCACTATGAAAGGGATTAATGCAAAATAAAGCAGAACGAAGGCGAAATAGAGTTTCCCGGCAGTCACCCGAATCCCAAGGAATACAAACAGGGTATCAAGATTATGCAGGTTGAGTTCATTCGAATTCCTTTCCCCCATCCATTCAGGTGCATTCAGACCCAGAATCCTCTGTCCCCAGTTTATTTCTTCACCGACAATAACTATACAGAATAATCCCAGCAGCAGATAAAAATAATTCCGCCTCAGTCGCAGCGGGTACTTCACTCCTGCATTCTTCGACCTGAAAAAGAGGTATACGAAGAGTCCGCCAGCCAGCAGTACGCAAATCACTGACAAAGTCTCTGTAAAACCATCCTCAATCGTAAGATAAATGGCCTGTTCAAAGGTCAATACGTACAATATTACCCAATAGGAAACAACCAGGTAAAGCGTAATGAGAATCCCGGATAAAACTTTGCTTTTCATGCTATTTCAGGTTTTTGTGAGTTAAACAAATATAACACTAAGAGAGTTGCGTTTCCGCAACAAAATACTTATCAACCATTTATCAGCGGCTGTATTCAAGAATCAATTTATATTTTAATATTGTAACATCAGGGGCCGGCTCCAAGATCTGTACTTAATAAAAAACAGATCGAATTCACCGCAATCTGCCATTCTGCCATCAAATAGTGTCCCCGGAAGTTCGTGCAAAAGAGAAAGACGGGCAGGATGCAGGTACAGTCAGCCGGCAGGGCCGTGGGAGAGATTCAGACTGACGAAGCCATCTTCCCCGATACCTTCAGAAAAGAGAAAATTTGAAACATAAATATTTTTTTATCGTTAAAAAGAGTATGTTTGTCAAAGTTTTTTGGTCATTCGTCAAAATTAAAACATAGTCTTGAGAAATATACTTTTTGCACTCGGCCTTACCATTTGCTCGACCGTCTCTGCAACTACCTATTATGTGTCGACAAATGGAAACAACAACAATCCTGGAACGATCAGCGCTCCGTGGGCTACATGGGGACACGCCTTCAACTCGACAGCAGTAAGACCGGGAGATACCGTTTACTTCAGAGGCGGTGTCTATCCGATGACATCAGACAATCTTTCATATCCTTACGACGCGGGTTGCGGATACAACGTAAGTCGCGACGGGACCCAGGGAAACTATATCTGCTTCTTCGCCTATCCCGGTGAAAAACCTGTACTGGACTGCGCCAACATCTCTCCGGCAGGCAGAAACTCCAGGGCAATCTGGGGAAACGATATGAATTATATACACTTCAAGGGATTGACGGTACGCAACGTCAGACAGACCAATTCAAACGTGAATGTTTACGGATGGGTCATTGAAGGAAGGAATATAATAGTCGAGGCCTGTACTGTACATGATTGCGGAGGCAGAGGCTTCTTTTCCACCGGACATGAGATCCGATACCTGAACTGTGATTCACACCATAATTATGATCAGGCAAGTTCTTCCCTGCCCGGGAACGACGGTGTGGGTTTCCAGAACGTTGATCTCACCAACCGTGACGGCAGTATATATTATAAAAACTGCAGGGCATGGATGAACGGTGATCAGGGCTTCTCAGCAGTATCAGTAGGCTATCTTGAATTTGACGGATGCTGGTCCTTCAATAACGGCCGCCTGCAGGGTGAAGGACATGGATTCAAGATGGGAGCAGTCGGGATAGACCCGGTACCATTCGGTCCTCTGAAAAGAAAATATGTCAACTGCGTTGCAGCCTTTAACAGGGCAAACGGATGGACCACAAATGACAACCAGACATTTTATACCCATCTGATGCACATCTATAACAATACCTCATATCATAACGGGCATCCGACCAGTTATGCAGGGGTATCTTACGGATTCCTGATTTACAACACTGCTTCTGTTGACTCAGAGGAACTGGCAAGAACCTACAGAAATAACATTTCCTACCAGAACCAGCATGGGGCTACTTTCATTGGCATTAATGCATTATATACCCATTCAAACAATTCCTGGGACACCGGAAGTCTGCAATTAAGTGACGCTGACTTTGTCTCTCTTGACAGTACGGGAATTTCTGCTCCCAGAAAATCCGACGGTACATTCCCGGACAATAATTGCTACATATCCTTCCTAAGGCTGGCACCCGGATCTGATCTGATTGACAGAGGTTACAACGTCGGCCTGCCTTTTGATGGCTCCGCCCCTGATCTGGGAGCTTTTGAATTAACCCAATCAGGGACAGAACCTGCTCTGCCTCTGTATACCGGCGCCACCGTGGAGAATGCAACCCCGTCAAGGGTCGATCTCACCTATAATCTTACACTGGCCAATATCATACCTGCCGCCTCTGCCTTCACCGTAAGGGTCAATACTGTTGCAAGAACAGTTTCATCGGTGACTATCTCCGGCAACAGGGTGCTGCTCACCCTTGCAAGCCCGGTTGTATACGGTGACGCGGTGACGGTGGCATATACTAAGCCATCCTCCAACCCGCTTCAGACTGCTGCAGGAGGACAGGCTGCCTCATTTTCTGCACAGAATGTCGTCAATAACGTGGGTGCAGTGAATCAGCCACCGGCGATCAGTATAGCTTCACCGACCAAAAGCACATCCTATGTCGCTCCTGCAACGATTACAATTGATGCTGTTGCATCAGATCCGGACGGAAGTGTTATCAAGGTTGAATTCTACCAGGGTACTGTGAAACTTGGTGAGGTCAGCTCTGCTCCATACTCATACACCTGGAAAGAGGTTGCGGAAGGCAGTTATTCAATTACGGCGGCGGCAACGGATAATCAAAACAGAAGGACAGTTTCCGCAGCGGTGACTGTTGTCGTGGAAAAGTCATCCACAACCGTGAATCAGTTGCCGGTTGTAACAATTACCTCACCTTCAAAAGGCAAGAGTAAGAAGTACAGGAAGGGCGAAGAGATTACAATCACTGCTGAGGCCGAAGATCCTGACGGTACCATCAGCAAGGTTGAGTTTAAAAGCGGAGATATAGTACTGGCAGAAGTAACATCCGCCCCGTACACTTTCAGCTATGCACCTTCAGATACAGGTCACGTTTTTATAACTGCCTCCGCTACTGACAACTACGGCGCAGTATCGGTCTCGGAAAGCATTGATTTACTGATTGGCTTCCCGACCGATAATTATTCGGAGTTCATCAGCCTTTACCCTAACCCAAACGACGGCCGGTTTACAGTTGAGGCAGGCCCTGAAATACCTGCCGGCCGGCTGGTGATCAGAATTGCAGGCCTGAACGGTGTCATAATTCATGAAGAGGTCATGGATGACATGGTCCGCACAAATAATGTAGACATCTCTCACTCGCCGTCTGGAAGCTACATACTGATGTTAATCCGCGGAAAGGAGATAATAGCTACCAGGAAGCTACTTAAACTCCGATGAGGCGATGCAGCAGGGTGGAGAACTTGCTGTCAGCAGGGGGTCTGGGTTCTATTCAATCTTGCCGTCAGCAACGTCGATAACGAACTGTGAGAAGAGAGGTGAAACCCTTCCCGAGAACTCCCTGCCCGGGTGAGAATCAGTAGCACTCCTGGCATAATGATCAGGAAGGTAAAGACCTCCCTCTGTCTCATATGTGTAGAAGTCCCAAAGGAAAATATTATCTCCTTTCTCATCCCACTCGTTCATTAACCATGCATGCAGTTCTTTTGTACGTAACGCCTGGTCCTCAGTCATGTTGTGCTTCACGTTTACAGCCGGGGTCCACATTATGAACCTGGTCTCCGGGAATTCATGCATTTTGTCCTTCAGGGCTGCATACTGCAGTTTGTAGTTTTCAAGTCTTTTTTCACTCGACTCAATATCAGGATTACCGGTATCTTCAAGGATCAGGCTTCCGGGGTAACAGTGCTTGAAGATGATCACATTGTACTCTTTTGTCAGGATTTCAAGAGTCGGATCTTCATTGTATGGTTTGTCTCCGGCGTTCTTTACCCAGATAGTGTAAAAGTCATAAGGATAGTTGGGTTTATCCTTCGGGAAAGAGAGCTTGGTTATTTCAAAATTTGTATTGTTCTTCCGGTTGTATCTGTTGAAAAAGACCCTCACATCGCTGCGATCGGTCAGTTTCCTGACATAACGGTTGGTCTTTCCGTACCAGATTGCCTGTCCGGTACTGTGATGAAGGAATATAATCTTTGTCATAGGTTCATGTTCTGATTTACATCCTAAAAATAAGACTGTCATCAATATAAATGCTACCTTTCTCATATCTCTTGTTTTTATGATAATCCTTTCTGTAATTGTCCATTGTAATAATTGGTGCCATTATGATTTTTTTGTGGCAAAGTGTCTGAGAACTATCGGTTTCTTTGCAGGATCCGACATCTCCTCAGTGTGCAACCGGTTTGGATTTACCCTGAAAAGAAACTTCTGTGTCTGAATACTCATTATAACTTTTGCCGGATTACCAACGATCACTGAATCGGCCGGGAATCTTCCACGCAGGACACTTCCGGCTCCGACTATACAGTTATCACCAATTTCGGTGTTGGGCAAAATCGTACAATTGACACCTATGTGCACATTATTCCCGATAACAATCTTACCGAAGACATCGTCACCCGGAAATTCATCACGAAAGCAGCTGATACCACCGTCATGTGTCACCAGTACGGTTCCGTTGGCAATCGCGACATGATCTCCCAGTTCAACCAGGTAGGGCTCAGTTGAGAACGACATAGTCTCAAGGTGGCATCCGTTTCCGATGATTACTCCCTGCTTCCTGAGGAACTTGATCTTCCGGTCCGAACCGGAGTGTTCTGCAATAAAACGTTGGATCCTGTTAACAATCCTTTTCAGATTCATCTGTAATTACATAATAATTAGTTGTATCCGATACCGAAGCCCCGGGTAAATGCTTCCGGATCCGGAACTGCCATGTAAATGGTTACACAAATATTAAACAAACCCGGGGAACAATTGTTCCGGAAATGAAATAAAACGGAAGAGCCTCACGGTCGGGAATCAGGTATAACCTCCCCGGATTATTTCCCGGACACGGATTGAATGACCCCTTCCACGATCCAGCCGAAAGGATTAAAACTGCCCGGATGATAATTAAGATCTGAATCCCAGTAGCCAAGGTCAAACTGCCCTTCCGGAAATCCGAAACCGTAACTGATCTCCACAATCAAAGGGTCACCGTCTTTTAAAACGAAATCAAAAGCAGCGGTCTGGAGATTCAGTTTTGAGGCAACATCAAAAGCGATCCTGATAGCCTCAACGGGAATTCTTGTCATGTCTGTATCAACTATATAACTGCCGGACGCCCTGAAATCACCCGGTCTGACCCCCCTCCTTGAACCAAAGCATCTGTTGAAAACATAGTTGATCCTTATATCATGGGTATTACCAGGAATGTAATCCTGGAAATATATATAACCTCTCTCCTTCCCCAGGACTCTTGAGTATGGCATAGGATAAAAGATTCTGCCGACACCGTCGAAAACATCCTTTAATCCTGAGTGGCCCTGCCTGTACAGCCGCCATCTGTCCTTTATGCCGCTGAGGGCATCATACTGCTTAAAACCGCGACCAAAGGCCCGTCTAATCAGATCAACAGCATGTTTTTCGGACCGGACCAGGATCACATTTCTGGAAGATGAACCTCTTCTCAGCTTGAAAACCTTCGGAAATGAGGCAGTTGCCGCCCATTCAAGAGCTGTTTTTTCAGAATAGAATGCATATGCCGGAGCCAGCGGAGCGTCAATTGATTCAAGGAGGTATTTCTGACCCACCTTATCATCGAAATGCCATCCTGTCCGGAAATCCGGATAGACTGTCTTACCTGACATCTCGACAGAATAGAGCAGTTGCTTTGCAAAAAGAAGGTCCTTCTCACTGAAGTGATAATGATGCCACATCAGGGCATCGCAGTCCTCAAGCTGCCTTACAATATCCGTATCGTAACAATTGACAATTTTAAAAGGAATTACATTCTCTGTGCAATAGGATATCCACTTCTCACTGAAGGATATCTTTGAATGATGTATTGCTATCTTCATATTTGTTATCCGATAAGATCAGGAAAGAAATCAATGAAACACGGTTCTGATTATTAGTAACATATCCTTCAGGAAAGTTCTGTTGTGATAGTATTCAAGGTTGATCCTTACCTTGTCAGGCCAGATGACTTCATCAGTATATTTAACAGGGTCAGGGACTCCTGCCAGCAGCTCCTCCTCCCTCGAATATTTGACGGACGCCGGTCCGGTGATACCCGGACGAAGCTGTAATATTTTTCTCTCCTCTCCGGATAGTCTGTCAGTGAACTCCGGCATGTCCGGCCTGGGGCCCACCATACTCATATCCCCCTTCAGAACATTCCATAACTCAGGCAATTCATCCAGTTTATAGCGCCGCAGAAACCTTCCCGGCGGGGTGACACGCCTGTCACCAAGAACAGATGTAGTATTGGGATCATTGTTAATTAACATGGTACGGAACTTGATCATCTGAAAGGGTTTCCCGTTCCTTCCGGTGCGGTACTGACGAAAAAATACCGGCCCGGGCATAAGCAATTTTATCAGGATACTGATAACCAGCATAACAGGAGAGGCGATGATTAAGCCAATCAGTGCAGCTACTATATCAAAAGTCCTCTTTATCACTTTCCCTGCCCGTTAAGAGTCATTATATTACGCTGTATTCCATTGTCAGCAGGATCTTTTCGTGCCTCTCTCAGGAACTCCACCAGCAGGTAATCATCCCTGAGTTCTTTCAGCACAATCATATTAGTATTTCCCGCATGTGCATTCATAACCAGCTTATTATGCCGTGAAATAGTTGACAGACATCTGAATTTCATATCCCAGGCTATCCCGTACATGATTCTGTTCATCACCCTTCCTATTCCGCTGCCCCTGTATTTCTTATCAATAAGCCTTCCTACAAAACACTTACGGTTGAAAAAGAATCTCAGGAAGAAATAACCTATCAGGCTCTCGCCGTCGAAAACGCCCATCATAAGAAAGGAACGCTTCCTGGTCTGCTTCCCAAGTGCATCCAGATCGAAGCCGTGCGGTTGAAAAAACCTGAGATCAACCGGATCCTGATCGTGGATCAGGTTAAAGAGAGCCGATACATCCCCCGTGTGAAGTGATCTGAAGGTGAACCTTTCAAGGCTGTGCTCCCCGAGGACCCCGGGTACAACTCTCCTCAGACGGGAGCCGTACATGACAGAAAAGAGAAGGGCATTGGCCCAGTCAATCAGGGTCCAGAGAAATTTTACCCGGTGCTTGATGAATATCAGAATCTTTATCATTTCATATACTTTTGCAGCATGCCCTTCAATCCATTCCGGACGGGCATCTGCCACAGAAGCTTGCACCAGTTATGGTTTCCCTCAACCAGTTCAGGCCCTTCCGGAGTCACTGCAATATCCCATCCTACAGATTTGTTTTCAGGAGTCATCATGGCAGCTTTGACAGAAAGGTCGATCACTTCTTTCCAGTACGGAACCATGAAACCGATAATCATTGCACCGGTGACGGGGTGCACAGCCTGATCCTCTTTCGTGATGTCACTGTATACACCAGGCCCGGATACGATCCCGGTCATGACATCAACAGGCGCTGCGAGATTACCGGCGGCCATATTATCCACGTGTGAGTTTACCGAGATCCTTAACCTCGCACCGAGCAGTTCAACCTTTCCTTCATGCAACTGTGTAAAGATCCTTACCGTGTTAAGGCCGGCAGGCGATAAAGCCATCAGGTCAGGGTGCTGCACTATGTAGGATTCAACCAGGTCATATCTCTTTCTCTTCATATATCCGGCCAGTGAAGGAGGGCTGAAGTCGCGGCATTTCACGACCTCGACCTCGGCACCCACCTGCCCGCGGGAATTTTTCAGGACTATAAGGCCTGACGGATCTTCAAGCATCATGCGAGCTTTCTCCTGGTCATTATTAATGTCTGCAATAGACCAAAAATCTCTGCGTACAAACGGCCTGAAATGATGAAGGAATTTTATCTTGTCAGCCAGCACGTCCCTTGTGGCAACAGGATTCATCTGAAGCTGATACTGATACATGAATCCTGTCCCCGCCCATTTATCCCTTGCCTCTGAACTGATCTCAAAAAACCTGAAGCAGAAATAATCCTTCAGGGAAATATTATACCTGAAAACCGAGACTATCATATCCCGGATTATGAACAGTCTTGATTTGCCGGTGATTGATGAGGAATAATTGTAAAAAGTCCTCAACTGTCCGAAGTCTGTTTCCCTGACATAATAACCCAGGTAAGTAAGTTTTCTAAAGAAATCCAACATATCTGATCAATTATTATTACGGTACAATTCAAGGTACTGCCTGGCATTGGCTCTGGTATAAACCAATGAAGCTGAAAGAGAATTTGCAGATAACCGGCTCCGATATGCGGTATCTGACTTCAGTTTTTCAATATAGGCTCTCATGCCAGCCAGGTCGGATTTGTCAAAGTTCACGCCGGCTTCATGTTCACGAAGCAAAAGGGAGATCCCTGAATTCTCTGCGGCAATCGACATGACAGGCAGACCGGCAGCAAGTATATTGTATATTTTACTCGGAACGCTTATGTCCGGGGTTCTATCATCAAGCGTCACCACTGCAAGATCCGCAGCGCAGAGTGATTCGAACAGTTCATCATCCGGCCGGAAAGGCAATAACAGGCAGTTATCAAGATTTTTATCCCGAATCATGCTGCTGATAACATTGACTCTCTCACCCCGGCCGATTATCATAAATACAATATCTGATGAATACTTCAACTGCTCAGCTAATTCAACAACTGTTTCCACCCTGTGTGTGTGGCCTATGTTACCTGAATACTGAACTACAAACTTACCCCGAAGGCCATGTAAAGAAAGGAGCCGGTTCTCTTCCTTTCCGATCGGTTGCAAACCAGAGAATGCTGACCAGTTTGGTATTACCGAGACTTTTTCGGGTTCACAGAATTTGAGGAGTTCTCCCTTCATCTTTCCGCTGAGAGTGAATACTCTCTTTGATCGCGAGAATGCCTTTCTGTTCCTCCGGCTCCACCATCTGAACAGCGGATTGCTGTCTCTTATCCCAAAGCTTCTCAGCGCTTCAGGATAAAGATCAAACAGCAGAATCGCATAGTCTGCGCTGAAGATGTTTGACATGAGATAGGATGACGGCGGAATGCTTATATAGAACTTCTCATATTTCCTGTATTTTACAGAGAGAAGATAATATATCTGCAGTGTTCCGATCAGCCATGATGACAGTTTTCTGATGTTACTGCCACGGTTGTACCTTGTGATGTAATCAACTTTTACCCTTCGGTCCGGATGAATATCCTGCACCCTTATGCTCCCTGTAATAAGGACCACCTCATCATACTCCTTAATGAATTCGTTTATGATGTCAATGGTCAGATAACCGGTTGCCTGGTTGATGAAAACGATTTTTCCCGACATAAGGATGCCTTAACTGTGACTCTCCATATATTCAAAGGCGACAGGTGAGCTCACAAACTCGACATCCGGCCACTTTCTTACTATACCTTTCAACAGCTTCTCCAGTTCAGAGAGTCCTCTCAGACGATTTGCAGGGTCCAGTCCGCCAACATAGCTGGCTCGGTGCGTGCTGATAATTGCAGGCTTTTTCCATCTGAACGCTGCTTCAACCTGCTTTAAGGTGAAATCAACCCCCATGTACATTTCCCCGTTCGGTTCAAAAGAGCAGTTCCTCAGATAAAAGGTAATTCCTCCCGGACCTTTCTGACCTGGTTTGATCCACTTCACCCTGGATACTCCCTTACTATCCCGGTAACGCATCAGATGGTTTACCCACAAATACCTGACACCGCATGAAGCTGCCGTTTCAGCAAAATCGGGATGAAAAACGCCGTTGGCGGGAACGAACACCTTTGGCTGATGACCGAAGATCTCCCGGAAAAGCCTCACACTGTCCCTCACGGAATCATGGAGAAAAGGCTTTTCATCATTACCGGTGAAATAGAACTCTGTCCGGAATCCCCTGACCTCAGGTGCAGTCCCTGCGACATCAAGGGAGACGAATCCGTTCTCAAATGCAATATGAAGATCTTTGTTTCCTTTTTGCAGTTCCTTCATCCATAACTGAGTGGAAAGATGCTCGCGGCCATGCAGAACAGGGACAAATATGCCCGCAGCAATACCCTCACTGTATAATCCGGACACGTTCTCCTCCGGATAATATCTGGCAAGGGTATCTGTGAACTTCTCATAATAATATTCCGTGAAGTCTGCATCCCTGATCCTGGCGAAGTCAGGATTAGCCATATTGGTCACAGCCGTGAAAACGGCAGCCCTGTTATTGGAATCCCTGACCGACTCAAGTACTTTGAACAGCTGAACAAGATCTTCTGCATTTTCGAGAGTATCAGACCTGTTCCATCTCCTCAGATCCACCTTCAGCCCTGCAGCAAGCATCCGTCTGTATGCTTCGTTCGTAGGCATATTTATACCGCCCCAGTCATCACATTCGATAATCAGCAACTTCCGGCCGGTACGCCATCCGGGTATATTTTTTATATTCTGTAAGATACTATTCACCATGATTTAAGTTCATTCTCCCATTTTTTGATATCCGGTCGGAATAAAGGTCGATGTATTCCATGTAACGACTGCCGGAAGAATAAAGTTCGATGGCCCGTAGTCTGCAAACAAGCGGTCCGTACCTCTCCTTATCCTTTATCACCGACATAATTGCTGTGTGAAGGTCGCCAATATTACCCTTTTCAACTGAAATGCCGCCTGAGGTGTCTATGGCTTCGTGACTTCCTCCGGTTTCGTAAGTTATGACCGGTGTGCCACATGCAAGAGCTTCTATATTTACAAGCGGAAAGTTATCCAGGTAGGTCGGGTTAACAAAAACCTCAGCCCCTGAATAGAGTGAGGCAAGATCCGCAACGCTCTCAGTCCTTGAAATCCCTGTTATGCCGTCATCAAGTGACTCAATCTGACTACCTGTCAGACCTACCAGAACTATATCAATACTGCTGTCAAGCAATGACCGTAACCTGATAAAGTCCTTAAGACCCTTCCTGGAATCCCATATATTCGCCACTCCCAGGATATACTTCCTGGTGAGTGAGTACCTCTCCCTTGCCGGAGTGTCATCAACAGGGCTGAAGCTTTCTGTATCAACACCGTTATTTATAACCTTTATATCATATCCTGCCAGGAATGATTGCCTCAGGTATGCTGCCAGCCATTTTGACGGTGACACCAGGACCATATTTTCCACCCCGTTAAAGAGCTCCTTCTTCTCATTGTAGTTTCTTCGCGAACCATCTATGAGCCAGCTCTCCGGGTAACCCTTTATATTCGGACATTTGAAACAACCATCTCTCCATTTATAGCAGTTCATATGTTCAAAGTAGCTGCAATGGCCTGTTATAGGCCATGTATCATGAAATGTCCATACGACCGGGATACGGGTCTTTTTCAGATACCTGAAAAGTACGGCAACATTCAGATAGTAACCGTGAAGATTATGGAGATGTATGACGTCAGGCTGTATCTCCTGAATTTTTCTGACAAGGTATTTTGTCGGGTATTTCGATCCGAATCCATGACGGTCAAGAAGTCGTGATTTCAGGTAATGCAATCCATGATCGGCACGGTTCCCGGTCTTTATCAATACCGATCCGCATTCCCTGCCGGCTCTTCCGTATGCAATGAAACTGCTGTGACCTTGCTCTATAAGCTGCTGACCGATACCGGCAGCGATGCGTCCGTGCGAGGCAGTGTTGGCAGTAGTGTTAATCTGAAGGACTTTCATGCACCTAAAAGAAAATTATAGTACTCATTCCCTATGACGTCTAACCTGAATCTTTCGATCGCCTCCCGTGCCCTGGAACCCATGGTTGAGCGAAGATCATCATCATCCATCAGCAGTTCAATTCTTGAAGCCATCTGATCATAGTCGCCAACCGGTACCAGGAATCCGTTAACCCCGTCAGTGATCATCTCAGATGGTCCGGCAATGCAGTCAAATGCCACTACCGGAAGGCCTGCCGCCATTGCCTCCCCTATCACATTCGGAAAACCCTCCGATTCAGATGCAAGGACAAAAAGGCTGCTCTCATAGTAATAATTATCAGTATTTTTCCGGTAACCGGCAAGCTCGACTTTTGACTCAGCATCAAGGCTTTTAACAATACCCCTCAAGATCTCCTCATTCCCTTGTTTAAGTGCATCCCCCCCGACAATGACAAGATTCCACCCGGGTTTATCAATCCTGCAGAACATCCTGATGATTTCATCATGATTCTTCGATCTGATCAGGCGACCAATTGTCAGAACCCTTTTCTGTCTTGAAACAGAGGTTTGTTCGGGAAACCTTATCGGATTGCCTATCACCGATATGTTCTCATGCCTGAACTGTTCTTTATACATTTTCCTGGCCAGGGCTGTCTGGGCGATAACCCCTTTTGCCCCAGGATACAACCACCTCCTGAGAATTTTATGGATACCATGAGGTTCGGAGGCCGGGCTGCACCGGTCAGAGATGTAAACCGGGCAAGAAAGACCGAACAGTGCAAGAAGTACGAAGCTGTTCCAATACTCCCCGAAGCTCAGGACTGAGTCCGGGTTAATCCTGGCAACTGCTTTCCTCAGGAAAACCAGCCTGCTGACAGAATAATAGAACCTGTACCTGTTATTGAATCCGGATAAAGGTTTGTGAACCCGGATGCCATCAGGAATTTGGTAAAAGATCTCCGGACGTTTGCCGTAAAGGACGAGGTGTATCTCCAGGTCATCATGGCCATAAAGGTATGTGGCCAGTTCTGACATCACCCTCTCCATCCCGCCGGCCTGTAGAGAAGGAATTACGAGGCAAAGTTTTCTCCTTACCATGGGTGTGCAAACTTTATCATGCATTTCATCTCAGCTTGTCCTGAACCAAGGCGAGTTGCCATATTCTGTGCTGACCGGAAAACCGGGCGTGTCATTGATTTTCCTGCTTCATGACGGACTTGCCGAGAAGGTGCACAACCACCTCACGGTGAGACTCGCATCTGTAAAGGTTTAGATATA
>Ga0116162_10000628_pt1 | contig 24860 bp, 28 predicted proteins | sample AD_UKC105_MetaG_FD_89875 | JGI IMG/M metagenome (GOLD analysis project Ga0116162, IMG submission 89875) | Active sludge microbial communities of municipal wastewater-treating anaerobic digesters from Hong Kong - AD_UKC105_MetaG | ecosystem: Engineered > Bioreactor > Anaerobic > Digestate...
CAGCTTCAATGTCCGTTCCCGTGAAATGGCCGCCAGCATCCACGACGGGCACCAGCGAAGCAGTCAGAGCCGTATCGACAAACTCATTGGCTGACGGTAAGGAAAAGAGGATGTACCCGCCGCCTGCCGCCGGTTTGATCTGCCAGTGCTGGATTTGGGTAGGGGTTTGCCCGAAAGCCAGGCCAACCGAAAAGAGAAAAGCGATGAATAATAGTATCCGTTTCATGATCGTTAATCTGCCCGGTATCTGACCTTGATTCTTTCGTCAGCAGCCAGTGCCCGGTTGAAGGTGATTGTATTTCCTGAAATTGTATAGTCTTCCGTTGCGCCGGGGGTTTGCTCCAATCCTCCGCGAACAACGATAATATTCCCTGCGCTCGGGAGGGTGCCGCCGGCCACTACGTCTGTGCCTGTTACGCCCTCGAATATCTCTTCCGTCCAGTCGTTGTTGATGTCTGCCAGGCTCTCCGAAAGTGTTCCGGCTCCGTCGGTTATTTCCAGGTTGCCACTGTTGACGGCAAAGGAAACGTTGTGTGATCCGCTTGCGCCACCAGCACCTACCAGTGACCTGCCATTCTTCAAGGCTATCACATCCGAACCGTACACGGTGGCCACCCAAACGTCGTAATCATTAGTAGGCGTGCCGTTGTTGTCCGGGGTAGTAGAAAGTGTGCCGTTGTCTAACAGGTAGTACCGTGCGCCGACTGTTAGGCCATGCCCCGAAACGTAGATCAGCCCGCTTTCTTGCAGTACGAACGTATCGGCGGAAATGACCTCCACAATGAAACTTTCCGGCAGGCTGTCCATCCCGGAGCTGTTCGCCGGCCCCCAAACACTCCCGTCGTTGAAGACGGGAATAAACCCTTCCGCCGGCACCGTGTAGCCGTGCGAAGACTGAAAGACCGTATCTCGATTAAAGATCCCCGTAACGATCTGCCCGGCCATGTCTGCCGCCAACACTTGAATGAAGTGATTGTTAATTGCGCTTTGCAGCTCCATTGAAATGCCGGCCACGTAAGGGGGGTAGTCGTTCGTCTCTTCGATGATCGCGCCGATGCCGTTGGATACCATGCCCGCGCTATTAATGTCCCGCACGTCCAGAGTGAGAATGGTCGTTCCGGTTTTGGCCATGATCTCGAAGCGGTTGTAATCGGTATCCCAGAAGATCATGCCAACGGAAACGTCACTACCGGTATATTGCCCGGTCAGGTCGTTGAAAAGGCCCGTCACCTGGAAGTCGGACGTGCCCCCGGGCGAAGAGGAAACAGCATTGAACGAGGCTGCAAGAACGCTCTGTGTCGTCGGCTGTGCGCTCAAGCTCATCGAAATGAGCAAGCCCGCTAAGAAGATCGCTATTTTCAACACCCGTTCCCAGTTCATCAGAAGATCAGTTTTACAATCCAATCCGAATAGGTAGAAGATAGAGAGATGACCCGAACGGTGATCGATGGGCTTCCCCCGCCCACTCCGACAATTTGCCGCTGCGGTGTGTTGTCTCCGTCCTGGATGAACGGTAATCCAGTCGTGGGGCCTCCGATCAGCCGTGCCGCAATATCCCATACCAAGATGTGCGGCACCCTCATATCGTCGATGTCGTTGTCGTGGTTGCGCGTGCCCCCGTAATTGACAACCACCGTCAGGGCATCCGAGCCGTCCGTTTCAACCGTCGTTCCCTTCAGGTCCACCGAAAAGAGGTCAACCCCATCCGGAACGGTGATCGTGGTCGTGCCCGACACGTTGGCCGCAGTAACCCCCAGGGCAGTTGCCGTGACGATGCAATGATCTGTAACCGGCTCGTAAGTGAACCGGCCACCGGAGGAAGCAGAAACCGTGAAGCTTATCCAATCGGCGGCCCCGGTCGAAGCGTCTGCGCAGAAAAAAAGAGAATCCCCAACCGTGTTGTGCCAAATGCTCCCAAATTCATAGCCGTCGCCGTCGTCATCCCCGACCGTTGGGTTCGTAGCCGCTTGGTTGTATTTCCTGTTGTCTACCCTTAGCCAGATAGCAGCCCCCGTAGAATTGTCTACGCATATCCATAGACGGTCTAAAACGGTATTGTACCATCTGCTGCCTGGGCTATAACCGTCTAGGTCGTCATCCCCCACAACCGGGTCGATAATGGCCGTGAAGTTGTCCAGGATACCCCCGGAAACGCTGACCCAAACCGCAGCCCCTACGGATACATCCGAAGCGAAGAATATTTCAGGCGTGGCCGTGTTTACCCAATAGGAACCGACTTCATAGCCGTCTGCGCTGTCATCCCCGACCGTTGGATCGGTGGCCGCGCTGTTGATCTGGATGTTATCCACTCGAAGCCAAACCGCAGCCCCGTTCGTCACATCTTCAGCGATCCACGCCCGGTTATCGGTCGTATTTACCCATAGTTGCCCCCGCCTGAAACTATTCCCGAAGTCGTCATTTACATCCGGGTCTACCGTGTCAATGTGGGGAGCCGGGCCAATGGTTGCGAAGTCAGAAACCCCGTTCACCGTTACCGTCAAGGTGCCGTCTGAAGTGAAAGCCACGTCCACCGTAGAAACGCCCCCCGAAGAAGACCCGCAAGCCTTCGCAGCGTCCAGGAAGTCAACCATAGTTGCGTAGGCCGTCCGGTTCAGGTAAACAGTCACTTTGTCCTTGTACTTGTCGCTGTCGTCAAATACAAGGGATTGCCCCAACACTTCCACCGTGTAAGGTAAATCAAGGTAGTATAAGCGGTTGCCCTGCTTTACCAGGAGGCCGTTGAAAAGGCGCGTTCCGTCAGGGAAGGCAACGTATTCGTTTTTGCATTCCAAGATCGACTGAGGGAAGGAAGACCCGGAAATGGTCGTTTGCCCATAGCCGATGAACGGCAACAACAAAAGGATGAATAGAATCTTCTTCATGGTTTCGGATTAGAAAAAGCCCTTGGCCCTTCGTCGGGAAAGGCAAGGGCTTTTCTTCATTGGAGAAAGTGAAGGTCGGTTATACGATGTAGTCTTGCTTGCAGTCTTCGCGGGCGAAGGTCACACCGGCCAGGGCGACTTCCGACTTCTTGAAGCGGAAGGTGATCGTGTAGACCCCCAGGGTGGTGTTATCCGTCACCGTGACTTCAGTCACCCCGGAAAGCTGCGTCGAACCTTCCAAGGCTGCTTGGATCGCGGCTTCTTCGCCAGGGTAGGCGTGGGAGCCAAGGCTTTCGGCGGCTGCGCCGTCAACCGAAGCGGTCAGGGCATCCCCGGCAAAGTTTCCGGAGAACAGACAGTTGGGTTCCGGCGTGCATTTCTGCGTAGCGGCGCGGGCCGTGCTGGCTCCTTCGGTCAGTTGGATCACCTCCACGTCGCTCCAGATGTCGATGGTCACTTCCGTGCCGTTTTCGACGATCACCACGTCTTTGGGTTCCCCCTTCGGGTTATCGTCCAGCAGGAAACCGTTGGCCTTCATGGCGGCACGGATGGCATCGGGAACGTCGGCCAGGACCGCAACGGTCGAGCCCAGGGAAATGGTCGTTTGAACCCCGTCTTCCTCTACGACAATGGCCGAAAAGGACACGAACGGGTCCACCGTCACCGTGTACTTGCAAAGCTGATAAGCGTCCTGACCGCAGCATCCGGAATCACCGGCCAAAAGTTGCAGGGTATTTGCGGCGTGCGCGTCGGGAACGAGTTTTTTTCTGAACATGACTATTCTATTAGAGGTTTACGGTCAATTTTTCTGTATGCGTTGGCTATTTCCTTGTCGAACCACTTACCCAATGGGCAGTGGGTTATTTCAGTTCTCAGGGCTACCGGATTCAAATGCTTCTTCGTGCCGGTCTTGATGTCCATGAAGCACTTGCAGACGGTGCAACGGTCGTTTTCCGCGTCGTACTTCGGACAGGCTTTGCAGATTCCGTACCGAACGGCCTTCGTCTTTTCGTCGGCCATTTCCACCGGCAGTTTCTTGGCTGCCAGTTTCAAAAGGCTGTCCACCAGCCCGGTCATCGGTAAAAGACCTTTCTGGTCCGGCCCGATTGTACCGGCGTTTCGCAGTCCAGGAATAGAACCCCTGAAAAATCGCAGTTGTCCTTCTCCCTTTTCACATAGTCAACAAGCAGCCGCATTCGAGTTACCCGGCCCCGGTCCACTTCATCGGAAAGGCGGGCATACCCAGGGTTTCCAACGGTCCGGATTCCGGTCGGGTCTTCGTACTTTTCGGTTGCCCCGGCGGCCCCCGTCTTGTAGGTCACATGGACCAGGGCCGGGCGTATAACCGTATAAGCCAGGAAGCCCCGCAGGTTCGGCCACAATAAGTTATAGCAGGCCGTGTTGAACTTGTCTGCTTCCTTCCAACCGGCAGCGTCTTCCGGTGGTAGGTCGTTCGAAGCTGTCAGGCTTTCAAAGACCATTCCGCAGTCTGTCACAATATCCCCCAAGTCGTAAGTCGTTCCTGGGTCCCATTGCGGCGTTCCAGTATAATCCACCAAGTCGCTCTTTAGCGTCTCGTAAAAATCAAACCCGAACAGGTCGCACATAGCGGCAGTTTCTTCGACTACAATGTGATCCCCGACCGCTGCAAGTGGAAAATCATTGTCCACCGGGCTGTGCCGTACTACTTCCGCCGCTACTATTATCGTTGCCATCGGTCTGGTCGAGTATTTCTTGATAAGGGCTTTTGAACCTTAGCCCCATGTTTTCAAATTCCGCTTGGCCTGACATTTGCACAATGGCCCGGACGGCCTTGTTTATGATCCCGATTGCGCTTTCCTGAACATCCGTAATGATCGGCAGGGTAGACCGCAAAACGTCAATAAAGGTGTTCGTTGATAGGCCGCTTGCTTCCGTCGAATCCATCAGCTTGCGGGGCCAACTGTGCGCTTCCCGAATCTTGCCCGCGCTGACCTCCCCGTTAGTTTGGTAGTATTCGTGGGAGGTGTTCGGTTCGATCTGCTTGACAAAAGCCGGTCGGCTTCCCGACGGCCTGACCATGTACATGATCGTTTGTGGTTCGTCGGCTTCATTGCTGAAGTTCTTCTGCATCCGGTCGGCTTCCCCCAAGTACCCTTCCTTCCGGGCTTCTTCGTCGGCTCGGTCCGGGTTGTCATCTTCGACCTCCAAAATGATCTGCCCGGAAAAGTTCGAGTGCGTCACTTTTATTAAATAGCTAGCATCCTGAAACTCCCGATACATATACTGCCAGGAGGGCCAAGCCGGGGGCCTGCCGTACCAATCATTCTTTCCGTTCTTGTGGTGAATGATCGACCGCGTTGTTCCGTCTTCCATTTGCAGGAAGGCCGGAAACAAGGGCACAACAGCAGGCGGGTTTTTGCTCAGGTAGTCAAATGACCATACCGGGGAAATTGCCACAAACCGTTGTTCCCCCTTTTCAGTAGCGATGTACTTCACATTGGCGGGGGCGTGTCGGCGGCAAGCGTATTTCACTTCCCCAAGGGAACGGCTTTCGATAACCTCCATCCATTGATCCCCGACTTCTTCAAAGTCTTCGTGAAACTCGCAGGCCAAAGCCCGGATTCGCTGACCAAAGTCAATGCCTTTCAAAAATTCGACAAACCTTCCGGCTACATCCCCGGACACTTCCCGGTCTTGCCCCAGGTCAAAGTCATCGTCCTGCCGGTTGATAACTTCCAACTTCCCCAGGCTGTACCGCTTCTTCGATTGAATGCAGCTTCCGTGCGTGGGGCTCAGGTAGGCCATTGAAGCGAAGAAGTCCCGGAGGGAATCCCCGCTTTCGTTGACCGTACCGGCGTAGGGCACCAAATTGTACTTGGAATGCAGCTTCTGAATGTCTGCCAAGTCCGCAACCTCTTGTGGAAGCGGATTCACAAAGTCGGGAAAGCTGAAGGCACCGCTTCGCACGGTACGCTTACCAACCTTCGGGTTTACCGGCGGTGCAAGCGTTCCGTTGCTGATGCTCATTTACTTTCCTCTTTCTTTCCCGTGTCTTCAACCTTTTCGATCAGGTGCGACCAGTTGCCGGTGGCCGGGTCTTCGAACAGACGCTTCAGGTCCTGTTGGCTTGCGCCACGAACGCGGACTTTGTGCTCCGGCATCTTGACCGTTGCCGGAACCGTCTTTTCATACCCCTTCCCGGTCAGGTCGAGCGTTTCCCCCAGGACTGCACAAGGCAGGCAGGCGTATTCGCTGAACGGGTATTTCAATTGATACTTTGCCATTTTGTTGTTCTTTTGCGCGGCTTCAATCGCAGCTTAGAGGGCTTCGATTGCGGCGGCGGTTAAGGTCGTTGGGTGAACGGTTTTGCACTGGCTGTTGACGGTGATCTCCGCACGGTCGGTATTCTCCCCGGTATCGGAAAGGATACTGCCGGTGGTTTTCGCCGTCTGCTTCGTGCGCTTGATGGTGCCGGTGCCGTCATCCTCCAAGCCCTGAATGATGTTGATACCACCGTTCAGGAAGTGAATCCATACCCCGGCGCAACATTCGATCAGGGAGTTGACGGCATCAATCTTGGCAACCGTCAGCCCCTCGAATTTCATAAAGGCCGACTGGTTGTAGACGTGCTTCTTTCCCGTCCGTTCGCCTTCCGAATTGAAGAAGGCCGTATCGTCGTCGTCATAGACGTATTTCACCCACAAGCCAACCCCGCCCATCACAATGGCGGTGATCTCGCCGGTAGCGGCAAAGGTGGCCGAAGTGATATTGCCGAAGTCCGTCACATAGCTTTGGTAAATCCCACCATCGCTAGTGCCGCAGCTTTCATTGTCTTGGTTAATTCCAACAGGATCGCAAGCCATTGCTCTTGATTTTTGCTAGTTACTGAATCGGTTTATACGGGCTTGGCGATGTAGCAGCCCATCGTCAGGAAGTTCGGGTCCACAATGGCCCCGGTGATCCCGAAGCGGGTGGTCATGTAGACCTGACCTTTGTAGGGCGGTTGCAGCCATTGGTTGACTACCAAGCCCAGGCCCCGGAATTGTCCGGCCAGGACCGCTTCCGCGTCATAGCCGACCCCAAGCACACCGGGGGCGGTCAGGATCGCGCGGTGGGTCGTCACCCCGTTCATTGCGTCGAACGTGGACCACGCACCGGCCTGAACGATCCAAATACCGTCCCATTGGAGGACGTTGCGGACCGGGTAGCTTACCCCGTCGCTGCCTTCGTAGAACAGTTGGAACATCCGGTTTTGGTCGGCGCTGTAAGTGCTAACCAAGTAGTCCTTGTACGCCTTGAAGATGCTCTTGGAAACGAGCATAACCGGCGCACCCTGGCCCCCGCGCACTTCGTCGATCATCACTTCGAAGTCGGGGCGGGCGGCTTCGGTCAGGGCTTGGAACAGGGCGATCACGTCGCCAATAAATTCCTTGCCGTTCGGGCTGATGTCGCTCGACTGGATCGCCACTTGGAGTTGCGGCAGGCCGTTCACGTCCTTCAGTTGGTCCAGGATCGTGATAAGGCCACCCACTTCGGGGTTGATCTGCTGGTCGGTGTAGTCGCTCCATTCGTCAGCGTCCACGTTGTACCAGTTACCGGCATCGGCTTCGCTGATGACCGGGTGGTTGGCGAAATGGAGCAAGTCCCAGAAGGAATTGCCCAGGCCGGTGTAAATCTGGCTCAGCATTTCGTTGAAAAGGGCGCGGCCCGCTTCGGTGCTGAAGAAGTTCTTCTGCTCGTTGCCGGGGCCGAAAATGCCGTCAAGGCATTGGCCCAGGGCGTCCGGGCATTGTTCGCCGTCATAGTCAACCGATCCCAGGTCGTGGGATTCGGTCGAAAGGACAACCTTGCCTTTCGGGTTCCATCCGCAGCCATTGGCCTTTTGCAGCAGGTGGCGCGGGGTGGACAGGCTGCCGAACCGGACGCGGCGGGGTTCTCCCAGGGCCGGACGAACGAAGGAATACAGGCCGAACATATTTTCGGACATATTGGGCCTGCGAACCACATAATTCTGAAAGATCGTCAGGGCCGCTTCCGTCGGAATGGAAATGATCCGGGAACTGCGGTCGCCGTCAAACGAAATTCCATTGGTATCAGTGAAAAGAACTGGCATGATAGTTTTAGTTTTCGGTATTGGAATAGCCGGTTGCGGCTTGTTACTTCATTCCGGTGAATTGCCGGACCTGCGCCTGACCTACGCCAGCCAGCAAATCGACCTTTTCTTCGGCTCCTTCTTTCTTCTCGATCTTCACCTTCGGGTCGCCCGGAACCACGTTTCCGCTTCGGGTAGCCTTCAGGGCGTTCAGTTCTTGGGCCATTTCCTGACGCAAAGCGTCAACGGGCCCGGCCACGTCAGGTTGGTTGTCGGTCAGCGTTTGCAGGCCCGCTTGGGCTTCGGCCAACTGTTCGGTCACCGTTTGCACCTGGGTAGAAAGGGCGGCCACCTGTTCAGCCAGGGTAGCCGTTTCAGCCACTTTCGTAGCTACTTCACCCAAGCGGGCTTCCAGGTCGGAAAGTTGGGTAGGGGCTTCGGCAGCCTCCAAGGCCGCTTGGGCTTCTTCTTCGGTTTCGAACTTCTTGCCCAGGAATTTTTCAGCGAATTGCTGGAAGATATTCTTACTCATGGTCTGTCTGTTTTCGGCTCTGATTAGCCGGTTGAGTTGAGAAATTGCGTCATTGAAAGTGCCTATGGAATCCACCAACCCCCGCCGCCGCGCTTCGCGGGCATAGAACATGCCGCCGGCTAACGTCTTTTCCACATCGCCTTTTAGGGGTCGGTTTTCCCGAACGTCACGCATGAAAATTTGGTCGGCTTGGTCTACGGATTCCTGAAGAGGGGATATATCGCCGTCAAGCAAGGCACGGAAGTCCTTGTTCTTGTCCGGGCTGGTGGTGGCATACACATCTTGGATTCTCTCTTTGTACGCCGTCAGAAACTCCTTATTGAAGGAGGTGTAAACGCCAATAGAACCGATTTCGGAACCTTCACCGGCGGCCATGATATGATCTGCAAACAAGGTGCCCCAAACACCGGCACTGGCCAGGTAATGGGCGTAGACCAAAACAGGCTTATTCCGGTCTTTAATGGCATTGCGTAAGGTTTGACCTGCAAGCAGTTCGCCCCCGCCGGTGTCGGCTTCAATCAGCACACCGGAGATGTTCGGAGAAGCATAAGCCCGGCGAAGATCGGCGGCCATGCTTTGCATCCCTCGAGTAGAAAGAAAGTCATCTTGGAACATTCCACCGGATAGCTTGAAATGGGCGATCTGTCCGGCACGGGCTTCGATATTCGGCCCGTCAAAATCCACACTTTTCAACTCCTTGCCTTCCTGAAAGATCAACTTTGGGGCTGAAGCTTCCCGGCGGTCGCGTATCGCTTCCAAGCTATCCTTACCTAAGTCAAGTTCGGCAAGGTATCGGCTAAGAAGCTTCTGAGCAAAGCCCTTTTCAATAGGCATCGGCCCGGCTGAAGTGATATAGTCGTGGATTCTATTCATGCGATATAGCAAAAATCCAGACTATATGGAATACAACCAAGCAAAAACAAAAAGAGCGTTCCGGTATTGAAACGGTTTTCAGGACTTTCGACGGGGAATGTAGGGGGCTTTGTTAGCTATCCGGTAAATTCGGCTTTTGGTAAGTCCAAATTCAATTGCCAGCTTCTCATAAGACACGTCAGGCCGTTTTTTCCTTTCCAAATGGATCAAAGGTCGAACCAGTTCGCAGTAGGGGTAAACCGACCACAATTCCAGCAACCCTTCAGGCACGTCTTCAACCCTCTCAGCCTTGAAGCCGAAAGCATTAGCCAGCCTGACTGTCATCTTCTCCCTCAACGGGTGCAATTTTCCCTTCTTGTATTCCATATCTGTACCAGTTCTTTACTCCTTGAATCTGATTGCCGCAACAATAGTGCGTACTGCTCAATTGGTACTCATTGTGTATTCTCATAAGGGCTTGCCATTGGCCCCGCTTATATAGGTCAATCACTTCTTTGTGTCGTTCAGGGGGTAGTCTGGAAAAGTCCCATTCAACAGTCTGCATCCGGTTCGAAAATTAGGGTAAAGGGGGTCGGAATATTTTCTTCCGTCTGGAAGTCGTTAATTGCAGCCACCCGGAACACTGACAACCTTCCGGCAATCTCGACCATGATCCGGTAGCGGAAGGAAAACGAATGGTATTCGTTGCTGTTCAGTTGGATCAGTAGTGACAATTCCGGAAGGTCTTTCGAAAACCTGTTGTCAAACTTCAAGAACATCTTCCAGGCCGTGTATTCGTTGAAGTCCGGGTCGTCGTACACCACATATCCGGAAGGGTAGGCCGGGGGGTCTCCGATTTCCGAGCCCGGCACCTGAAAGGCGTAGGGTAGTTCCGTTTCCGTTCCCCCATCGAAACTCCATTCCCTTGTCACCAAGTTTCCCCCAATAATCGCCGTCTGCTCGATCAGCCCTTCGGCATACAAAAGCCGGGGGGCAATCTCAAAAGACCTTTCACCGGCGCTATTGTCCCACATGGCCGGGGTGTTCACCTGTGGGTCTGCCTGCCCAAACCATTGGTAGTTGGCAGTCGGTTCGAAGAAGGGGTTTTCGCTTGTTTCTATGCTATCCCGGATACCGTCGGCAAAGGTGACGATCTTGGCATAAAGCGGGGCATCCTCCGGGACCTCCAAAGTCTCGATATACTTGTCGGTCGATTCCTTGTATCCGATTATCAACTTCTCCGGTATGTCTTCACGCGGAAACGTCATCCGGTCGCTGTTCTTCACGGCCTTGGATGTATAGTCTACGGCCATTGACGGATGAACATAGTAGCCGTCTAGGGTCGTGCCGAATACGTCTACGCCTTCAGGCGGGAACATGGCTATAACCCTGCGCCCATAGTCTACGTCGAATTTGAAGCCCTTGTGGGCAAACCCTTCCAGGAATTGCAGGAAAGAATAATTCGGGTCTACGCTTTCCCGGATGTCGATAATATCCCCCCGGCAGTAATGCTTCCCGGCGGGGTTGATCGTCCATTTGAAGCCAGCCAGGACGTTGACGGCAAACCCGTTGACAAATATTTGGAAGGCATCGCCAACCGGGACCTGTTCGGTGAAGCATTCGCTGAAGTCATAAACCTCCGAAGGTTGCAAGGTCAGGTCGAACGACTTGAAAATATCTGAAGTTCCGGCATAGACAATTTCGATGGTCAGGTTATTGACCGATATAGCCGACTGGTTTTCGATCTGCCCTTCCAAGCACCACTCCTGAAGGATAGTAAATGGCTGAGCGTTCGTGTAAGCCCCTGTGCCGTTGTCGTAATTGCCGCCTAAGTCGTAATTCTCTACGTCCAGGGTGATAATTCCAGGCGTGTTTACGATAATCATCCCGCTATTCTCCACGTCGATCCGGTACAACCGGCCCAAATCAGAGTGGTTGTAATACTCCTTGCCAAGGCCGTACCACCAAAGCCTTTTGAACCAATCTGAACCTAAGAGGGGGCTTGCAAATGTCCATCCGATCGCACAAAATCCCAATTCCAACGTTCCGGCAACGGAAAGCAAAGGCCGGAAATCTTCGGGGCTCACTTCCGAAATATCGACAATGAAATTGCCATAATGGATCAACGGCCAATAGAAATAATCCTGACCGGGTTCCCATTGAGGGATAGCCCAATTGGCCTGAAGGTTGGCCGTCAGAAGCTCAAAGGTTCCAAAGTCCAGGTCCTTGACAAAAGTGTTCCGGGCCGCCTCTATCCATCCGTTTTCCGTCGATTCAAATAGGCCGATTTCGACTAGCCCGGCAGAACGGTCGCTTTCCAGGACTTCTAGTCGGTCTTCGGTCAATAGGTGTGAGCCGTCGTATGCGTAAACTCTCAAAGGTGAATAATCCCGGTTGTGGTTGTTCGGGAAAAGCCACTTATTGAGGATCCATTTGTTTTTGCCGGTCATCGGTATTGCGAACGAAGACGTTCCCTCCCGTTTGATCTCATTTACCCCGTTACTTTCATTAGCGGCCTTCGACAGATTGAACGTGAAGCTATCTCCCAGGTCAAGATAAAGCCCCGTATCCTCCAACCAATTAGAAGGTGTGCCGTGCGGAATGTCTCGTATCTGGATTCTTGCTTTCATCGCAAATCGGTATGGAACCTGAACACGGTTTCCAGGCTCAGGTATTCGCCGTCTTTCATTATTGTAGTTTCTCCGGGTTCAAGGATGACCCGGCGCACTACTTCCGTTCCTTCTGGATTGACATACCGTAGCAAGACGTTTTCACTATCCCGGAACTGCCGATACCAATCTTCCAACTCCGGGAGGTCCATGCCGTCAATCTTCGCCTTGTAGACAATCCAGCTTTTGATGTTGGCGCGGTTCTGCCCTCCGCCCCTCAGCCGGGAGCCTATCGAGATGGTGCTATGGATGTCGTCGGGGCAACTTTCCGGAAGTTCAAAGACCTGGTTTTCCTGAACGTGGACCAACTCTTCATATTCGTGGAAGTGGATAGGGGAGTACCCTCCAAGGTCTTCCAGGAAGTACAATTCCAACCAATCGCATTTGTCCTGAATCCGGACCGTGTGTTTTTTCGTCACCCGCTCCCAGTCTGCCAATGGAACGGAAAAACCTTCGATGAAGACTTCGTACCTGACCGCAGTGGCCGGTAAATTCAGCACGTTGGCCGGACCTGCCGGAACAATGAAAATACCGTCTTGGGTGATCTCCGGTCCGATCTCGGTGGAAATCGTCGCTCCGGTCACATCGTAATAGGTGTAGGCTGCCCGGTATTTAGTGTAATCGACTTCCTCTATGCCGCGCATCCATGCCCAAAGCCAAAATTCACATGTCGAAGGAACCGGCAATTTGTCGGGCCTTGAAGTAAACCATGATACCAACTTCGTGGTCGGGTAGTGGTGTGGCTTCAATTTATCCTGCACGTCTATCTGGATAACCGCATTGAGGATGGAAATACGGTCCGTGCCCTCAAAATCAAAGTCCGTTATTGTGCAGTTGCTGTTCTGAACCCCCCCGTACTTCAGGAAGACTTCAATTTTGAACAGTTCGTCGAAGGTGACGGTAGTCACCCCCAAACCCGGAAAGGTCGTCGAAAGGAAGGGCAAAACGTCGTCTTGGAAGTTGAAGCACATCCGGGGCACACCCAGATTGTTGATTCTTGGGGTGACAGATTCTACGCGGGTGATCGGGAAAACCCCGTCCGCATTCTCCCCATAGAGTTGATACCTGAGCTTGAATCCGTCCCGAAGCAGGAAGTCCACCCCTTGCGTTTCCCCGTGTCCGATGGCCGGGGCAAAGGCCGAATAATCGAAAGTCCAATCCGGCTGTTCCGCGTACTCAATCCACGTTACCACTGTGCGCCATGTTCCCCCGCCCATGTCCACGACCGTTATTTCCGTGTATTCGAAGAAATAGGCGTTCTTCTCTAGCGAAGACTTGAAATTATTGGCTGCAATCAGCCCATTGGCTGGTATCTGAAAAGTATTCCGTGTGGTTGTCGCGCTTGCTGAAGTGGTGAAGTCCTGCCCGGCAAAAACGAAGTCGATCCCTGACCCGTAGGCCGTGCCGTCAAACTCCATGTAGGCGGTAGCGGGTTGCCCGTTGATTAGAATATACTCGAAAGGAACGATGCAATATTTGATACACTCCTTCTTTGGTATGGGCAGCGTCTTGTTTGGTTGTACTACTAGCGTCGGCATTAGATACCCGTTTTAGTCTTCACAAAAGCTTTCCTTTCATTGATCCGGTCGCCGGCTGCAATTCCATCCTGAACGGCTTCTCGCGTTTCGGCGGCCACCTTGGCGGCTACTGTGTCTGCAAACCTGTCTATCTGTTCATCCGGAAGTAGTACCTCCGCCTTTATGGCCACTGAACCGGAGGCGTTCGGGTTGACCAGTTGTACCGGTGGCGCAATCTCTCCGCCCGTTTGGAACATCTTCTTCAGGAAGGCGGGCCGGTCAAACCGGACCCCGTACCCATGTAGCGCGTTGATCTCACTGGCGATCTGTGCCGGCGTTCCCGTGACGGTCAGCACTTCCCTTGAAGCCATAGACCTTTTGTTCACCACACCTTCTCCGCCTTCCAACTCTACCCTTTGTCCGGTCGATCTAACGGTAAACTGTTCTCCGCCTTCCGAATGGCTTTTCCCTTTGATCTTGCCGCCACGTGCAAACTCCTGCGCTTCAATAAGGGCGATCTGTGCCGCAGTCGTGGCAGCAAGCCCAGCCAAGGCCGGTCCGATGAACGGGTTAGCAAAGCCCAGCTCTGCTATCGTCTTGATGGCTGCCAAAGAAGCCTGAACGATCGCTTCTTTTATGGCGATCGCCTTACGCCTTTTGGCCGCTTCTTTTTCCAGTTCTGCTTGCTTCGCATCCAATTCAGCCTGAAGCTGCTCTTGCAGCGCCGTGTTTCCTTGCGCATTCTCAATCCTTGCTTCATACTCAGCTTCCAGGGCTGCATTCCGTTCCCTGGTTTCCTTGTCTAGCTTCGCTTCCTCTATCCCGATCAAAGACCCGGCAATGGAGTTGGCCGAAGAAATTACAAGGTCGCGGATCTGTTCGCGTGTCCGGCGTTGATCTTCCAGGAGGGCCGCGTTCGTGTTGCGTTCGATCTCAAGCACTTTGTCGGCTTCTTGTTGCTTCAGGTCCAGGTACGCTTCACTCCCGACCTCTTGCTGAGATAGCCGAATCCGGATCAGTTCAAGTTCTGTTTCTGAGGCGATCAATTCGCGCTCTTGGTTGAACTGTTCTTCCGATAACACTCCTGCCCGGAACTGTTCCCGGATGGAATCCAGCCTGGCGTTACGCACCTTCTTGATTGCCTCTATATTCGCCTGTACATCCACGTCCGGCGTAGTGTTGGCCAACTCTTGTGCCTGCTTCTGGAATTGCAAGGCATCTTGCAGGGCTTTGATATTCGCATCCACGTCCGCGTCAGTTCCCAGAAAGTCGGTCAGGTCCAGAGAAAGGAGGTTCCGCTTTTGGATTTCCTCGTTTACTGCCGCCTGGGCATCTTCGATCCGCTTTAGGACGGCAATGTATTTTTCCCCGTCTGCCGGGGTATTGTCCAGGGTCTTTTGCAGGTTTTGCAGTTCTCTTTGCAGGAAGGCAAGCGAACCCTTTACCAGCTTTTCGGTAGACTTCCCGACTCCGTCTGCCGCCGAACCGATCTTGGCTTCTATCTCTTCCAGTAGCCCGGCCAATACTGGAAATTCGTTTTCAACAGCATCTAGGCCAAGAAAGCCTTCATCCTGAAGGGTGTTGTCCAAATCTTGCTTGGCCTGCTCGAATTGCGTTACCAGGTTTCGGAAACGCTGCCCACCGGCAGGGGCCCGATCCAGCTCGTTACTCAACCCCTGAAGCCTGGCCTCAAAAGCTCCGATCGCGTCTTCAGCCGGGCTTGTCACCCGTTCGATTTCCTCAATGGCCTGCACCAATTCCGGAAACTGCTCTTTGATAACGTCCAGGTTCTTGGCCCGCTCTCCCTCCGCGTCGTTCAGGGCATTGGTTGCTTCCAGTTGCTGCAATTCAGCTACTGAAAAGGCCGAAACGGCCTGCCGAAGCTGGGAAAGCACTCTGGCTTGGTCGTTCAATGCTATGTTACGGCGAAGTTCCTGGTCGTAGATTGACCGTGCCTCGGCGGCCAATCTTTGTTCGGCATTGGACAGGTTTACCGTGCTGTCTCCTAATGCTTCCCGAGCGGCCACTAATGCAGCAGCCAACTGCACCCGCCGCGTCTCCTGCACATTCTGTGCCCTCTGTACGGCTAATTGCTGTTGCTGTACCGCTTCGTTTAGCTTCTGAAGGAGAATCCGAGCCTTATACTCTTCGTTCACCCTTTCTAGTGCAACCTGCAATTCTTCGTTGCTGGCCGTCTCCACGTCGACAAAATCAAGAAACTCCGGGTACTTTAATTTGATCTCATCGATCAGCGCCCCGCGTTGCTCTTCGCTCGCGTTCGTCGAAGTTAGTGCGACCACAAGGTTATTCAACCCTTGGCGCTCTTCTTCCAGTCGCTCACTTACCGGCTGCTTGATAAACTCACCGATGGTAGCAACAAGATTTGTAAACCCCTGCACACTGGCCCGAAGGGCATTGTTGGCAAGGTCCACAAAATTGATCCGCAAGCCCTCTATGGCGCTCTGTGCCTTTAGCAAGTCTTGTGCAAGAGTATCGCCTACAACGCGGGCCGTTCTCGCCGCCTCGCCCTGTGCATTTCGGTAGGCAACTGTCAGTTCCTCCACTTTGTCGGCATTGTTCGCCAGGATCAATAAGCCAGACTGCGCAATCCGGCCCACAAGGTCATAGGCCTTCGCGTTGTCCAACTGGGCGTTGCTCAATACCTTCAAAGCCCTGGTGAAGTCTTCGCTGTTCTTTACGTTGAACCCGACGAACTTCGCCAACTTGCTATTCTCATTGGAAAGGTCAGAAATAATCCGGCGAAGCACCGTTCCCTGTTGTGATCCTTCCAGGCCAGCGTTAGCCAAGGCACCCAGGGCGGCGGTGGTTGCTTCGATGTCAATATTGGCAGCAGCAGCAGTAGCAGCAGCAAATTTCTGCGCCTCAGCATATTTTTCCAGGTTCAGGGCCGTGGAGTTGAAGGCAGCAGCAAGAACGTCTGTCACCCGTTCTGCCTCATCGGCAGATAAGGAAAAGCCGTTGATTGCAGCCCCGACAACTTCTGAGGTCTTTTCGACACTTTCAGTTGTAGCAATAGCGAGGTTTACAGTTGCTTCCGTAGCGGCAAGAATCTGTTGGGAGGTGAAGCCTATCCGGGCAAAGTTCGTTTGCAGTTGCGCCACCTGAAGTGCCGTGAATTGCGTTGTTTCCCCAAGGCTCCGAGCGTTGTCTTCCAGCGCTTGCAATTCCTGACCGGAAGCGCCAGATATAGCCCCTAGTGTAGCAATTTCCTGTTGGAAGTCCTTGAAGGTGCTAATCGCTTGCGTCGCTTGCTGCACGACCTCTTGGATACCTATCCCAATACCAAGTCCGGCAAGCAGGCCGGCAGCCCCCCGAAAGGCGCTGGCATAGTTGCCGACGTTCCGGGAAAACACCCCCACGTTTCGGTCGATTTGCTTTAGCTCCGTGTCAAGCCGTTGGATTCTTCGGAGTAGATCTCGCCCGCCGATGCCGTTTCGGGCTTCCTCGCTCAGTTCTTGAAATTCCCGCTTGGTTTTGGATAGCTCGGCAGACAGTGCCCGGTAGGAACCTGGCGCAAACTTGACGGCCTCAAACTCCTTTTTTTGTTGTCTAAGGTCTTTATTTAGGTCCGATATCGAACCCTTCAAAGACTGCGATTGTACCCGCAGTTGCTTGTAAGCGTCATCGGCCCCCGTCTTGCGGGCTTCCCGAAGCTCCTTGTTGACCTGGGAAAGCTGAAGCTCCAGGTCTGCGATCTGTTCAACCGTTTGCCGTGTCCTGGTGGACGTGAATAGTTCTATTTCAAGGGCTACCTTTTTCATGTGCTAAATTGTGCCCTCACTTTCTCCAATGCGTTGACGACGGCCCCGGAAACGAAATTATCCGCATAGTCGCCAAATTCATTTACGATTTCACTTTCTATCTTTTGCACCGAAGCTTCCAGAAAGCCGGTTCGTCTTCCATTCTTTGAAAACCGGAAGGACGCTTTCGTTGGCCTACCTTCCTGCTTCCATTTGTTCAGCGTGGCAAAAGCGGCCCCTTTGGCTTCCTTCGGTGACTTGCCCAACGTCCGGAAGAACCGCGTCAATGCGTCTACAACCTTACTGCTTCTCGCCCCACTTCCGCGCTCATAAGGAACCCGGTCAGCAGGTAGCGGGTATTCCAGGTGTTCGAAGTAATCATTCAGCAGCAGTAGCCCCTTGATAACCTCCCCGGTCTTTCTGACCTTAACTTCCGCTTCCCGAACGAGCCTGCCCGTATTGACATGGCCCTGGTCCTTCAATTCCTGCCGGACGACTTCCCGGACGTATTGCATCAGGTCTTCGGCAGACCTCATCAGGGCAATGTCTATTTGTGCCTCTATGAACATTCGACCCCGTTTTCTTTTGCGAACCCTTCTTCGATCCCCGGAAAGTAAATCTTCCTTTCACCGTGTTTGGCAAACAGCTTACCCCCGGTAAAGGAAAAGGCTTTCTTCTTGCACTCGATACATTGCACCAAAAACCCCGAAGCGATCAGGACGGTAAAATACCCGTTCTTCCGGGCCAAGGCCAACCCCTTCCCGTCTACGCTGTCGATCAGCCGCCCCAATTGTGACCAAGCACTTTCGTTTTTCCCACGGTATATTCTATTCATTTCATTTTCGGATTTAATGGAATACGAATAAGCAAAACTATTCCCGTTCGTTGATCGCTGTGGTGTACTCCTGGCTGAAGTCCAATTCCAGTTGGTCGCAGTCGATCAACGTGAAGGACAGGTCCGGAACGTAAACGCCAAAGAGGCCGTCAAGGCCACCCCGCCAGGGTAGGGCCCGCGCCTGCTTCGTCTGCTGCTTCCAGTTGTGCCGAAATTGCCGGGTGGCCTGTTCATTGGTCGTGTACCCCCCGATCACCGCTTGGGCTACCCAGTAGTTCAGGAGCCCTTCAGGTTTCCAGACGGTTTCGCCTCCGATGTCCGCTTTCTGTATGGTATCAAGGAAGTCGAACGCCTGACCGATGAAACGGTTACAGTCTTGGAAGATGTCGATTTCGGTTCTGCTTTCGCAGGGGCCGGATTTTCCTTTTGGCGACCGCAGCACGTCGAACGCGGCAAGGTCGAAGTTGTACTTGATTTCTTTGGTACTTGCATTGATACGGGTTATTTGAATATCCAGGATAGAAGCCACCAACAGTGGCTTCTTGCATTCGATCCGGTTAGGGTTGTAATTGGCCATTGCCCATGCTCGGGAGTAGAAGTGCCCCCGGTCTTTATCCCGGATGGTCATACCCAAGGCGGGGTCGTTCAGGTTCGTTTCCAGGTTCTTCAGGACTGCCCAGGTCTGCAACTGCTTGCAGGGTTCTTCAGCGTCCGGGGCGTGGTAGCGAACAAAGTCCGCGAAGAATCCCCAAAATATGTCAGGCGTAAGTGTGGTCATCCCATTGCATTTTCAAGGCTCAACATCTTGGCCGCCGTAAAAAACGGAAGCCGCTTCATTTCCTGCCAAGTGTAATTTTCTGATAGTCGCCGGTAAATCCACCTGTACCCGATCCGTTGAAATACCCGGCGATTCTTTTCTTCCAGCTTCCCCCTTGACTTGGCATCTTCTATACTTTCGGGTCCAGGGGGATTCCAAAGCCAATAACAGTCAGCGTGGGCCTTAACAAGCCCAATTGCCCAAGCAAAAAAAAATCCGCCTTCAAGGCTGTGGCCGCGTCGATCCCCAGGAAGAAGCGGGCCCGTTCTGATACGAACGCCTCAAATTCCAGGTCATCTTCCGGCAGTTCTTCCCCGTCCTGAAGGGCCAATATTGCCAACTGCTTGTGCAGCAGTTCCCACCTGACGTTCTTCGGGGGGTGCTTCTTTACCAAGGATTCCGCCTTCCTCCGCAGGTCCAACACTTCAACGGCTTCCTGAACAGTCATATTCGGGGGAAGGGCCGTGCCGGTGAACATATCCCGCCCCCCTGGCTTTACCCGGAAGGTCTTTTCCTTCCATTGGAAAACAAAGTCCTTTTCCCCCTTCAGGGTTTCGACCTGCCCAATGACCTTGTAGATATTGGCAAAGAGGGTGTAAAGCGTTCCTTCCGTCCGGTCAAAATCCAGGTCGGCTAACTCGTTCAGGTTGAAGGTGTCCTTCAGGCTTTGCAGGTAGTCGCCTGCCGGTAACTGAAAAACATCTACCAACCCTTTCCCCTGGCATTCACAAAAGTCCTGCACGATCTGCGCCAACTTGTGCAATCGGGTCAACTGGTATTCTGCCGTGAACGGCTCCCCGGCTTCCTCCTGCCATTCGGCAAACGATAAAACCCCGTACAGAAATTCACAATACTGCTCAACTGTGATTTCTGCCAAGGTTTCCGGCATCTTCAGGCTAATGCCCCCGGTCAGGGTTATTTCATACATTGGCGGCAGCTTCCTTTACGGCCTTCAGGATCACCCTTTCTTTTTCGTCCTCCGGGAAGTCCAGGCCGAACGTTTCCTTTGCAAACACCCGGACGCTTTCAATGCTTCCGAAATGTTCCAGGAGGGCTTTTTGCGTCATATTGGCGATAGTCGCCATCATGTCCGCGTTCTCGGGCAGCTCGGGTTCGATTTCCGGTTGCGGTTGCTTGGAAAAAGCCGCCTTCATGTCGATCCGGATGTGCCCCCCGCCAGCCCGCGAGTTGTTCGCAGAAAGGCGGGACGCTTCCCCTTGAATCTTCCGGGCTCGTTCCACCAACGGCAGTATAGACCTGTCTCGGGCGCTTTCCCCCTTGATGGTCGTGTCGAACACCTTTCGGGTGTTATTGATAACCCCCTGCCAGTTTCCCGGCTTCCCGGCCCGCTTTGCTTCCAGGGCCGTTTCCATTGCCGCCAATAATTGTTCAGCTACTTGTTTCATTCCAGCGATTTTTCAAACCTTTTCACTCCCTCCTGGTAGTCCATTTGGAACCCCCATTGGCAGTCTAGGTATCCTTGTTCATAATAGGTTTTTGCGATGGCTTCTTTTATTTCCTTCAAATCACTTTTGGGCTTCACATAGGGCCAAACGGCCAGCCCGATCAGGACCAGGACGGCAACGACTTTCAAGGCTTTCATATCTGCTGTTTTGTTTACGCAAAACTGCTACGCCTGCCCGTCCTCTTTGGCATTACCTCCGGATACATCCGCATTAGGATGGTATCCGCTTCATCCGGGCTCCTGCCGATGTTCTTCTTTATCACATTCTTAGGCTGAATATCCAGCGCGTTTTCCTTATCCGCGTCTTTTGTTTTCCATTGCCCAAGTTCTTCATTTAATCGGTCCTGTGCTTCGTGGTCATCGGCTGCGTCTGCCAAGTACATTTGCCTGTTATTAATTTTGTCAGCGGCTTTGTACTGGCATTGGGCCTTCAAGTTACGGTATTTCCTTGGACCTTCCCCTTGTACAGGAGGTGCATTATTTTGGAATGCGCGCGCGCCCGGCAAAAACCCTTTCTCACCCTTCAAGAAAGCACCCAAACCATCGGCATCGTAAACTATTCGGCTATTGGGTATTTTATGCCTGATCTTCATGGACTCGATGTACCCCAAAACAGCTTTACCGTCGCTCTTGGGTATCCTCTTTGTCTCAATTCGGACCCAACCTTCCCAAGCCGATAAAACAAAGATGTCAGCTCCTTGCATTGCAATGTCGCAAATAAGCCATTTATCATTTACATCCCTTGCAACATGGCTATTGTGGTATAGGTCGGAGATGGCCTCATAAGGTACCATTGTATCTGGGTCGTCGTCGTAATCCCAATTGCCACGCAAAAGCCGCTCTTTTGCGGCCCTGCTTTTTAATGCCTCCAACTGATCGACGGCGTTTGACTGACGAAAGATGTTATCCGAAACCAAAGCCTGTACGAACGCCTTTGTCTCTGGTAAAGAACCTTCTTTCCACGGCTTGTAAAAGTCCGTATACATCCAATTCTTTTTAGGGTTACAGGTTATTAGCAATTTCGGTTTCAGCCCGTACTTGTCATTGTTGTAACGGCCAATAGTCAACGAAAGGTTTTCCTTTGCCGCCGCCGGTATCTCTCCACCTTCTTCGATCCAACCTCTTGTCATTTGCATCGAACCAAATCGCTCGTATAAATCGTCGCTAGGAATGTATTTGCAGTCGATCAGGTAAACCCGGCTACCGTTGTAGCAGGTGTACATATTCAACTGTCCGTTATACTTTGCGTATGCGTTGATGTCAATTCCCCAATGCTTGAAGACCTCTTGGATAGAAGGGATAGTGAACTTAACCAAGTCGTTTAGTGTGTGCCGGGCAATGAAGTACATGGTTTCCGGATACACCAAAGCATCATGGAATATGCAGGTAACGCCCAAATAGGACTTGCCGCCGTTCTTGCCGCCGCCGTACAGTATTTCAACGGTCGTATCGTCGTTCCACTTTTGGAGCGCGATTTTCTGTTTAGGGTTTGCCCTTATCTTTAGAAGCATCTTCTATTACCATTCCCTTAATCTGTTCGATCTTGATCGCCCCACCGTCCGGGCCTGTCAGTTCTTTTCGATCACGCCACAATTTAGGGTGGCGGTTTTTCAACCAGAACTTTGCCGCCTCTGTATCGGGGGGATAGTGGCGAGTGGTTTCGACCTTGATGACCTCCCCTTGATATTGGAAAAACTTGGTTTCTTGATGCTCGTAACCGAACGCCCGGTGGAACAAACTCTGAGCTATTTTAGCATCCGCTTCTTCCTTCCCGCGCGTTATGGCCTCCGAAAACTCAACATATTCCACCTTCCATTTGTCGAAAGTGCTGGTGGCCACTTCGAACACGTTGGCCATTTGTTCATCGGTCAGGTTCAAAAGACAAAGCTGGTAGACCTTGTTCGGGTGGTACTCTGGATCGTACTTTGTAGGCCTACCTCCTTTGTTGCCTTTGGCGTTCTTATTTCCTTTCGGTGCTCCCATTACGCGAATATCACTACCAGAAAAATAAGAAACAGCATAGCCGCCACTATGTCAAGGACGGCGCCGGCCTTTTCCTTATTGGCTACCTTGTGTCCGTGGCGTATCCCGAACCTGGCTCCATAAAATCCGAAGGCTAGGGCGAGTAGGATGTAGGATAATATTATCATTGGTCGCCGGTTTTTTCTGGTTTTTGCCCGTCTATTCCGATCCAAATCATAATTTCTCCCGGATCAACCAATAGGCTGTCTATTACCGGACCTGGAACAATGTCCGACCCATACAGGTGCTCCGGGATTTCTGCCGGCGTTAGTGTGTAGTTATCGTCAAATTCATACCGCTTCGGCGTGGGATCAATCACGCGACCTGGTATCGTTCTGATCAGACTTACAGCGTATACCTCCTTGCTGATATGCTCAATACAATCTCGAATGTAGGAAAAATCGGTTTGGGTCCAACTCCACTCGTATTCGACAACCGTCAAAATCAAAGTGTCGCCGTTGTATTCCATGTCGACTACTTCCTTGTCTGGGCATTTGCCGTCTATCCACTGACCGAATGCAGACAAATGAAGTAATAGGAAGAAGGGCAATATCAGTTTCATTGATCTTGTTTTTTCAACCAACGTTCAAACCCTTTCGAGTTTTCCATGCCGCGCTTTCCGGCGTCCGTGAGCTTGTCGAAAGGGATTGTTCCCAGGATTTTCGATTCCTGACAGTATCGGCGCAAGCGGGCTTCCCGTATCTCGTTGAGGGTTTTTCTTACGTCTTCGTGAATCATTCTACATGGGGTATTTCTAGCGGTTCATCATCGTGCCGGCGCTTCCATTCGTCGTTGATCTTGGCAACGGCCCGATAGTTGCCTTTCTGCAATTGGTCTTTGAAATGGCCTTTCAGGTAGTTGTCCGGCATTTCCGGCAACAGCCGGTTTAACTCTTGGAGGATCTTGCTTTCCCGGTCGCCCCGGAGCTTGCCAAACAAAAATTCGTCGGGCGTGTTGGCCTCAACGGTCAAATCTAACATCGCCTGGAAAGCATCGGTCGAAAAGGCGTTCACCTTGCGGATCTCCATCCCGTTCCAAACTCCCAGCAAAGTAGGATCATCGGCGCGGTTGACGACGATCCCCGTGAAGTTGTAAGACCGGATGTGATTGGAACGGAAGATTCGCAGGAAAGCATATTCGTATTGGGTCGGAACATAGTACACGCTGGCCCCGGCGGTGAAGGCCGCTATCAGTTCCGTACTGACTATTTCGTAGGCTTTGGCTATGTCCATAACACCAAATATACGGAAAAATAGTCTTATTTAGGAATAGCAGAAATGAAAAAAGGGCAGCCACCCGACCTTTCGGGGCTACCCTTGACTTCGAAAAACGCGAATTTACCCTTGCATGATTCTTACTACCTTCTCAAAGGCGCAGTGAAATAATTCGCTCAACTCATTCTTCGAGAACATGAAGCTGTAATCGTTGAGGATGTTCCGGATGTGGTCGTGGCGACCTTGTTGGTAGGCGGCCAAAAGCTCCTCTTTGACCTGCCTTTTGTTCTTTACCTTCATGGGTTATTCTTTGCGCCCGGAGGCGGGTTAATACATTTCGGCTTCGATAATCTTGATGCACTGCCTGTAGGTGCGCACCTTCGTCTGGCTAATTATCGTAGCCATGCTTCGAGGGTTTCCATCCTCCAGTTCTTTGGCGGCTTCAATGCTTTGCTCAATCGCCTTGACGATTTTCTTTAGCCGTTCAGTTGTGTATCGTTCCATGTCAATCGGTTTTTTAAAACCACGGATAGCTTGCGCCAGGAGGCGGGTTAATCCAATACTATGTAATGCGTCGGCGTGTATTCGTATTCAATTTTCGGACCGTCAAACGTCTCTATAAATAAATTCTCTCCATCTGATAACGGCACTTGATCCCAATACACATTTGCGATAGCGTCAAAATCCTTGCACACCAAGAAATTGCCGGATGTGGGCAAATCTTCCAGCGATTCAATCTTTATCCAATCCATGTCAATTGTTTTTCATGTCGTTATCTGTTTTTGATTTCCTCCTTCAGTTTCTTGATCAGCAATTCCGGCAGTATCGCAAAGCATACGACGATCAATATCAGGAGCATTCCAATGGGCCAAAAAAATATCATCAGCCCAATTGTTTCGTCTGTATCGTCCTCGGATTTCCTATCAAGGACCACCAACAGACCTGTTAATGCCAGTCCAATCAGTAGGTATAAGATTATGCACGCCCAGGGGTGGGCGCTCAGCCAGTCAATTATCTGTTTCATGTCAATCGTTTTTCAAAACCCCCGCCCCGGCTGAGAACATGGAACGGGGAACAAATTATAATCCGTGCCGCCCCCGGAATCGAACCGGGGTGGAACCGTTGGCGGCTAGGGTTGTGGTTACAAAAACCGATGGACGACCTCTATTGCATCGGATAGCTTAATGTAAACCTCGCCCTCTATCTCGGTGTATTCGAGC
>Ga0116162_10000629_pt1 | contig 24837 bp, 19 predicted proteins | sample AD_UKC105_MetaG_FD_89875 | JGI IMG/M metagenome (GOLD analysis project Ga0116162, IMG submission 89875) | Active sludge microbial communities of municipal wastewater-treating anaerobic digesters from Hong Kong - AD_UKC105_MetaG | ecosystem: Engineered > Bioreactor > Anaerobic > Digestate...
AAAAACACGGACAATGAATCCACTTAAGATCGGCATTTCCGGCGTGCGCGGCATAGTGGGCGAAACATTCACCCCCCATCTTGTGGTGCAGTTTACAGAAGCGTTCGCGACCTATGTGGGCCGCGGGGATGTTTATATCTGCAACGATGCGAGGCCTTCCGGCCACATGGTGCGCGGAGCCGTTATCGCGGGGCTGCTCGGCGCGGGCTGCTCGCCGGTCGACTTCGGCGTCTGCCCCATCCCGACGCTCCAGCATGCAATCTCCGGCTCGAACGCTATCGGAGGCATAGCAATCTCCGCCGGGCACAACCCCGAAGACTGGAACGCGCTTAAATTCATCCGCGGCGACGGCCTGTACTTCAACGCGCACCAGGGCGACGAGTTGCTCGACGTCTACCACTTCGGGCACTTCGACAAAGCCGCCTGGAACGAGATTGTCCCACTGAAAACCAGCTCCAACGGCGTTAAGTCTCACCTTGCGGCCATAAAAAAAATCATCGATATCCCCGCAATCAAAAAAGCCGGCTTCAAAATCGCGCTCGATACCTGCAACGGCGCATGTTCCAAACACGCGGAAGCTCTGCTCTCCTCGCTTGGCTGCAATGTTGTGGTGATCAACGACGAACCGGGCGAAACAATGCCGCACGCGCCCGAACCCAACCCCTCGAACATGAGCCAGTTGAGGGCGCTGATCAGGGCCACGGGTTTCGATGCCGGTTTCATGCTCGATACCGCCGGCGAACGGCTCGGGATAGTAACCAACGCAGGCGACGCACTGCCTGAAGACCGCACGCTCGCAATCTGCACAGCCATCCAGATGGAACGAAAACCGGGAAAAATCGTAACCAACCTCTGCACCACAAGAGCGATCAACGACATAGCGCGTAAACATAAAGTGGAAGTCATCAGTACACAGATCGGGCAGGCATACGTTGCTGAAACGGCAATGAAATACGGGGCGGTAATAGCGGGCGAAGGGAGCGGCGGCGTGATAATTCCGGAAATTCAGTACGCGAACGACGGGCTCGCGGCAATCGCCTTCATCCTTGATCATCTCGCAAAAAAGAAAACCTCTTTATCGAAATTAAACGGGTCACTGCCGGAGTACGTTACAATCAAAAAAAATATACCGCTCGACTACACTCTTATCTTTAAAGTCATTCAACAGGTCAGGAAAGCCGCCCAGACAGAGTTCAGTAAAGCGAAAGTCAACCTCAGCGACGGCATCAAGCTGGAATGGGGCAGCTCATGGCTTCATATCAGGCCGTCGAACACCGAATCGCTTATCAGGCTGATCGCCGAAGCGAAAACAGAAAGAAGAGCAAACCAGCTTATCGACCTCGGAAGGGAACTGGTAGGCAGATGAAAGGCGTACAAAAACTGAAGATCAGTATTTCAGGAGTGCGGGGGGTCGTAGGAGACTCGCTCACGCCGGACCTGCTTGTGAGATTCGCGGAGAGTTTCGGAACATATATCGGCGGCGGAACGGTCGTCGTCGGACGCGACACCAGGACAAGCGGCGAGATGGTTCAGCATGCCGTGCTCGCGGGACTCGCTTCCGCCGGATGCAAGGTAATAACCCTTGATATATGCCCCGTCCCCACAATTCAACTCGCAGTCCGGCAAACCGGGGCATCTGGCGGAATAGCGATAACTGCAAGCCATAACCCCGTCGAGTGGAACGCGCTTAAGTTCATCCGCGGCGACGGCTGTTTCCTGAACTATTACCAGGCACGTGAACTGCTGGATATCTATCATCAGGGCGATTACGCCAAAGTTTACAGCAACGACATGAGAATCCCGCGCCGCAATAATAAAGCTGTTGAAAATCATATTAAGGCTATTATCGACAATCTCGACAAGCTGCCCGCTTCGAAAGGCGCAATCAGGGTTGTCGTGGACTGCGTGAACGGGGCCGGCTCGGTGATGTCGGCTAAACTGCTGAGAAGGCTGGGATGCACCGTTTTCACGATAAATGATACCCCGGACGGCATATTTCCCAGGCCGCCCGAACCGCTTCCCGAGAATCTCGGCGCATTATGCGACGCTGTGAGAAGGCACGATGCTCATATCGGCTTCGCTCAGGACGCCGACGCAGACAGGCTGGCGATCGTATCCGAGAAAGGACTTCCTATCGGCGAAGATTACACTCTCGCGATAGCAGTGGACCACATCTTGTCAAAAAAACATGGGAACGTTGTTGTTAATCTTTCGACAACCAGCGCGGTTGACGATATCGTGGAAAAACACGGCTGCAGGATCATCAAAAGCAAAATCGGTGAAATAAATGTAACGGAAACGATGAAAGCCGAAAAAGCGGTTATCGGCGGCGAAGGCAACGGCGGAGTCATATACCCCGAAGTAAATTTCTGCCGTGACAGTTTCACCGCAATGGCGATAGCCCTGCATTATATATGCGATAAAAACATGCCGGTTTCAAAACTTGTTTCTAAAATGCCTTACTATTCGATGATAAAGAAAACGGTTCCCTGCCCTCCGCAAAAGGCCCAGGAACTTACCGAGATGCTTTATAACAAGCACAAAGGCAAAAACATAGATATGACAGACGGCATAAAAATAAGCAGCGGCAAAAACTGGGTGCTTATCAGGCCCTCCAACACAGAGCCGATTCTACGTGTGATAACAGAAGCTCCAACCATCCAGGAATCATCAAAATTGAACGAAAAATATGCGGCCGAAGTTAATAATTTCTTATCCTCTATTTAATCAATCGTTTGATTGATGTGACAAAAATCACTTTTAATAATGGCTAATTATTATTTTCATCGGTTTGACAAAACATGAATTGACCCTTATTATAAATATCTAATAATTGCGATATAAAGAAATTTTTTCAATGGGGGAAATCATGTCATCAGTATCGAGCATGACTTCAGGAATGGGAGGCCCTTCGGCTCACGGTGGCCCCGGTGGAGCAAAAAGCATTATCGAGGGAACTCTTGCCAAAAATGCCGAATGGCAGGCAAAAGCACAGGCCCCGCTCAAAGTGCCTGATGCGCGCGAAATGTTTGCCATAGGAAAAGAAATCAATATTGTTGCTTGAAAGAATATATTGAATTTTGAAACTTTTTTGTCAAACTTGATGTTGTTAAGGATTGACGGAATTTAATATTAATTATAAACAAACGGGTATGATTTTGCGCCCGTAGCTCAGCTGGATAGAGCGCGAGATTCCGGATCTCGAGGCCAGGCGTTCGAACCGCCTCGGGCGTGTTCGGGGAGTTTTCTCCCCAAGAATTAATATTAGCCCATAAGGGCAAATCTAAAGATTGAGGGTGAACTAATATGGACCTCGGCGCATTCCTAAAGAAGCAAAGGTTAAAAGCGGGACTGACAATTCGCGACGTTGTTGCCATGACCGGCGACGAATTGGACAAGACTACTGTATCCCGTATCGAAAGGAGCGAAAGGAAACTTTCGTTCAAAGCGGCTTTCTATTTCTCGAAGATTTATGACATTCCGATGGAAGAACTCGCAAAGAAAGCCCTCGGAGCTAAAGCCCGCATCAAAAAGATCAAAATTACTAAAAAGAAACGCGGTCGCAAAAAAGGCTCCACCAACAAAAAGGCATAGACGATCTGTTTCTGCTTCGTTTAACCTTTTAAGTTAATTACCATCTTGATGTTAATCGATCCCATGTTTATGCATGGGATCGTTTTAATTTTTATCTTCAGCCCCGCTTAACTTATCCAATTTCTAATTTCTATTATTTGATACCGGGATTTGATAATCTTATGTGCTATAATCACTTCAATGATATTTGCTATGGAGAATTAAATTGAACAGAGATTTATTGATTGACATCATGCGGCAAAGCTGCTCCAATGCGGTGAAATCCGGCGCGGGTAACGTCGATATGCTGGTCCTTGACAAAAGAGATGTTTCCCTTGAAGTGGAGAACAACAGCATAAAGTTCTGTGATGTTGAATATGATGCCGGATACAGCGTAAGGGCCATTACAGACGGTGGAACAGGATATGTTCGCGGTCGGGGGCTGGAAAGAAACGATCTTCTGAACGCGGGTGGGGAAGCCGCTTTGCTCTCGAAGGAATCCGAGCCCGACCCGGATTTCAAATCGCTCCCGAAACCGCAACAGACAACTGAAATAGAAGATCTCTTTGATAACAGCGTTGCGGAATTCGAGCCGTCCGCCGCTATAAAATGGGGATTATCGAGCATTGAAGCTGCAAAGAATATCGATCCCGAAGTTATTGTCAAATGCGGGATCAGCGCCGGGTCTGTAGAATCGGCAATCGTCAACTCCAACGGCGTGAACGTTTTCGAAGCCGGGACATATATATCAATGTATGTGTTCTCGGTCGTTCGAAGGGAAGAGGGAATAGGGTCATACTACGAATATTCGAGCGCAAGATGCCTGAAAGACCTCGAAAGCCCCGAAGAGCTTGCCCGGAAAGCGACTGAAAGAGCCGTTGCATTCGCGGGGGCGAAGAAAATCGAAAGCGGCAGATACCCTGTTCTGCTCGGGCCTCTTGCTGCGCGCAGCCTGACATCAAGCGTAATCGGGGCGGCAAGCGCGGAGGAAATCCAGCGCGAAAGGTCTTACCTCGCCGGCAAGCTCAACAAAAAGATCGCTCCCGATCTGCTCACAATCGAGGAGGACCCTTTCTTCCCCGGCGGCATAAGTTCATCACCTTTCGACGGCGAGGGCGTTCCGAGAGAGAAAAGGCTTTTAATCGACAGAGGTGTTCTTACCACATATCTGCACAACTCTTATACGGCGAACAAGGCCGGCGTGAAAAACACGGGTCACGCATCGCGGGAATACTACACGTCAAATGTCGGGATTTCCGCCTCTAACCTGAGCACGACGCCCGGCGGCAGACCCGAGGCGGACATCATCAAAGACATAAAAAACGGTATTTATATTTATATGGGCTCCGTTTCTCCCAGCAGCGTTTCCGGCCAGATTTCGGGGACCGTGGACTACGGATTCAGAATTATCGACGGCGAACTCGCCTACCCTGTTCAGAACGTTATGATCGGAGGCGATGTTTTCGAGTTTCTTAATTCCATCGAAGAAATATCTTCTGATTATCGCGATGAAAAAGCGAACAGAATGCCGTCTATTCTTATAGGGCAAGTCCAGCTTTCTGGCGGAGCGTAAATGATAAAATTAGGCTTTAAATTATTCGGCCTTTTCACCGTTATATTCTTCCTTACCGGATTCGCGATCTATCTCGCCGTCGATACCGTTCCCCCTGTTTACAATGTACGCGACGAAGTTAAACAAATTGTTTATCCTACCGCCAGGGAAAATCTCAAGACCAAGTTCAACGCGCTGCTCGAAGGCGTGCGGAACGGTGATGATGTTCGGGAATTCAAAATATCGGAAATTGAGGCCAACTCATACCTTTACTACATGCTGTGCGAGAAAATTGCCGAATTCACTACCCCTTTTATCGAAAATCCATATCTGTTCATCGACGAAAACCGATTGCGGCTCAGGCTGGATATCCCGGTCGAAAGCCTGATCCAGATCGTGAACAACAAGAATTTGAACATCGACGAAAATATAAAATCTCTCGTGGAAGCAAAACGCACCGATTTCACTATTGCGCTCACGTTCATCATCAATATCAACTGGGTTAACAAAACCCAGCGGCCTTTCATATACCTCGAACGGGTGTACATAGGCGTTATGCCTGTTCCTATATCCATTCTTTTCTTCGATTATCAGAATCAGTTCAATTATTATCTCTGGAGGAGCCTGGAAAATTTCTTCAAACATCTTCCGGCATACATAACAAAGATTGAGCTCAAAAACAAAGAAGTTGTTTTCACGACCGAAGCGGCGGTTACCGACAGAGTCGCATCGGCCCGGAAATACAAACGTTTCCAGGATACAAATCCCGAACTCTATACTGCGCTTCAGAGCAAGAATTGCCTGTATGGATGCACAGCCGAAGAAGCGGCGGCGCTTGAAAAGTTTTACTCGGAAATGACGGGTTTCGGCGCGGCGGACATCGAGATGTCACAAATCCTGAGAGCGGAAATCATGTTGAACAAGATGGAAGAAAGAAGAAATGAAAAAATATTCAAACCAATGCCGGGGCGTGAATCACCTTACGAGCCTATGGATGTCATAAGACAGCATAATAAACAGTGACTGTTGAACTGAACCCGTAAACATGTATACTTCCTTTTCGAGCATGGAAACAAGACATTATGAAAACGGCGACATCTGCCTGACATACAACATTGCCGGCGAAGGCGAACTCATCCACCTCGCGCATGCCAACGGGTTTTCCTCGGGTGTCTACAAACCGATATTCGATGATCTGCGCAAAGATTTCACAATAGCCGGGATGAACATCTGCGGGCAATGCCACTGCTCTGCAAATAAATGCGACGGCAAAAAAATGCTGAAAAGCTGGCACGCGCTCGCGCATGAATTGGGTGATCTCATAGCCGCCGTCTCGGGCGGCAAAAGAATAGTTGCCGCAGGCCATTCCATAGGCGGCATAGCGACAATGCTGTGCGCTGTTGAGAGACCCGAGCTTTTCAAGAAAATAATTCTGCTCGATCCGGTTTTAGTCGATTTGAAATCGATTCGTCTCTTCAGGCTGGCAAAACTGTTCGGGATGATGAACAATTCCCCGCTTGCCGTGAGAGCGAGAAAGCGGAAAAACGGATGGGACTCAAGAGAAGAAGCTGTCGAGTATTTCCGCGCAAGGCCATTGTTCGCGGGATGGGCGGATGAATCGCTTCAGGCATACGGAGAATACGGCCTGTTCGAGAACAGTGAAGGCAGGTTCGAGCTGTCATGCCCGCCTGAGGTGGAAGCCCGTGGATTTTCAACTTACCCGACCAGCGTGTGGAACAGGCTCAGGAAACTGAGAGTGCCTGTGCTGCTGGTCAGGGGCGGGAGTTCGGACACTTTCAGCACTGCTTCAAGAGACCTGTTTCTTAAAATCCTTCCGGGCGCCGATTATCTCGAACTCGACGGGCTCGGACACCTGTTCCCGATGCAGGCTCCGCAACGGACCGCCTCGATTATAAGAAATTATACACTTGGGAAAAAATTCGATTTTCGTTGATACAACTCTTCAGCCGTTGATGGCTTTCAGGAAATCTTCGCCTTCCCGCATCCCCGATTCCATTATTTCCGAATACGATTGCGGGAAATCTTCATCCAGCTTAAGAACCCTTTTCGCTTCCTCGTCTATATGAATTGTCCTGTAAAGGTCCTCGTCGCCTATCCCGCCGAGGCCGAGTATTTTAACTCCGATATTCGCGGCGTGGACGGTTGAAACTATCGGGAAATAATCCTTCGTCGGATCGGGGTGATGATGATAATTTATCGTGTACAGGAGAGGATCGGGAAGATTCCATTTAATCGCAAGCATCCGGCCCACATCGCAATGCGTTATGCCCAGTTCCTGCTTTTCGGCGTCGTAAAGATGAATCCGATCCGTCTTCATCTTCTCGTATGCTTTCTGAAACTCGTCCGGGATGAACTGATCGAGGATGAGTATTCCAATATCATGAAGCAATCCGGAAACAAAAGCTTCCTCGGCCATCTGGGGGAACACCTTCTTGGCAATCGCGCGCGCCATTATCGAAGTGGCTATGGAATGCCGCCAGTATTCATTGTAATCGAGCCGTTTTTTGCCCCTGCGCCGCGTAAAAAAATCTATCATCGAAATACTCAGCGCCAGGCTCCGCACAGTGTTAAATCCCAGTATCACTATAGCCTGCGTCAGCGTTTCGATCTTCTTGGGAAACCCATAGAATGCGGAGTTGACAAGTTTAAGCACCTTCGCGGAAAGCGCCTGATCCAACGATATCGCTTTGTTGAGATCACTCGCCGAAGTATGAGGGCTGTCCACGATCTCGATTATTTTCTGAATGACAGAAGGAAGCGTCGGCACATCCTTCAGTCGATCTACTACTTTTTGAGCGACTTCACGGTCCATCTAATCATGCTTTCTTGAAGCTTCTATTTCTTCCCGTACCCTCTTCGCTTCGTCTACTCCTGCCGTTATTGACTGAAACAATCGCTCGATCTGAAATCTGGCTGTTTTCGCATAAGCTGTATACAGAGCCACTTTCACCATGCTGAGTCCCGATTCGCCGGATTTCTTTACGGATGCGCTTTTTGCGTCAACCGATGCTTCCGGGCCGGCCGGCCTGTATAATACCGCCACTACGGTGCCCGCGACGGCTCCCAGTCCTATCGCGGTCCAGAGCTTCCAGCTTCCGAACTTTGTTCCCGTCCCTTTCTCTGTGTCATTCATGTCAGTTAACACCGCTTTCCTTGGAATCGCCGGCTTTTGCCTGTTCACCTATTTCGTTCCAGGTCTCAAACGCCTTTTTCGCTCCGGCCACCACAGCATGCACATTCGCCAGTATCGGCACAACCGTGTTGTTTACCATGTTAATGGTCTCGCGCGCGTCGCTGGTAATGTGCGATACGTCATCCGTTATGCTGGATACGTCGCTCACCAGTCCCTCGACCCGCTCGGATTGCTTGCTCGCTTCTTCGGTTATCTTGTTTACGTCGGATACCGACTGCTGAAGCTTGTCCACGGTTGCCTGCACATTGTAGTCCACCGTCTCAAGCAGCTTCGTCAACGAGTTGCTTCCGCTGATGAGATTCTTTGCGATCCAGTAAATTACTGCGGTTAATACAACTGCGCAAATCGCAATGACAACAATTGCAAAGCTCAAATATGGGGATATCTGTTCCATGACAAATAATTTTACTTACAAACTTCCTTTTTTTCAATGTGATATTAAGCAATTATGGAAATTATTTCTTAATAGAACGGCTTCGCGCTTCATTTTTATTAAATTTATTAATTTTTAGCCTGCATTTCTCACCAGCGCAGGTTAAAAACCGCGATAAGGCTGATAATACAAGGAACAGCGAGTGAGTGGTGAGGGAGCATACTGTTGCGTATGTGACCGCCTGATTCATGCACAGAGCAAAGCTTGTGCATGTCACCCGGCGCAGCAGGATTGGCCTTATCGCGGTTTTCCGGATTTCTCTGTGAGAAATCCGGGTTAGGCCTTTTTATTCTGTTATAATGGATTCGCGGCAGGTGCGGGAAAGCCGAATTCCGCCTGTTATCATAAGGGATGCCGAGTATAGAATCCGGTACGGATCACAACGCGGATGTTATAATCGGCCTTACATTGTCTGAACTGACTGTGTTTGATGTTATTCAGCCGCCTGAATGGAGAAAATTCATGTCTTTTCGATTCAATATATGCAGATTCATGGTGTTTTGCAGCCTGTTCATGCTTTTTTCCGCATGCGTTTCTTTTGCCGATGTCACTATAACCGTACCGCAGGTCAATCTGCCCGATGACGAGCTGTCCCATAACTCACAGTTCGAAAAATGGTCGCTGAGGGGAACTCTTGCTGATCAGAACGGCAATAATTTTCTTCTCTCGGCCTCTTTCGTGAAAATAAAACAGCCATCGATGCCCGATGGACATATCGCGATTATCAGTCTGGCCGGAGGCGACAACCCGCCTGCACTGGACTACCGGATGGATGCCGCCGCCGTGGAAATATCCCGCAAACACCCCTTCGCCCTGCCCTGCGAATTGAGATCGGAACCCGATACCGTATTTTCTTTCGACTCCCGACCCGCTCAAATGGCTGATTCCGAGACCGGCGGCAGGGAACTGCTCCTGAAATTCGGGGACAACGTGTTCAAAAAAATTAAAAGCCCCGGAAGGGACTGGCTAGATTGGAGATATATTCTGAGCCTTTTCGGTGAAGGCTATGCTGCTGATATCGAAATGGCGCCCCTTCAGCCCCCCATGCTCGAAGCCGGAACCGGCAGATTCGAAATCCTTCCGGGATCGAACCTCAACAGGTATTCTTTCCCGCGAATGGAAGCCCGCGGCGCCATAACTCTGAACAATCATGACTATGCCGTCCGGGGATCGATCTGGTACGATCACGAATACGGCGACATAACCGAACAATGCCCGGCGGAGAAAAATGTTTTCAGGATAAACCTCGAAAACGGAACCGGCATCCTGGTCACGTCTCTCAGTTTCAACGGAGAAAATCACAGGATTGTGACGGTAAGGCGTGAGAACGGCAGGATGAGTGTCGTTCGCGATCTTATCATCGAAAAAGCTGCCGAATGGAAAGAACCCGATACGGGCAGAACCCACACCGCGGCATGGAAGCTCGCGTTGCCTTCGCTCGCAACAAGCATCGATATCAGAGTAAAAGCCCCCCGCGAAGCCTGTTTCTCATCTTCAACTGGAGTTGCGAATCACAACTGCCTGTGCGATGTCGAAGCATCCGTCAATAAAGAAATCACGTCCGGTTCAGGCTTCTGCGAACTGTCGGATTATTAACCCGGATTTCCCACAGAGAAATCCGGAAAACCGCGATAAGGCCAATCCTGCTGCGTCACAGCGGCGATTCGGGATCGGTCACATACGCAACAGTATGCTCCCTCACCACTCACTTGCTCTTCCTTGTATTATCAGCCTTATCACGATTTTTACCTGCGCTGGTGAGAAATGCAGGTTAAGAGGCTATCCCAAAACCCCATCCTGGCTTCGACCGGCTGTAAAAGATGATGCCTGCGTTGGAGGCTGTTGAATAATCCCCGCTCTGTCATTCTGAGGAAGTGCAGCGACCAAAGAATCTCAATAATAAGTTCCAGAAGCGAGATCCTTCGCGTTGCTCAGGATGACAAACTCTCTATGTTGACATTTATCAACAGCCTCGTTGGGCTGCATCGCCGATGTCTAAGGCATCGCCTGCTGCGCCGGGTGACATGCACAAGCTTTGCTCTGTGCATGAATACGGTTACGTACCGCACAGTATGCTCCCTCGCCACTCATCATTCCGGAACGTGATCCCGTCTGACAGTTTTGATCAAATTATTGATCGGTCGGTGGTACGGCGTTATAAAGTACACACAGGGGGATTGTCCATGCCGAAAGCCGCTGTTGTTACACTGGGCTGCAAGCTCAACCAGGTGGATTCCGAAGCGATTATCGAGTCGTTCATGCGGGCCGGGTATGAAATCGTGCCGTTCACGGAACCGGCCGATGTATATGTCGTGAATTCCTGCACGGTAACCGGCAAAACCGACCACCAGACCCGGCAGTTGCTGCGCCGCGCAATAAGGCGGAAAGAATCCAGCCCGGGCACAATCGTCGTGGCTACCGGCTGCTACGCACAGACCGCCCCGCGTGGGCTGGTCGAAATGGTTGACGGACTCGACCTCGTAGTGGGCAACCTCGATAAAGAGAGAATCCCGGAACTCATAGCGGATATCGCCACAGCTCCCGAAATAATTGTCCGCGACGTGTTTTCCGAACGCGATTTCAGGACTGTGCCGATCGACAATTTCTCGAAACTCACCCGCGCCTTTCTCAGGGTTCAGGAAGGCTGCAACCACCGGTGCGCGTACTGCATCGTTCCTTTCGGAAGGGGATACGAACGCAGCGCGCCGCTGCAAACCGCAATACAACAGGCGCGGCGGTTCGCCGAAAACGGTTACCGCGAAGTGGTTATCACAGGCATCCATATCGGGCGCTACGGGAAAGGGCTCGACCCGGAATCCTCGCTCGCGGAACTCATCAAAGAGATACACAGGATCGACGGCATAAAACGCATACGGCTCAGTTCGATCGACCCGAAAGAATTTTCCGGCGACCTGTTCGATGCTCTTAATACAATCAGGGACAAGCTTTGCCCTCACTTCCATATTTCTCTGCAAAGCGGTGATGATTCCATACTCAAATCCATGAGGCGAGATTACACGATTGAAGAATATTCAGCAGTCGTCGAAAAACTCAGATCGCTCTTCCCGGATGTCTGCATCGGGAACGACCTGATCGTGGGATTCCCCGGTGAAACCGACGAGAATTTCCAGGCGACCCTCGAATTCCTCAGGAAATCCCGACCGGCATATTTTCATGTCTTCAGGTACTCACCCCGAACCGGAACCGCCGCGGCGGATTTCCCTGACCAGGTTCACGAAGACGTAAAACGGGCGCGAAGCATGAAACTTCATGAGCTGAGAACCGAGTTGTCCGTCGAGTTCAGAACCGGTTTTCTCAACAGGGAACTGGAGGTAATGCTCGAATCGCGAAGATGCAAAAAAACAGGCATGCTCACCGGGCTGTCCGGGAATTATATCCGCATCGACGCACAGGGGCCCGACGAGTGGATGGACAGGATCGTGAAAGCCGTGCCCGTGTCGCTGACCCGCAACGGAATGCTGGCCGGCAGAATCGAAGTTGTCGAGTGATTCAGATTCTCGGCGGTGTATCCGGCGGGTTTTTCCCGTCCGGCATCTCAGGCATATAATCCTTCAATACTTTGAACTGGGATAAAAATATGTTGTCCGCGACATGCGGCCTTTCTTTTTCGAGCTGTTTTATAACGCCCCTGACCAGCTCTCTTTTTGAATCATCCTCATAGGGACAGGCGGGTTCGAGATTCGGAAACCCGCTTTGCTTCGCGAACCTTTTTATGAGATGCCCCCTTACGTAATACATGGGCCTGACGAGTTGGAATTTCCCGGAGAACAGTTCCTGCGCCGGCATCATGCAGCTTGTCTCGCCATTGTAGAAAATATTCATCAGGTACGATTCCACGACGTCGTTCCTGTTATGCCCGAACGCGATCCTGTTGCAGCCGAGCTCATCCGCTTTTTCGATAATAGCTTTGCGCCGGCGCCTCGAGCATATAAAGCACGGCCGCTTCGCGCCGTCCTTTTTCTCGTCGTACACTTCGGTTTCAACCAGATGGCACCGCCCGCCCAGAGCCGCGACCCACTCCTTTACCTGTTCCGCTTTAGACCCGGGAAAACCGGGATCGACATGAATGAACTCGACCTCGAAATCGCCGGTCATGCTCACGAACGGCCCCTGCAGCAGAAAGCTCAAAACGGTGCTGTCGCCGCCGCCCGAAATCCCGACCGCAACCCTGTCGCCGGGCCGGATCATGCCGTAATCGACGACCGCTTTTTCCATCCATTTTCTGAGATGTCTTTCGAGGGGTGTCATTTATCTTTGCGGGCGCGCTTCTTTTTTATCGGTCTGAACGTGAACTTCGGCGCGCCGCATTTCGAACAGAAATCAGGACATTTTTCAGCAGGATATACAGAAGAGTTTCCGAGCAGTTCACACAGCCTGCAAGTGTAACTGGTCACCACCCTGAGATCAGCGCCGCATTTGCTGCAGAAATTATGCGTCTCGCCTTCATGCCCGCAGTCGCGCCTCTTCTCCAGAGGCGCCACTATTTCGGACTTAATTATCTCCGCGATCCGCTTTATCATAATAAAATTATAGGGCGCGGGCTCACATACAGTCAACGAACCCGCACCCCGTTAATTAATCCTTAATTTGTATCAGAATTCAAAAACAACTTTTTCGCCTCTGCCGCCGTCGAGCGCCACGGAATAGAGATTGCCGCCCGTTTTCGCCCAGCCTTTAGCGTCCGCTTCGAGCTTTTCGACACCGGCAATGCTTCCGGCATTGCATTTTACGGACTTCGGTTCATCCGGGCTGTAGATTGTTACAACCGTGTACGATCCCTCCGGCCCGGCGAGCTCGACTTCCATGGAACCCTCGCTGTCTTTCCACGAAACGATCCTCTCGTCAGAAGCCGTGACGTACTTGCCGGTATCCCCGATAAGCGCCCTTCCGTTGCCGCTCACCGGCGCAAGAACCAGGTAAATGAAATCGAGCATTTTAAGTTTCGTGTTTATCTCAAATTCCCCGCCGTCGATCTGCTTCGCTCTCTGTTTAATAAAATCGTAAACGACATACTTGCCTTCCACCGGCAGGTCCTTCGAGTTCAGCTCGAACTTATCCGTCACCGGCGTCGCGCTGACGTTCATGCCGAGCACGTAATACCATGTCAGGTCCGACACCGAGGACAGGGTATAACCCGTAAGAGACTTGTTGGTGTTCATCGGATCGTAATAGTACATCTTTTCAAGCGGAATCAGCGGCCTTGACGGTTTTACAAGATCGCCCTCCTCGTCGGACATCAGCATAACGATAGGCTTATTGACATCATGTATCCTGTCGCCGAAGCCGACCGGCCCCGCGCTCAGGATCGAAAGCAACGCGCTCTGGTGATAGAACGGCTCGAACAGTCTCGCGCCGACCTGCTTCCTGATCCCGTCGGACCAGTAATACTGCTTTTCTCCGAACGTCTTGAATTCCTTCTCGGGCGGATTTGTTACTATCACGTCCTTGAACGGATAAACGCCGAGCGCGTGTATGAAAACAGACGTGTATATATGCTCCCACCACAACTGGTTCGAGCCGCCGCGCGCCCTGATGAAATAATCATTTGCACTCCTTATGTTCGAGACATTCTGGAACCTTGTCGATGCCAGATAGAATCCGACACTCGGCATGCAATACTGTATGTCGAGCCCTTTATCGTCCATCGCCTCCGACATGAATCTCAGCCAGTCTTCGCCGAGGTACGGGTCTTTTCGAAGCTCGTCAACCCTTGTAACCTGGGTACCGAGCCAGTCCTGCTCGTACATCACGCCGCCCCATCTCTTCACATCCGCCGCCCATATATCGAACACTTCTCTCGTTGTCGGGTGTACACCTATCCCGCTTTTCACGAACGGCATCCGGTCCTGGTATGGTGAATCTATCGCGAAATACCTGTTGTGGAACGTCATCTTCAGGCCGAGCTTTTTCTGGAACGATTCAAAACCTTCCGGGAACATCTCTTCGAGCGGCTCCCACACCATCAGGCCGTAGTCCTCTTCAGACTTCGGATACCAGTACGAATCCATCTGCATATACCTTGCGGGTATTTTTTCTTCGAGCATATACCTGTTCATTTCGAGCAGGGATGTCTCGTAATTCTTGTCCGGTTCCGTCCTGTAATAGTAATAGCCTCCGTTGTCGGTCCAGTAGCCGATATATTTGAGGAAAAATGTCGAGTCTTTGTCGAGCGGCTTCTTGTCGGTCGCCCTCAGAAGTTCCGAACCCCATGAATAAATCGTGTTGCTTATCCCGGTGTCGTTGAAATGCAGAATGCTCCGGGATTCGTGGCCCGGGTTCAGTTTTTCAACTTCGCCGAGCAGCCCGACCGCTACCGCCGGCCCGTATCCCCTGTCGGTGAGATCCAGCACACGCGAAACTCGCACGAGATAATCGTTATACGGGGAGAGAATGCCCGTCTTCCCCTGCTCATCAAAAATCAACAGCGGTGTCTTGACCTGCGATTCTCCATCGCTTTTCCACATTGAAAGGGTATTTTTCACGCCTTTGCCGAACTCGGCGGCCGGCCAGATTCTGTATTTCAGCGAAAGAAGATTCAGGTCGTCGCCTTCTTCTTCGGCGTAAAAAACCGGGAAATTCAGCGTCGTTTCCCATCTGGTTGCAAGCTGTTCCGCCTTGAAACCATCCGGGAATCCGTTGACGAACTCGACTGTCGCGTAATCCGCAAAAACCCTGAACTCCGTGAAAAACTTCAGGCTTCCGGCTTCCCAATCGATCTTTACTGATTTGTAATCCGCCCCTTTGTCGGTCCCGTTCGAAACCGATGTGCCGGTTATTTTCATATCGCCGGCAGGCTTTCCGTCGGGCGTCAGGTTCAGCTTCATTTCGCCGTCAAGCCACATCGCAACCAGCCCCGGCCCGATCCATTGTCTTCCGTTGCCGTAAACGCTGTAAGCGCCGGTCGAAAGATCCACTTCCAGCTTTACGCCCGTGCCGGCATTCTCTATTCCCACCACCTGTCCGTTCTGAACATATGACAGCGCCGGATTGCCGCCGTTATCTTCAGAAGGCGTACATCCAAATCCCGAGAACACAAGCGCGAACATCGCAGCAATAACTATCAATCCTGATATTGCGTGTCTTTTCATAATGATATCCTCCCCCAGATTTCCGTGATTATTTTATACCTGTACAGGGTGTTAATGTAAATCATTTTTTCTTTACACCGTTTTTTATTCACATCGTTCTTATAATTATTGATGAATCTGAACAGGCACAGGCAGGGAACCATTTTGAAAATAGAGAATATGAAAAGATTTTACAAATTCAGCGATTTTGTTAAAGACCTCGGGAAAAACGCATTGAATCTGCCTGTCATGGCGAAGTCCATGTTGTCGGGAAGCGGAATCGACCCGAAATTCAGAGAGAAGATAATGCTTTCGATAAGCAACATGAACCAGTGCAGGCACTGCATCGCGGTCCACGGCACATTCGCGGACCTTGCGGGGCTGAGCGAGGAAGAGAAGTCGGCGCTCCAGAACCTTTCGCCCGAGTTTTTTGATCATAAGGAATGGATCGCCATAGAATACGCGCGGCGGCTGGTCGCGGATGAATGCGACGGGCCTGACGGTTTTCTGCTCAACGAGCTCGGGAAACATTATTCGGACGAAGAGATCAGGAGCATAGAAGCGATTGCTTATTCCATAAATCTGGCGAACAGGTGCGGGAACACATGGGACGCTTTCACAGATCGGCTTCGGGGCAAGCCTGCCGGCGAGTCCGCCCTTGTCGATGAATTGCTGATACTGGCGACAATCGCGCCCGCCGGGCCCGCGCTTTTATTATTGATGCTTATCGTTAAGGCCCGCAAAAAGAAATCAGAGCAGGTCCTCGGCGATACCCTTTAATACCCTCGGTATTTTGCCTCGCTCCAACATCATCTTTGCGCCCAGCGCAAGCGAGTTATCGAAAGGCGCCGCGTTCGATTTCCTCACCAGCGAAATTGCCCCGGTTTTGCAGTGATGCGCGCACACGCCGCATCCCACGCATTTACTTTCGTCGATAACCGGCCCGGCTTCCGAAATGGAAAGCGCGTCCATCGGGCATTTTTCGACGCAAACCCCGCATGCCACGCACTTTTCTTCATGCACGACCGCGCATTTGAAATTCGAGCTCACGGTCTGCGCCGGCTTGCCGAGAGCGGTTACGCCCCTCAGTGTCGCGCAGCAGCATGTGCAGCAGTTGCAGATTATCTGAACCGGCGGCTTTGTGTTGGTTGTTGTTGGAACCAGCCCGGCATCCGCCGCCCGCTCCATCGCCCTCAGCGCTTCGCCGACGGTCACCCTTCTCGCCAGCCCGCGGGCAGCCAGGTAATCCGCCGATGTGTTGAGCATTATGCAGACATCCAGCGGCGCGTCGCATTTCCCCGCCGCTTTCCTGCACGCGCAGTCCGTTATCGCCACGCTTCCGGATTTCCTGATGATCTTCTCCGCTTCCTCGTAGCTGTAAACCCTCTGCCCGGCATCTATCGCCCTGTTTATCGGTATAACACGCGCCCCGCTCGTCGGGAACCCGTAGTTTTCCTCTCCGAATTCGCCGTTCAGCGACTCGTCCCACAGCCTGCCCGCTTCCGCCCTCCTCTCATCGATAACCTGGTTGCGCATAAACTGCATTTCGAGCAACCCCGGCACCGCGGGCATAAGCGTATATCTTCTCTCCCCAAGCACCTTCACCGAAACAATCAGGTTCCGCTCGTAAAGCCCCTTGAGTATTCTCTCCGCCTCGCCCGCGCCGGCACGCGCCTTTCTTGCTATGCGCCCCGCAGTGAGCATCACCGGAGGGTTCGGGACATGAGAAGCGATCCGCGCCTCCTCAGGACTGAAAAGCACGCGAAGGATCTTCATGCAATCCTCGCTGTCGGGAAACCCTATCGGGAAAAGATCCAGCTTTTCTCTCAACTTATCGTAGTAGTCCATCATGTCTCCAGTCGATTCTCCGATTATCTGCTTCAGGCCGAAAACCACTCTCGATTATCGCGGCACGAAACCTTTCTGCGGTATCAGCCTGACCGGCCCGAGAAGGCCCGAATCCACAGGTTCCCAGCCTGATGCATCGAATTTTCCATAATCGCAGTTCACAAAATTTACCTCATTGAATATCTTCCACTCGACACCGCGCCTGTCCATATCCGCTATCCTGTTGGCCGCCAGATTCGTAACCTCGAACTCGATAACATTCACGCCCGGTTTCAGCAGGCCGCCCACTCTCAGCCTGTACGGGATGCTCCACATCGAACCGGCATCCACCCCGTTGACTCTGATCCGCGCCGCTTCCGCCACAACTCCGGGATCGAGTATCCACTCATCGGCATCGCTCTTCGGCAAATCGAACTCCGCGGTGTACCTCGCCGTGCCGTGGAATCTCTTCAGTTCCGCGTCGGTCCGCGACGTCCATGATTTCAACACATCTGTTTCGTAACCCGCCGGAAGCTCCGGGCCGCCGCGCACGAACTCGACTTTCCACCGGCCCGCCACATCCACCGGCTCGCCGGCGCTCTCATAATATTTCCAGCCGTCAACACCCTTCAGGTTTCCATTCGTCACCTTCAGGATCGTCGAACCGCCCGGCTGCATCTGCAAATAAACCGATATGCCGTCCCCGCCGCCGCCACGCACCGCCGCCACACCGGTCTGCCCGGTAAGCGGATCCATTATCAATACATTCTCACCCGCCACCGCCAGATCATACCAGCCGTCTATTTCTTCACTGCCCGGATTCGCCAGGAAATACACGTAATCCCTGCCGTCCCGAACCCTTTCATATTCGAGTCCGCTGTCCGAAATAGTTTCGCGCCGTATTCCGGCCTTTCCAAGTTCGGACACGACATCATGCGCTATCATCACTTTGTTTTCAGTCATCATCGAATCGAGTATTTTCGCGAGCCGCTCCCTGCGCGAGGCGAGATCACCAAGCCCCGGCACATCGTTGGGCAACCCGCGCTCGAAAACAACCGGCGCGCCCGCACCAGCAAGAGCCGCCAGTTTCTCCAGAGTTCGCACCGGCATCCTGTAACTCATCGGCACAACCACCGCGCGGTACCTGTTGCCCTGCGAAACAATCGAGCCGCCCTCGCACTTCAGACCCTGCAAAAGCCTGTCTGAAACAAAATCGAAGGAATACCCGCTTTCCCGGAGATTCTTCGCGAGCATACCGCCGCCCTGCCCGCTTATCCACTGCTCGGCCCTGTGGACGGAAAGCATCTGCACCCGCTCGCCGTCCCCGGTATCGCTCCACAGATCGTAAATCGGCCAGTAGACAAGCATGTCGCGATCCGGCGTTCCGCTTGCCGTCACAGACTGCACACGGGCAATATATTTATTCAACTCCGGCATAAATTCCCAGAAACTTCCTGTATACCCGAAATTCACCGACGCATAGAACAACCAGCCCGGCCACGCGGCATCCGGGGGCGAATAAGCAACGCCATGATAAACTATGTGGTTTATCCCTCCTGCGATGAGGTTGTCGATCTCCGGCTTCACCTGCGAAAGCGAAACCCGGAAATGTTCGTCGAGCCATGTGCATGATTCCGATGACGCCCTGCCTTTGCCCGTAATGCTTGCCGCCGATGACGCCATCTTGAACGCCAGCACATCCGGCTTCCCGCGCCTTCCCAGAAGTTCCATGTTCGTCCTCAGCCCGGGGATATCGAATCCCGACGGACCGAAAGATTCGGTTTCCGGGATATCGACCGCCGCGTAAAGATCGAGCAGGTTCGCGGGCGAGCCGTGAGCCTGGTTGCGCGTCAGCGATCCACGCGAGTGCGCCCAATCGGTCCAGGGCTTCGTGAAATTATCGAGAATAATATCCGAGAGCGTTTCCCGGTAATCACACCAGACCCGGGAAACAATGTCCGCGGGTCCGTCGCCGTTCAGCGAATCGAGATGCTTTCTCAGGTCATACCCGCGGCGCGATTTGAACTCCTTCAGAAAACCATCCGTCCAGTCCGCGCCGTATACCTCGAACGAATCGTTGAAAAAGGCGCGCACCGGCTCGCCGCCGGATTTCTCGAACGCGCGGTCAAATCTTTTCAGGTACGTTTTGAGCGCATCTTTCGAGAAATGGTCCATGACGTAGCCGATCCCGCCCGGAGCCGCGCGCTTGACCATCTGCGATGTGTTCGTCATCGAAATCGAATAAACCGTCCAGTCGGTCCCGGCATCCGGCGTCCAGTCAACCTGTCCGGCCCGTGATACCTTATTCGAAATATTCACCGTGCGGCCGTCGCTCGAATAAGCGACCACGCCCTGAAGCGCCCCGCCGATCACCTGCCCGCTGAAAGGCTCTCCGCCCTTCGCCTCGAACTTTCTTATGACGAGCTTCTTCGCGCCCTGCTTCATCGAAATGTTCGGGCCGCCGAACGGCCAGCCCGTGCCCGTCGCCATATCGACGCCCATCCCGAGCCTGCGGGCCTCGCGGATCGTATGATTCAGAACATCCATCCATCTTTCCGAAAGGAAATCTATCTCGTGATCCTTCATGCCCTTAACGCCGTATATCGGCGTGATCTCAACCCCGCCGAACCCGGCTGCCGATAACTGCTCAAGCTGTTCAGTTATTCCCTTTTCGTCAACAATACTGCCCAGCCACCACCATCGCGTCCACGGCTTTGTCTCCGCCGCCGCCGCCTCGGGCCATTCCGCATAAGCGGACGGCGTGATATCAGCGTCGCCCCATGCCGACCGGCAGCCCGGACCGGATAAGTTGACTATTATCAACAATGGAACAACTAAAAGACAGGCCGGCAATTTTCTCATTTATTCACCTTCCGCGTCACATATCCTCATCGATAAATCCGAAGTACCGGCCCATCCAGTAGGCGAGCAGATAATCCGCCGGCACCTGCACAAATGTTTCACGTTTCCCGCAACTCTGAATCCTGTAAGGATCGCCCCACCACAGGAAATGATGCACGCACCTGTCTTTAGTCTCTCTCGCGAAGCCGAGACACGGCGCGCCGAACCTGTTGTCGCAATAAGGCACGCACACATCCTCCGGGCAATCCCTTTCCTGCAAATACTTCCGTGCCGGAAACTGCCTCAGCATCCTGATCCCGTTCTCGACCGCTTCATACGCCGGTCCGTCCGAATCCGGGCCGAGCTTCTTGTTCGCGGCCCATATAAAATCGAACCATGCGTTGTTCTGAAACTGCAATGCGCGCGGCTGTCCCGGCGCTCGAAAAACATCCTTATCGAGATGCGCCTGGTATATCTCCCTCAGTTCCGGATCGTGTTCATACCAGATCAGGTTCTGCAAACTGCACATGTGCATCGACGTGTTGTTGTAATTCGCCTTGCAGCCCTCTTTGCCGGGGAACAGGCCCGGGTTCTTCAGATACTTCGTGTATGGAAGCGGCTTCTCGAACTTCTGCCTTACGCAGTTGATCCTGCCGCTCTTCTGGAGCAGACAATCCCGATACCATTTTTCAATTTTGGGATCACCTGTAGCTTCCGCCGCGACTTTTATATAATCGAGCGCCATCGCCGCGTTGAAACCGGGATAGTCGCCGAATGTCACCGCATAAATTCTGCCGTGCTCCGCTACCCTTCCATCCCAGTCCGTAAACGCCATCCTGTTCTTCATGAGATGATAGGCAATCCGGCTCAACTGGTCCCTGACAACCTCCTGCACCCCGGGGTCATCGACAAGCTTAGAAAGCACTCCCAGCGCAAGCACATGGCCCGCGTACTCATCCTTGCTCACATTGTCCAGCCAGCACCAGTCCGCAAATCTCTCAAGCCCGCAGTGATCGCTTTTCCGCCACTCGCCGCTGTCCTGATCCACGGTCCAGACACAGCCGTCATCACGAATCTTCACCCATTTATTGCTCGTCTTCTCCGCATCGACCCTGTAATACGACGGGTTCTCCGGACAGGAAATCCCCTCGTATCCCGCCGGTATGTACTGCCTCGTATAAATACCGCTGACGCCCGTGACTTCCATCCTCAAAACCTGGCTCTCGAGCAGGGTTTTTATCAGGTCGAGCACAGCCGGGTCGCGCGTCACCGCGTACCGGTATCCTTCGGCTGCTATATACAGCGCGTTCCACAGCCCGTCGTTCTCTCCCGTCCGCCAGCTCACGACATCTTTCCACGTCGCCTTCTCCAGCGAAACCGCCGGCCTGCCGTTATCGTAACATGGCGGATTCTCGCCCGCCGGGCATTCAACCTGCATCGGCGGAAGGTTCACGCCCATCACCCACTTGAGTTCCGGGTGCAGGTGGAGCCTCTTCGTTATTTCTTCATAATTCTCAGCCTTTTCCGCGAGCGATTCAGTCGTCGCATAAGGATCGTCCTCCACCCTGCTCCACTCCGGAGAACCGTACTCCCACGGTTCCACGCAACCGCCCGCCTCGCAGAGCCGCCCCTGCTCCCGCATACATTCCACCGCCCGCCACTGACCGGCCTCGCACGTCTCGAGCGTATACGCATCGTCGGAACATCTCCATGCTCCGTTTTCACACGCAAAACCCGGCACGGAAACCAGAACCAGTATCGCCACTCCAAAACAAAACGTTCTCACTGTCATTAAAAAAATCCGCCTTCCATCCACTGTATATGCAATTATTAATTCTCAATCCTTTTCTATCAAGGACTTTTCACTGTTATGTCAAAACCCGGATTATGGTTTACGTCACAGCCTCCTGTCATTAAAATCATTAATAAGTTACAACATTCAAGCCGGGAGATGCGCAATGAACGAAAAAGTGGGCTCAAAAGGTTACTGGAGAGACAATAACATAGCGCTTGCGCTGACAACGATGGGAATGCTTCCAAAACGCCCCGCGGCATTTTTCACACTTGACGGCGACTGGATATGCGAGTTCCTCGATGTCAGCTTCAAAGAATATTACACGGACTGCGACTTCCAGATCGAATGCAAAAAGAAAGCGGGCGAGGCGATACGCGAAGCGCTCGGCATGAGCATGCCCACCTACGTCGATTTCGGAACCGTGATGGACGTTTCCATTTTCGGGGCCGAACTGACTTTCATGGAAAACGCCGCGCCGTCGAACGAACCGGTAATAGATTCCCCTGCGGAAATCCCGGCTCTCGTTGAAAAAATGGACGGCACAACCGACCTGATGGGGCTCGGGCTGATACCGTCTTTCTTCGAGTGGAGAGATAAATACAAAGAAGCATTCGGCAAAATGCCGATCGCCGGCCTGTCGATCAAGGGGCCCGCGACCATGGCCGGCCAGATCTGCGGCATGACCCAGGTAATGATGTACCTCATGACCAACCCGGCTGAAATGACGCAGCTCATAAAGTGCATCGGCCGCACGATGATCCGTTACGTCCGGCAGATCAGGAGAAAATGCAACGCCCCCGGGGTATCCCTCGCGATGGCGAATGACCTTGCGGGCCTGATTTCGCCCGACATGTATGTTCAGTTTTTCCAGCCGGTCGAAAAGCGAATCTTCCAGGCGCTCTGCCCGATCAAAAAACTGCGCTATTACCACGCCGACAGCAGAATGAACCACCAGATAGCCAACCTGAAAGCGCACAGCCTCGGAATGGTGAACTTCGGCCCCAGCCTCGAAATCGAAGAAATCGTGGAAAAAATACCCGGCCCGATAATTTTCGGGCATGTGCCACCGGTCGAAATACTCGGCAACGGAACTCCGCAACAGGTTCTCGAATGCGGCATCAAAAATTACCGGGACGCATACAGGCTCAAAAACCGGATCGTGCTCAGTTCCGCCGGATCGGTCAACCCGGGCACTTCGTTCGAGAACCTGAAAGCGCTGCTGCAGGCGCCGGTCGAGTTCGCAAAGCTCAATAGTTGATATAACGACTGCATTCGAATCCGGCGTCATTTTTACTCCCATAATAATCCCGGGCATATAGCTTTTTTATTGGATTTATATTGAAATTAGTCTTATAATCCGGTTTGTTTGTGTTTGGAATGAAATTTATGTTGTTGTGGAATCTTGATGTTTGCGAGTTTTTTCTTATCTTTTTCTTTAGTTTGTAAATTCGACACCAAAATAGAATAGGCAACGGGGAATCGCACAGATGGCTGACTATATTATTAAGAACGGAACAGTGATTGACGGCACCGGCAAGAAAAGATTCAGAGCGGATGTCGTAATAACAGGAGACAAAATTGAAACGGTAGAACATATCGGTTATCTCAAAGGTAACAGCTACAAAGTTATCGACGCGAGAAACAAGATTGTGTGTCCCGGGTTCGTGGACCCGCATTCACACGCCGATCTCACCATTTACAGGAAAGACAGCCACAGTATTCTCGCGCCGCTTGTCAGGCAGGGAATAACGACTTTCGTAGGCGGCAACTGCGGGATGTCGCTCGCACCTGTGAACGACGAATATCATGACGACTTGAAACTTTACATCGAGGCTTTCACGGCCAAGGATTTCGAGAAGGAAATAAAATGGCAGTCCTTCGGAGAGTTTCTCAACCTGATCGAAAAAAACGGGATGCCGCTCAACTACGCGCCGCTGGCGCCGCACGGGCTGATCAGAATCTGCTCCATGGGCCGCAAAAACAGGTACGCCCGCGACTCCGAGATCAAAACGATGTGCAACATGCTCGAAGATTCCATCGAAGGCGGCGCGATCGGGCTGTCATCCGGCCTGCAGTACATGCCGGGGCTTAACAGTGAAACACGCGAGCTTGCCGAACTCGGCAAGGTGCTCAAGAAGCACGAAGGGATATACACAAGCCATCTCAGGAGCTACATGAACACGCTCCCGCAGGCGATAGACGAACTGATTTCCATAGCAAGAAGCAACAATATCAGGGCGCAGATATCACACATTTTCTGGGTGCCCGACCTCGGGATCATAGGGCCGATTTTCCAGGGCGTGATGCGCGGACTCATCGATCTCTCGAAATTCTGGACCCCGCCGCTCCCGCTCGACACCGAGATACAGAAACAACTTGACCGGCTAGACCGGCTGAGAAAACGCGGCGTCAACATCGGCATGGACGTAATGCCCACCACGACAACGTTCACGCACCTGTTCGCGTACTTCCCGCCATGGGCCGTCGAGGGTCCGAGAGACCTGATTTACAACA
>Ga0116162_10000630_pt1 | contig 24815 bp, 36 predicted proteins | sample AD_UKC105_MetaG_FD_89875 | JGI IMG/M metagenome (GOLD analysis project Ga0116162, IMG submission 89875) | Active sludge microbial communities of municipal wastewater-treating anaerobic digesters from Hong Kong - AD_UKC105_MetaG | ecosystem: Engineered > Bioreactor > Anaerobic > Digestate...
AACATCTACGGAGCAACCGACTATTCGACAGGCTCAATGGCAGGGAGTGACGTAGAGGGCATTACAGGTGTACAACAGCCGTCATACGCTTTTCAGAATGCGGAAACGTGGTTTTTTGGCGGTAACAGAGTTAATGAAATACTTTCCCTTGTAATCAAGGAGTATTTCCGAGGTATAGCACAATATTTTGAATACAGATAGATAGGCGGTGAGATTAGAATGGTTAGGCACTTTATCCCCTGCAAAAACGATTTTAATTTTGCTTGAAAGGCGGTGGTCCGTTAATCTATCAATGTATGATTGATACATATTAAGATGTTTTGTTGACCTCAACAAGATGTCTTTTTTTATGAGTAAAGGACGGTGATGATATTGCCAATTTCGCCTAATGAGGATAAAAAAGCCATACGCAAGGCTATTCTTGCAGACCCATATATCCTCTCTCTTGGATTTTCGGGAGCTCATACATACCTTACAAACACCACAGATGAAAAGTTGGAAAATGATAAATTTCAGCTTTTTATATATAATGCTCCCTCAAGAACAAACAAACTCAATTCCGCTACGCTTGAACAGATGATACAGATTGATATATCCGTACCGCTGAATAATGCAAGCAAGGCGGATTTATGCGCTTCACAGATAATTGCGATACTCGACGGGTACGAATGGGAAAATCACAGCGAAATGAATGTTGTTGCTCCCTCTCCCGCCCCTCTCGCTTGTCAATCGGGCTTCTACTGCGTAGGGGTTCGATTTTCATATTACACATCGACAAAGAATGTCAAAAAAACAACTTAACATTTGAAAGGAATGATAACTATGTCAGTACAGAAAAGAAATCTGCTTTTTGAAAGAGCAGGAACACTTATGCTCCGTCGTAGGCTTTCTTCGGGGCTTATCACAACTGATAACGCCGAAATCTACGTTGCAAACAAGCCGTCCATTAAGGAAATGAGCTTTTCCGTTTCAAAGGAAATGCAGAACATTGACAGCGGTAACAGTAATTACCCTGCTGATATTCGCCCTATTAAGACGGGAACAAAACTCGCTATCACGATGAATGCTTTTGACCGTCAGCTTTTCCGCTTTGCTGCGGGTATGCAGTACAGAGAAACCACATCAAACGCTTATGCAACAATAATCGGTGAGGAACACGTTATTGACGCAACGGAGGGAACAGTAGCAATTACGGACAAGACCGTTAAAGCCAACGGCTTAATGGTAATCAAGGACTATGCAACGGGTATGCCGTATGCTACCGCTTCGGGTGACACTCCCTCCGAGAATGAATATGCTTTTGCTTCGGCAACAAACACATTCACATTCAACGACGCGGACAAGGGCAAAAAGGTTATAATCTCCTATGACGCGCTCGCGGGCTCAACATCAGAGGATTATATGTCTGCTACGCCTGTCGATTACACATACGAAGCTATTATTATGGCTCCTGTTGGTGCTTTCGGCACGGCAACAGATGAACAGTATAATACAATGGTTCTCGACAGCGTAAAGTTTTCGGGTGAAATCTCGCCTCCTAAGAGAGCTAACCAGTCATCTGATTGGACGATAAACCTTGAAATCACAGAGCCTTTCGGCACGGACGCTCTCACAATGAAGTATGTCAATAAGGCAGACTTCACAGCATTTTCCGCAGGCTAATAATTAATTAAAAGAAAGGGGCGTACAATAGCTTTATTATGAGTTTTTTGTATGCCCCTATTTCTTTTTATTCGGAGGTAAATTCATTATGTCAGAGTATTTGAAAAACCGCGAAAATGCGAACGCGGAAGAAGTCCTCGAAGAATACGAATTTGAGGTAAACGGCAAAACATATACAGTAAAGCCCATACCGTTCAAATATATTCTCAAACTTGAATTTTCAAAGGACAGATTAATTGTCCCCCATAACGAAGATAACACAGCTGAAATGCAGCTTTACAATATTACGAATGATAAGCAGAGGGGCAAGCTCAACAAGTGGCTTAAACGTCTTGTCACGAACTCGGAAACGGAAGAACCTGTTGATATTGACACAATAGTCGCAGAGGAATGGAAGCTCTCCGATGTCGGTAGACTTCTCTTGTTTATTATTGAAATTTCGGGGCTTTCTCCCGAGGGCAAAAAGAACGATAACAAAGAAAACGAGGAAGAAACGTCCGATGAAGAAAAGAAAAACGAGTATATGTTCCTTTTCAGCACACTACAAAAAGGCGGTACAATGAGCAAGTCGGAAATAATGGCAAGCTCCCTCCCCTATCTTTACGGTATGGCGGCGGAAATACAGGAAGATGAAATCCGTAAAATGAGCGCAACGGGAATAGGCGCATTTCTCGGTGGTGGAATAGCTGCACCAAAAGAAAAAGGGACTACTGAAACCGTCAGCAGCCCCGAAGAATTATTAAGTTTTGTTAATGGGTAATCAACTATAAATAGCATCAGCGGCTACAATTACCGTTTCTCCGTCGTGACTTCCACCGATTATTTTTACCTCTGTTTTTCCTGCACTCACTTGACTTTTTACAACAGCGGTAGTTTTATCAGGAACACGGAATATTACTCCCAAATCAAATCCGCAGCTCTTACAATATAATGAATTTTCTTCATTTTCATAGTTACATTGAGGGCATATTGTATGTAAAATATGTTTTTTATCGTCTTTATCATTGCAAAAAAAGTATGCGGCTTTTTCGTCTGCCTTTTCTTCAATGTCTTTAAGGCTATACCCGCAATTTGAACAAATGTTTGTTTTGTTCACTTCTTGGCATTTAGGGCATATCTTTTTCATACAATCACCTTACCTTTCTACGAACATTATACCATATATTTATATTATTGCAATACTTTTTCAGAAAATTGTATTGACATTGTAGTATTTTTGTAGTATTATTGTAGTAAAGAGAGGCGAATTTGTGATGAATGACAAGGCTTTGAATATAAAAATACCTGAAAAGCTCTATGAGAGGCTTAAAAAAGAAGCAGAAGAAAAGAATATATCACTAGCGGCATTGGTAAGGCTAATATGTTCAGAATACTTCTTGAATAAGTAGGGGGTAATGAATATGAGTAGAAACAGCGGTAATGGTGGATATTCTCCTTATGCGGTAATAATTTTTATTCTATTGCTCGTTTTTGTTGCAATATGGCTCTTTTGTAGCTATGTGTGGATAATCATACCGATTATAGCTTTTTTCCTATGGAAGTCCCCGAAAATTTCTTTGTATTGGAAAATAGGGTGTTCTGTCATATTGACACCAATTTTCTTCTTTTCGTTAATCTTTATGCTTGAATATATGCCAAAATAAAACAGAATAATCAAGTAGCAGACTTCACACGTTGAGGTCTGCTATTTTTATACCGTAGCAAGTTAAGTGCAAGTAAAAAAGTGCGTAAATGCGCGGTTTATTGCAATACACAAATAGTACAGCAAGTCAAAAAACATCATTCAACGATTTGCCAAAGCCGGCAAGTCGTTATTTTTATGCCCGAAAGGAGAAATCTATATGCCCGACAATGTAAGCCAATCACAGCATATTACAGGGCTTGACTTTGATATAAGCAAAGCTCTTAAAGATTTACAGCAGATTGAAGAGGAAGTACAGGCAAGTTCTCAGCGAATTGCAAATATTGATTTTGTTGTCGGTGACGTTATCAACAATAAAGGCTCTTTTTCAAAAGAAATGGAAAAGGCAATTATTCTTGCTGATAAGCACAAGAAAAAGCAGGAAGAAATACAGGCGGCGTTAGATAAAAACTACAAGAAAAATACCGAAAATGCCAAAAAGCTTTCAGATGCAGAAATTGCAGCAGAACGTGAAAAAGAACTTATCACAGAAAGAGTATACGAAACCAACGAAAGAGCTTATAAGCTCGCTCAAAAGGGCAAAAACATCTCAGATACAAATTACGTCGGTGAGCAGAAGAAAGTCAAGCGACTACAGGAGCAAACAGATGAACTTGTAAGACAGCTGAAACTTTCGGGAGAACTCACAGAAGAACAAAAGGAACAGCTCTCTATTATTCAGAAGCAGTTGCGTGAGCAAGAAAACGTATACGCTAAGACAACGGCAAGCGTAGAAAAAGCTCCGACTTCTTCTACTGCAACGGGAGCAAAAAACTTTCTCAGATATAACGTAGCAAATGCGGCTTGGCAGGATGCAAAATCGGCGGCAAGTGATGTTGTTGACATCGAAACTCGCGTTATGGAAATCAGCCGTGTAATGAACCTTACAACCGAAAGCGCAAAGGATTTGCGAGATAACCTTATAGATTACGGCGTTGAATATGGACGTTCATTTGATGAAGTGTCGGAAATTGCGTTGAAATTCACTCAGGCAGGTTATGAAGCAAATGATGTTCTTTCAATGACAAAAGCAATGCTTCTCGGTATCAATACGGCTGAACTTAACGCTGAAAGCGGAACAACATCCCTTATCGGTATTATGCAACAATGGGGATATGAAGCCGAGGACCTTATCGGAATTATCGACAAGCTTAACTATACAGCTGATAATAACGCAATAACAACACAGGATTTGACGGATGCGCTTCTGCAAGCTTCCTCCGTAGCGAAAATTGCCGGTATGTCATTTGAAGATACAATCGGTGTTCTTACGGCAATGAAAGAAGCAAGCGGACGTACAGGTAAGGAAGTCGGAAACGCCTTTAAATCCATTATGTCATATATTCAGCGTGATAGTTCCCTTAAAGTATTCGATGCAGCGGGTATTGAAGTGTATGCGGATAAAGCAACAGGTGAACTCCTGCCGATGATGGAAATACTCACGAATATGGCTAATAAGTGGGGTTCTGTCGGTGATGAAGCCGTTGATGCACTTGTAAAGAGCGCAGATGAAGCACAGCTCTTTTCAGAAGATTTCGCAGCTGTTCTCGGCATGGAAGAAGAATACAACGAAATGCTCCGTATGGAAGAAGAATACAACAAAAAGCTCCGTGAAACCAACGATGCAGAGGCAAGAAAAGTAACACAGGCAGCAGCGGGAGTATTCAGACGTAACTACTTTATCGCCCTTATGGAGAAATTCGCAAAGACAACGGAAATAAGCACGGAAGCTCTTGACGCAGAGGGCTACTCAATGCAAGAAAATACGCGCTATATGGAAACCTATGAGGCGAAAGTTAAACAGCTACAAACGTCATTACAAAGCCTTGCGGTTCAAGCCGCAGACAGCGGACTTCTTGATATAGCCAAAAACGCTCTTGACATTGCTATTCAAGTATCTGCTCTTACCGAAGATTTGGGCGGGTTGAGTACCGTTCTTCTTTCTCTTCTCGGAATTATCGTGATGTTCAAGCAAGCCGCAATTGCAAAGGAACTTCTTGCGATAAAAAGCTCTGTAACCTCTTTGTTTACAGCAATAAGCACAGGAGCTATGACGGCAAACGCGGCTCTTGGAGCTATCAGCATTGCACTTGTAGCTGTTGCGGGAATAATCGCTGCGGTAAACTATGCGGCAAAAGAGGGCGAACGAGCAATTGAGGATATGGCAACGGCGGCAGATAACTTCGATGATACCACTAACAAGCTCAATGAAGTAAAAAACGAGCTTGAAGAAGTGAATGCACAGATTGCTCTTATACAGGATAAAGGCAAAATCACACTTACTGACGAAGCGGAGCTCGAAAGGCTTACAAAGCAAGTGGACGAGCTTGAACGTTCCGTAAAATATTATGAAATTCTACAAGAAAAAAACGCGAAAGACCTTGCGGAGAGTGCCGAAAAAGCATATAAGAAAAATCAAGGTAAAACGTGGGGCGGCGCAAACGATATTATTCAAACGAATATTAACAACCTTGTTACAGTAGGCGATTACGGATTATACAGCCAATACAGAATGTATCTTCCCGTTAAATACTCCGAAACTGACACAACAACACAAATCGCATATCTTGATAAGCTCAAGTCGAAGTATCAAGAAATGGAAACCGAGCTCAATAGAATAGCAGAAGCTCAAAAGAACACCACAAACGAAACAGAGCTCGAAGCTCTTAAAAACAACTATTTTGCTTTATCCGAAGTTATGGACGAATATGGCGGGAAAATAGTTGATGTCAAAGCCTCTATTTCTGAAAACGCTATTGCTCTGGAAGATTATATATCGGTTATGGAGAAAGTCCCCGAATACTCTAATAACGACACATTAAAAGATATGAAGATACAGCTTGACTTCCTCAAAGCTTCTCTATACGAAGTTGGTGACGCAGCTGATGTCGTAGAAAAAAAGAAAGCGGTATCAATTAATAGTTTATCTGATTATCAAATGGCGGTTAAAAATGGGACAATATCAAATAAGGCATTTACCGAAAGCATAAAAGAACAAAATGATGTTATATCTGCAACAGATGAAAATATCAGCGAATACATTTCAAATATTTCTATGCTTAACGGGTATCTCCAAACGCTCAATAACGGTGGCACGCTTACCGCTGAACAGGTTATGAAACTTGTTGAGCTTTACCCCGAACTTGCAACGCAAGTACAATATACGGCAGACGGATTTCGCATTGAAAGCTCCGTGCTTGAAGAACTCAACAAGACGAACGTAGAAGCTGCGGTAGCATATAAAATATCTCAAATCGACGCTACAAAGGCTGTATCAGAAGAAACGCAAAAACGACTTGTACAATTCGGCTACGAAATGGACGGGTTGCTAAAGGTTGCGGAGCTCGAAGCGGAAATCTCATTAATAAGACAGCAGACAGCGGCAATGGAAATAAGCGTGAGCGACGAGCAAACGGGGCGCAAAATCGAAGAAAATCGCGAAAAGATAGCCTCACTCGAACAGGCACTCGCGGAACTTAAAGACGCAGAAACAGAATTAGGCGATTTTTGGACTAATATTTTTGACAGCTCGGGGACATCTTCATCTTCATCTTCAAGCGCCGAAAAAGCTGTATCAATCCTTGACGAACTTCTTGCAGATTTTGATAAATTCAACGGAATGGGAATTCTGACGGTATCTGAGCAGATTGAATATCTTAATTACGTTCTGAAAGATACAAGACTTACAACGGAGGAAGTTGGCACAGTACAAAACAAGCTCTTTGCTCTTTACAAGCAACAAATACAGGAAGTTATTAATAAAGAAAAAGAAGCTAGCGAAGCAAGGCAACAGGCTATTCAGGACACCTACAACGCTAAAATCGAAGCTGCAAAGAATGCAAGCAATGAAGAAATTGAAAGCATCAAGAACGCCTATGACGCTGAAATCGACGCTTTAAAAGAATATAAATCTTCTGTTTCGGAGGAACGAGAAGAGGAAGATTATATTGAAAAAAGGAACAAACTCTTACAAGAACGCGCATATTGGGAACAGCGTACGGGGCGTGAAGCTGTTGAAAAAATCGACGATATAGATGAACGAATAGCTGACCTTGATAAATCATTTGTGCGTTCGGAAGAGGACAAAGCTATTGAAGAACAGGTATCTATCCTTGAAAAGAAACGCGATAACGAGATAGAATATCGTCAGCAGCTACAGGAAATCACAATAGCAAATCTACAAGCTCAGATGCAAATGGAAATTCAAGCGGAAAAAGACAAATATGCAGCGTTTCAAGCTCAGTTCTCGGAAGCCAACATCAATATGATTGCGGCAGCGGGTGTTTATGCTCCGAGCTTGTATGAGCAATTTCTAAAGCACTTCACAGAACCTATGGCTAATGATATTATATCGTTGATAACCTTATTTGAACAGCTGTTCAATATGAAAGCAAGTCTGATTGGCGGCTCTTCACTTAACGGAAATATCACGGTAACAAACGGAGGTGTTGTAAAAGCTTCAAGCGGTGGATATACCCTCGGTGACGGAATGATGATGCTACATAAAAATGAATTTATAGTCAACCCCGAACTTACTACACGTCTTGATAAATTCTTGGAAGCGTTTGATAATACAACGGCAAACTATTCACCGAATGCACAATATCTGAAAAATCCGTTGACGGTAGGCGTTCCGCAACGGGTAAGCAATTCAACGAATAACAGCGAAAAGAAAGTTATAATTGAAGCAGGTGCTTTTTCGGCAACCTACAATGTATCAGACAAGGCAGATGCAAAGGCTAACGCGGATGAATTCTCGCGTGAGATTATGAACCGTATTTCAAAGATGGTTTAACAATAGGGACGCTTTATGCGTCCCTACCCTGTTTAATAATTTATACTACATACGAAAGCGAGAGTGAAAGAAATGAGTTTGACAAGACCGAGCTTGACCGCGCCGAATTACGTCAAGACGGACAGCAATGCCGTATTATCGTGGGAAGCCATAACGGGAGCAACTGCATATAGCCTTGAACGAATGATTGACGGTAACGAATTTGTGGAAATATACAACGGCACGGCTCTTACTTACACAGACAGCGCAGTTAAGTCAAGCGGCGGAAACACAGCAGAATACCGTTTGAAAGCAACTGCAAGTGGAGAAATATCCGAATATTCAATATCAAAGAGCGTACCTATCGTGTATTTTTGGATAGACGAAAAAGGCATTCTTCAACCGTGTAATTTATTTGTCAACTATGCCGAAAGCAGCATACCATCATTGCCGGAAATCGAAGATACATCGGAAGTCGTTGCGGGAACAGATGGAGAAATAAGTCTTAATACAAGATATGGTGCAAGGATATTCAGCCTTGTCACATATTCAAATTCCATATTTTCAAGTGTTTCCGAACGAGATACGGTTATTAGCAACATAGCAAAACTCTTACATAAGACAAAGAATTCTGCAAGATATCTGCTATGGAAAAACGGCTTGCTTTACAATGTAAAGGCGGTTGAAAGACCAACAGAGGACAGAAAGCCTTTATGGTTCGGAACAACACTGCAACTGAAAGCACATAATCCTGTTGGCTATTCAGCAGCGGAATATACACAAGCGTTTAGTTCGGGTACTGTCCCCTGCTCAGTAACAAACAGCGGAGATGAAAAAGCCTACCCCGTCATTATAATCAGCGGTGCTTGCACAGCTCCCTCCGTGACCGTCAACGGCGTTTTGTATGCAACGGTGAGCAGTTTTGCTATGGCAAGTTCGGACGTTCTCACGATTGATTGTGAGCGTTCTACGGCTATACTGAATTACGGCACGGCAAGTGCAGCAAATGCAATGCAATATTATATCGCTGACAAATTCCCTGCCCTTATCATCGGAGCAAATACTATACAGGCAGAAACAAACACCATTTTTAAATGGCGAGAAAGAAATGTGGTGATTTAATATATGGATAAAGTCGAAAATCAAAAATCAATAGTTGTACTTGATAAGAACAGGAACAAGATAGCGATTATTACCGAGAGGGACGAAACAATATCCTGTCAGATTTCAAATGCACAAAATAACGAAAGCTCTTTAACTTTTTCTATGCTTAAATCTAATGAAAAATATCGTATTATTTCACAAGCTGAAAACTATTTCATTGCTGACAACAAAGAATATGTTCTTGTCAAGCCGGATGAAAGTGTTGTTGAAACGCGAAATCAGGACGGCAGCATATCAGTTGATATAACCGCTGTTGAGAGTTATTATCTTTTGCAGCGTAAATATGTTACTTCGTTCAATTCAACCGATAATTTCGACCATATAGACACTCATATGGTAGTAGTCCTTTCAAACGGCTATTACCCTCTTTATACAAACTGGGTAAATATCGAAGCTCTTAACCCGTATACAAAAGGTACCGCTGCTTATGCGCTATTTGCTATTCTGTACGGTTCGGGTTGGAACGTAGGCACAGTTGATGTTGACGGAACGCACGACCTTGAAACCGATAAAAAATCCGTATGGGACAATGTAAAGCAGATACGAGATTTTTGGGGCGGTATTCTCGTAATAGATAGCGTTGCCAAAACTGTTTCGCTGCGTGATGAAGATACATACAGGAACTATAACGGATTTCAAATACGGTATGGTAAAAATATAAAGAACGTCACAAGAAAGCAGGTAAATGACCTTGTGACAAAGCTGTACGTTTACGGCTATCAGAATTTGAACATTGCAAGTGATAACGACAATAAAGAATACCTTACGGATTTCAGATATACAAATAAAATCTATGAGGGTATTTTAACAAACAACGACATCACAAATCAAAGAGAGCTTAAAAATTGGGGCATAAAGCAGATTGCGAAAATGTGTCAACCTGCGATTAAGCTTTCAACGGATATAATCGACCTCAGAGAATATAAAGGATATTCGCAAGAGAATTTTAATGTAAATGATATTGTTGATGTTGTTGATGATGACCTGTTGGAAGAACAGTATCAGGCAAGGATAATTAAGTGGACATATGACTATTTTCAGCCGTGGAACTGTTCAATAGAAGTCGGAGATGAAACGCCTAGATTTGAGGATAAATTTAAATATGTCCTTGACAGCTCTGATTATATAAATAAAGTTATTCAGCCGACAACAGGAGAAATCGGAGATACCTCACTTGACATTGACCTTGAGGGAATGCTTGAGGATTTCGATTGGGGTACAGTACCATTTGCATACGACAGAACGCAATACGGCACGGTAACAGGCTTCAATTCAGACTATACCACACTTGTAGCATTACGGACAGAATTCGTTACGCTAAGAACAGAATATGATGAACTTATAGCACTTCCAAGTCCGACACCTGAACAGCAAGCTAGAATAACAGCGATTGAAACAAGATTTACCGCTATGGAAACAACGCTGATAAGTACATACGGATTTGACGCAAGTACGCTAAATCTTAAAACGGGAGATATTGAGGAACAGAAAAAACTTTTCACCGATAAGGAACAAAAAATAAAGACTTATACAATAACAGTTGGCACAGATACTTTATCGGGTGTTTCGGTACCGGGAACAGATTATCAAATTGGAAGCGTTGTTTGTGTTTTATATCCTCAAAATTCATCTGCAAGCGCAATTATAGACTATCAAGATGCAAGGCTTAATACAAACAATAAAACGGTTGTAGGAGCAATTAACGAACTAAAAAAAGATTTTGGGGGTAGCGATATCCCATCGTGGTGGATTGACCTGCCCCCTGCGCCGAGCGGATGGAACTATTTCCTCGTAAACGATACTGATATTATGGGATTTCGGACTAATTTTCACGCCTCGGACGCAAACGGCTCAATATACGTTGACTGGGGCGACGGAACCAAGGAAACATTTACGTCGGAAAATACGAGGAGAACACACACTTATAACGGCGGCGGAACTCTCGTACAGGACGGCACGCGGCAATATATCGTAAAAATCAAGGCAGAACCTTATCCGAAGACGTGGGGAACGTATGCTTATAACTTCGGGGATAACGACGTCAGCAGCGGAAACAAATCGATGCTACGCGCAAGCATCAACGGAATACCATACACAGCAGACCCGTATTACACTTATGACTTTGTTAGCTGGAACACCGTATGGCTGTATAATTGCAAAGCACTACAGGATATCGTCTTGCTCCAGTCGGTCGGGGCGGCTTTTAATCCGCCGGAACGTGCTTCGGACGCAACATTCAGATTTGCTTATATCTGCTCGTCGCTAATGTCGATAGCCTTGCCGGACAATCTGACAGCTATTCCGGAAAGCTTTGTTTCAAGCTGCTATAATTTAAGGAGTATTAATATCCACGGCGTAACAAAGCTCCCGGCACAGTGTTTCAATGGCTGCCAAGCACTCAGAAAAATCATAAGCGATAAACCGATAACGGAGGTTAAGGGATATGCTTGTTATAATTGCTATGCGCTTATAGATATCAATCTATCCGACACCGCGACAATCGCTAACGGAGCATTTGATAGTTGCTATTGTCTGCCAAATCTCAGAACATAAGGAGTGATTTTATGAATTTATACATCCGCGCTGACGGCGCGATAAAAGCCGATGATACGCTTATAGGCTACGTCGGGGAAACAAACCACAGAAAAATTACCGTAGTACAGGCTCCGATTGTGGAAAATGCGGAATACCGCTTGTATTTTGATATCGGGAACACCAATCCATACGAAGTGGCGCTCGTGGACGGCGAATATACCGTAGACGGCTCAGTCCTCGCAAGCGAGGGGGAAATCACGGTGCAATGGGCGGCGCTTGTCCCCGAGGGCGAGGCTTATATTGAGGTCGCGAAGTCGGCGAAGCTCTCGCTCCACGTCGGAGCAAGCATTGACGGAACTCCCGAAGCGGTACCGACGTATGAGCAAACGCTTGACCTCCTCGACCAACTCAACAACGGCGCGGACGGAATGTCAGCATATGCGTCAGCTCAGGCGGGCGGATATACGGACACGGAAGCTAATTTTTATGCAGACCTCGCGGCAATGCAGGGACTGGCGGAGGAATTGGAGGCTTTATTATGAGTATTGCGGAAAGCATTGCGGCATTACAGGCTGACAAGGCAGCTATTGCCGCCGCGATTACAGCTAAGGGCGGCACGGTAAACGAGGGCGACGGATACAACGATTTTGCAACGGACATCGGAACAATTTCCGGAGGCGGAGCAACGCGCGAAACGACATCAAGTCTGGGCTATGTGGCAAGTGATATAGTTTATCATCTCGACGGCGACAAAAACGTTGCAGGTTATCCGCACGACAGCAATATGACAAAAATCTGGTGTGACCTCAAGGGTAACGGCGGTTATCGTGCAAGCGGTAATATCGGAGCTAACTACTATCAGACTAATGGTACAAGCGATACAATGTTACGGTTGCCGCCCTTATCATCATTTTCCTCGCAGGTTACCTTTGAGGCGGTCTTTGAATGGCTCGAACTCGGAACGGTAGAGCAGGATATTTGTTCTAACTTCGACAGCTCGGGTTTCGGATTTTACAGGACAAACGCGGGGCATATAGCTGATACTCGTATTGACGGTAATTATCGAGGGGTACAATCCTCAAGCACAGTCGTCGTTAATAAAAAGTATGCCCTGCAATGCTCATACAACGGCGGAAAAATCGTATTGTTTGAAAACGGCGTCAAGGTGGATGAAATGTCTATCTCGGGAAGCATCAATATAAGCTCCACACTATTTGGCATCGGCGGAGCTGGCAAAGGCGCTTATTACTCGAAAATCAAGTGTTACTCCCTGAGAGTGTATAGCAGAGGTCTCACGGAAACGGAACTCGCTCAGAACTGGGCGGCCGATGCGGAAAGGTTTGGAATAACGTAATGGTGGAACTTAAAATCGGAACAAAATCCGGAATTACGGAACAGAAAGCAAAGAAACGTATCGAATACTCGAAAATAATAGTGACTTGCTTCTTCCTCGCGAGCATTGCGTTCACGGGGCTTTCTTACGTCCTCGCCTTTCTTGGTCTTAACACGGTAGAGGGACTATCTCAGACTATCGTAAGGACGTCTTGGTCGGTATCCGGCATATCGTTTCTCGCGTACGCCGGACAGAACGGCATAAGGGCGTGGAGTAAGAACAAGTGGCTTGCGAAAGAGCAGATAAAAAACAGCGGAAACGGCGCAGATACATACGGCGGGTATTACGGCGATATGGTCACTAATGACTATGACTATATGAGCACAAATATAACAGGGACGGACGGTGACGGAATTGGTTAATATTATAACGGACTATGCTCCCATATCAAGCAATCATCGGCCCGGCTACAAGATGACTGCCAACAGGGGCGTTACGGTACACGAAACAGGCAATTTTGGCAAAGGTGCGAACGCTCTTGCGCACAGAAACTATTATCACAGGCTTTGCAAGACGAACGACGCGGCTCAGGAAATAGGATATACGGGGTTTGTGGATGATAAAATCGCATATCTTGTACAGCCGCTTGATGAAGTGGCTTGGACTTGCGGCAAGCGTGAGGGCAACAATACGACGTGTAGCATTGAAATATGCGAAAATCCCGAATGCAATTTTGATATTGCAAGGGATAACGGCGCGTATTTTGCCGCGTGGATATTGTGGAAAAAAGGTCATACGCAGGTCATTGACGGTATGCAAGACAAAATCAACGGAAACCTCTGGCAACATTACTCGTGGACGGGGAAAAACTGTCCGCAGCAGATACGGGCTCACGGTTTATGGGGCGAGTTTGTGAAATCGACTGCGAAATACCTTGCGGCATTCTGCGGAAAGCCTGCCGTCACGACAACAACGCCAACGGCAAAGCCGAAACTCTATCGCATAATATGCGACGAGCTGAACGTCAGAAGTGCTCCGGGAACACAAAGCAAGATTGTAACAGTAGTACATAAAAATGAGGTATACACCATCGTCGCAACTCAGACCGTCGGAACAACTCCGTGGGGTAGGCTTAAAAGCGGCGCAGGGTGGATTTCTCTCGGCGAAAAATATGTCAAAAAAATATAAGGAGGATTTATTATGTTAGACTTTTTACTTTTATACAGATGGGACTTTATCCTTATCCTCATATGCCTTATTGTTATGTTCGTTCTGATAAAGCTCGGATACGAAAAACAGGTGAAGCAGATGTTGCTTGCGCTTGTTGTCAAGGCGGAGCGTGACTACGGCGGCGGAACGGGACAGCTGAAATTCTCCGAGGTTGCCGTGTGGGTGTGGGAACGTCTGCCGTCAATAGCACGAATATTTCTTACAGCGGCGGACATAGAGCGGCTGATAAATTCGGCGGTTGAGGAAATGAAGAAGTATCTTGAGGGGAATGAACAAGCACGAGCTATTACAGAAGCTCCCGTTCTCTTAACAGCAGAACTCCTCTCAACAGATGATGAATAAATAGCAGAAATTAAGCGGTACATCGTAATCGGTGTACCGCTTTTTTGCTTGTATATTAATGTAATTGTTGACTTGTACCTATATTTTGTTCTTGCTTATATCTCTATTTATTACGTTTTCAACTTTTTTTGTAACAATATTCTTTAATTCCTTATCGGAGTATTGCTCTTTTTTAAACGTACAGGAAATATTATACTTGCCTTACGGTTGTACTGCTTAATCGTACTTATCAAAAACTTCTCATCGTCCTCGCAAGCCTTGGCTTTCTTCTCTGTGACATAGATTTCGTGTTCGAGTTTTTCACGGTTGGCTTTGAGCTGTTCGGTTTTTTCCTCGGCAGTCATAGATGTCCTCCTTTCAAATGAGTATGAAAAAAGCACTCAACGGTTAGGTTGAGTGCTATGTAAATGATTGATTGCAAGTCATTGCTCTTTTTTATTGAACATTAACTCTACTTAAAATTTTACAAAAAAAATCATCTAAAGTTTCGTCCATATCGAAAGGGTTTGCAAGGTCAGTTCTCTTCATATTTTCGATATGTTTCTGAAAATATACTTGTGACTCAGGGTCTTTATCACACATTATACAATTCCTTTTTTCTTCAATGCAAACACGTCCTGTAGTACCACTACCTGCAAAAAAATCTAAAACGATAGAATCAGGATAGGAAAGTGATTTTACTAATCTTCGAACAATTTCAAGTGGCTTTTGCGTAGGATGACCGACTCTTTCTAACGAATTACCATTGAGCCTTCCTATCTCCCAAACGTTCGTTGGATTTTTTCCTTTCATAACATTTTCAGGTATTAATCGCTTATCTTTTAATGCAAGTGCCAATTCTTTTTCATCGTATTTTATTCTTACTGAATCAAGGTCAAAATAGTATTGGTCGGTTTTTGTGAGCCATATAACTTCTTCATGTCTATTTGCAAAATACCTATGAGCTGACATTCCGTTCTTATAGTACCAGATAATCGTATTCACCAAACGAAATTTAGTTTTATGTCTGCAATGATGTATTATTTCTATTAAGTCACCACTTTTTACATTTTGAAATTGAGTTCCACCAAAAACAACCATGTTTCCGTTCTTAGATAACACACGATATGCTTCATCTAGCCATTTTGCCGCCCATTCAATGTAGTTTGCATAAGTATCCCAATCTGCCAAATCTAAATTGTACGGGGGGTCAAGAAGGATTAATTCAATTGAATTATCAGGTAAAGATTTCAGAAGCTGTAAACAATCCTCGTTGATTAAAATGCAATCTGTTTTCTCTGGAACCGCAAAATCAACACTAGTTTTGTGTTTAATATTTTCTTTATTCATACGATTGATTGACATCAAGCCGGAGTTGCTGTGTGATTTATTATGGATTGCCATATTGTATTACCTCGCAATATTCTTTTTATTTGTTAATTGATTAAATAAATCCTTTGCTAAACATTTAATAGATGTTTTAGCAACATCTAGCATTACATCATTCACTTCATTTTTGTCCCAGTGACCACCATCGCCCTGTGTGAATATGGAAGCCGCTTGTAACATTATCACTTTATCTCTAGATTTCACGAATTTATTTACACATAGATTTGTATTTAAAGGCATACCGTAATTAGCAGCTGTAAGACGATCTAATCTGTTCAATGTTCCTGAATCGTATTGTAGAATAAATACACTTTTCTATATTAACCACCTCTCATAAAATGTATATGAAACGGCACATATAATTATTCTTTATTGTTCCTTTCATAATAGCCTTTGTATTTTCCTGTTGCTTCTATCATTTGGTCTGCCGTAAACGGTGTAATGGTGTAGAAATCGTATTTTATCTTTTTACAATGTGCTGAAATTGTTGTTAGGCTTGTACTATCACCGGAAATATTGTATTCAGCTACTATAGATGCACGGGATTTCTTTAGTATGTACCTGTCGTTAAACAGCTTACGGTCAAACTCCGAAAGTGTATTAACGTAAATATCTATTTGCTGAATAGCATTTGTGAGAAGCGAAATACGTTTTTTGATAACGCTTCTTTCTTTTTTCAGTTTGCCGTCGATTGATATTGCAATATCAGCAACTTTTTGAGAAGTGTTAAATACGGAAGATTTTCCACAATCATTGGTACCTACAGGATGCGAAAGTGCCATACTTTCAATTTCTTCATCATCCAATACGGTATTCTGCAAGCTGATTTGAAGCAAAGAAATTTCAGTTTTCATTTTATCGTAACTGACAAACAAACGTTCAACCGGAACGAGATTATTATCGTTTTTCATATTGACTACCCTCCCTACCCTTACGGAGATTAAGCGTTTTTTGACGTTCTTTAATAGTATAAATTAAGCTCTCAGCTTTCGGTATCTTCATTCTTACGCCGTTAATGAACAGCAATACTGCGGATGGGCAGAACGTTGAACTTTCTTCAAAATGAGTATCATCAAGAGATTTGTATATTTCTTTTGCAAGTTTAAAGCAATTTACTGTATAAGAGCATACAATGCTTCCGAATACGCGTTTTTCAATTCGATATTCTATGTCGATGTTGCAATCGTTAAATTTCTCGCCACCCTCACATTCAAGGCAACAGTTATCTATACAGGAATTCAATTCCGTTCACTCCTTATTAATTTACTTCGTGTATTTCAATTCCATATCGTTGAAGCATCTGCTTTTTCTTCCGCTTGTAATCGGAGGTCTTAAAGCCTTTTGTGTCCTCAACGATTTCCTCACCTGTTCTTTCGTCCTTGTAGACAAAATCGGCAATATATTTTGTGGCGCGTATCTTTATACCCTCAATTTCGTGTTTTGGGATAAGTTCATACGGCACCTGTAAGCGTAGGTCGGATATTTTGCCCGCCTTTTCAAGCGTTTTGAGTTCGCAATAGCGGTGAGCTTCGAGCTTACTGTCAAACTCTATGCCGTCTACGGTAGTCTTTTGAGCGTGATACTTTGATTTTCCTGATTTATTTGTTGGTGGTAAAGGTGATGTACTCGCCGCCTGAATGTTGCAGCATTCTTTTCTAGGCGGTGCTTTCTGTTGTTTCCTCTTGTCAAGGAAAGCTTTATATTCTTCTTCCGTCCAATTCATAGGCTTTATTCCTCTCTGTTAATACTTCTCTCGGTAGAAAAGCCGTTGGGGTATCTTCTTTTCAGCTTGTCAATGTTCATTGTCATAACCGTTTCGAGCGTTGTACCTACCGCCTCACAGAGAATAGCAAGATACCAACAGCAATCTCCACATTCTTCTACAAGATGTTCAACGTCAAGGCTATGTCCCTGAAAAGCGGTCTTTTTGATAAGGTCAGCGACTTCCCCTGCCTCTCCGCATATTCCGAGTGCGCCGTTCACCAAAAGTCTTTCCTTGTCCTCTGTTCCTGCCGTTCTCATAGCAAGTTTCTGATATTCATTCGGTGTCATTGTTCGTAATTCCTTTCACTACATTATTCCTTTCGTCGATTTCCATTTCGACAAGTTCCAAAATACAGTAATTAGCAAGGTCAAGGAGCGTATCTTTTATACTTTCGTCCGATACCTGTTGTACCTTATTTACGCTTTTAAGTGATTTAAGCCTGCTGTACTTATCGTAAATACGGATAAGAATTGCATTGTCAAACTCTGTGCGGAGCTTTGCAAAGCTATCTCCGTAGTCAGAATTCTTACGTCTGTATGTGTCGGTCATTTGCTTGCAGATATTTTCGTGTATCTGCGTTTTGTCAACTGTGTTGTTCATTTGTTGTTACAACCTCCTCGTTTTTATCAAAATCAATGCCGTATGTATCTCGCATATAGTTGATACAATTCTCTGTTGTAAAGGGTTGTCCTGCGATACCGCCCGAAAGCATTATCTTGAAAAGTCCCTCTACACCCTGCTTGAAACGCATTAAGCGGTCTTTGCCAAAATGATAATCCTTATTGAGAACAGTACAGCAGGTAGCCATAATCTGCGCCACAACGTCCCTGCCGACTTGCTTGTATACCAAATCAACCTTTTTCTCATATTCCTTTTCAAGAACTTTCTCCACAAGGTCAATGCGTATGTATTCTGCTGTCCCGTGCCGTATGCGTTCGGGTTGTGATGTATGGGGTATGATACATTTCATTATTTTTACCTCTCTCCGTATTCGCTTTCAACAAACTCATAATCGCCCTTACCACTATATGTTCCCTCTCCGTTTTGCAAGTTTTCATACACAACACGTCCGTCAATAACGGACAAACTATCGTGCTGATTATCGCCTATGCGGTGTGTTTCTCCTGTTGCCTTGTCGTGAATAAATAAATCAGTCAGCATTTTGTTTGCCTCTATTTCCTCTGCAACAGCAGACATCATAGAACATCGGCATAATTATCTTGCCACTTGATTTACAATACAAAGTATTTCCAATACGCTCGGCATTGTCGCATTGTCCGCAAGGCTTGTTATTTTCCTTTTTTCTTGCCATTTCAAGTGGAGTTTGTTTAGACATTACTTTCACCTATTTTCCTGCCACACATCGGGCAATAATTAATCTCAAAATCCAAATTAAAAACGGTTTTGTTATCCTGTTTGTATAGCATTTCAACCATTCCGAACGGCATTTGTACGTCAAGGGTACAGCCGTTATCACCGTCAAAATGTATAACACTACAATGAAAATTATTATCAACTTTACAAAACTCACATTCATTATCCATTGCGTTCACCGTCCATTCTTGCGCCGCAGTTGGGACAAAATTTATAAAACCGATTAAACACATCAAATAATTCTGCCGTTGCCTTTTCTTCGGAGCAAACGTCAAACATTTCTTTACATTCAGAACATTCTGCCAACGTATAATCTAAATAGCAATTACGCCAGCGTCCATGCTTAACCTCCGCAACGTCAGCTGTGGGAATATCGTCAATCATTGACTTGTAAACTATCTCTCTGCCCTCAATTGCGGTTTCTTCCGAAATATCAAGCAAATATTTTATATTAGACACGTCAATGTATTTCTTTTCATTCGGCATTGTCTGCCCTCCTGTTCCAAAATTCAGCTGTTTCTTTCGCATCATAGCTATAATTGCTGAATGTGCAACCACATTCACAACTGATATAATATGGGTCTCCTCCACTATCTGGGTCATAAAATGTAGGACTCCAATCCTCTGCACCGCCGTGAATTTCTACACTTTTACCACATAACGGACAAGGCTTTAATTCTTCACTCATTTTCTTCACGCTCCTTTAATCTTTTCATAATTTTTTCAAATTGCTTATCTTGCTTTTTCCAATATTCCAGTTCTTCTTTTGTTGGTTCTCTGCTTATTATTCCTTGCCCCTCACTATATCCTGTTATAAGTTCATAACTTCTTCCAGAAGCATTACAACCATAATCATAAAGAAATTTATATGTTTTGTAGTTTAATTTACAGCCATAATCGTGGTTTCCGTAGTAATACAACAAGTGAGGAAATTTGTCTTGTATTAAGCACTCGTCATCGAATAAACCAGCACAATTTTCACACTGCATTATGTTTCACGCTCCTTTGGCTCAAAATAACTGCAAAAGTCATACAAGTACACAGGAACTCTGTTAAATATACATTCACCATTGTGAATATTATAATCTTTGTGTAATTCAAAACGTTTGCAATTCTCGCACTTCACCTTGTCACGCTCCTGCTTTTCTTGCAACAGCTTATACAAATCGCACTCATCTGATTTTACTTTACATCCAAAACAGCTATCACCAGTTAATTTTCCTTTGCTAGTCACGCAATTAAACATCTCGTTCATTCTGCACCTCACCTTTCAGCTTCTCGTAGCGGTCTGAATAACTGCATTTGAATTTTCCACAGCCTGCAAGACATTTTTTCTTGCTACCTATATCACAAATGCACTCAACTATGCACACCTTGCAGTCAGAAACACGCCATAAATCATTATCAGCCATTTTTAACAGCTCCATAGCTTCATCAATCTTTTGCTTTAGCTTTGCATTTTCTTCCTTTAAAATGCTGATTTCATCGGGTGCTAATTCAGTGTTTTCGTACTCAGCAAGCCTACGAATAAACTTAGCTGAAACACCTAACCCACCTTGTTCAGAACAAATTGGATTTCCACTCTTTTTATCTGTCAATCGCTCCATTATTTATTCCTTTCTCAAAGGCAACTCAACCGCATTTTCAAGCCTTTTCTTTAACTGCTCGTTTTCGGCTTTGAGCTGTTCAATTTCATTAGTTATCATCTTTTATCACTCCTTTATGTAAAATTAGGTCTGTCGTTGTTTCCGCTTTTCTTGTCCGTAGTATACTGATAGAAATTCTTTCCGAATGATTGAGTTTCTCGGTCAAATGTCTTGACTACAACGCCCAAGCTTCCGTTACGGTTCTTTGCAACAGATACGCCTATGTCGCTGTTCTCGTCGTTCCTGTCCGTCTTAAAGAGGAATATCACGTTATTAGCGTCCTGTTCAATTGTGCCACTCTCTCGGAGGTCTGCGAGCATAGGAATGGGACTATTTCGTTTTTCAACCTCTCTGTTAAGCTGACAAAGGACAATGATAGGCGTTTTCAAATCGGAAGCAAGGATTTTGAGGTTTCGCGAAATCTCGCTTATTGCCTCGCGTAAGTCCCTGTGATGTTCTTCGGGGGTTATTAGTCCGATGTGGTCTACGATTATTACATCTACGGGGTTTACCGTACATTCATTACGGATTTGAGATACCTTGATATTCGATGTATCGTTAAGAAAGAGGTTGTTTCCCCATTTTGACATTTCACCTGCTGCGGAAGCTATAGCTGTAGCGTGTTCGTCAACCTCGTGGCGTTTTACTGCACTATGAGGAACGTTAGATAAGCTTGATGTCATACGGTTTAGTATTTGATTTTCGTCCATTTCAAGCGAATATAAAGCCACTTTCTTTCCTTGCAATAAAAGACTTTTAACAATTTCAACGGCAAACGCGGTCTTACCTGTTGAGGGACGGGCGGCAAGTATCGTTAAATCATCTATGCCGATACCGCCGAGAAGTCCGTCAAGTCCGAGAATTCCGAGGTCAAGAAGATTTGCTTTGTTCTTGTTGAAAAGGTCCGTGTAATACTGCGGAAGAATATCACCGAGTTTATGCAAAGCCTGTTTGCTTGATGTCCTCGTAAGAGAATTGAGCGTTGATACGATACCTTGTAAAACGTCAGTTGCATTTTCAATAGTCATTTTACCGATATTTTCATCAAATACGGTTGCTGCCGTTCGCATTATATAATTGTTCTTGACAATTTTCGTGTAGGATTGCCAATTATGAGTTGACGGCATAAGCTGCATACAATCAGCAAGAAATTTTCTTACTTCATTCTGAGGCTTTTTTGTTGCCTTTACAAGAACATCGGATGCCTTTATCAAATCAAACTCGCGCGGGTTTGTCCGATACACTTTAACCAATATCTTGTATATGCCCTGCATTGTAGCCGTTCCGAATTCATCGCCTGTCAATTCTTCTGCAATAAGAGGAACTAAGCCAACGTCAATCAGCATTGCTCCAAGTACAGATTTTTCGGCTTCAAGGTTATCCGCAATATTCTTTATTGCTTCATCTTCTATGTAAATCACCGCCTTATTATTTTACGAATATAATTAATCCCTATAGATGAATTTAAGCTTCTGCCAATCCTCACCGTACTTATCGTGCATTCCCTGTTCGTAGATGTCCCGTGTGCTTTCCACAAAGTCAAGTACGGTCTTATTCATAAAGGTTGAGTACATTTGAATGTACTGTTTTTCTTTCTGCTCTTTCTCGCAAATTCGGGCATATTCACGAATAGCGAGGGATAATTGATGATGATTAAGCCTTGTCTTGCCGGGATAACCTGTAACCTGTCTACCCTTATTCAGATAAGCAACACAAGCTTCAACGCCCTTTGCCTTGCCTTCTTTCCTCGGAAATGACTTATAGAGCATTTCAACGGTTTCAGCAAGCGGGAGGACGATTGTGTTATCGTCCTCTTTCTTTTCCACCGTCTGCTTGTCTGCAAGGGGTGTTATTTCAAACTCCTTGCCTATCGCTCCGAGGTCTGCAAGTCCCCGAAAGAGTTTATGTAGCTGTGTCGCCGTTCCTTTTGTGGTAATCTCAATGGCATATCGTTTTTCTTTGCGCTTGTTATCGTCGGGAAAGTCATCAAGTAGAGTTAATTGAGTTGACATTGTCTGTCACCTCCTAAAATGGCAATTGTCCGTCACCGAGGATTTCCTCAAACTCGTTAAGGTTCGCATCAGATGTCGGTAAATTCTGTGGGATAGTCTGCTGTGGCATCTGCTGAGCCTGTGGATTTACTCCGTATGCTGCGGGGGTATTACTGTCTGCTTTCTTCTCGCCTGTGAAAAACGCCTTTTCTACAATGGTCTTGTTCGTGTAGTGCGTGACATCGGGATAGTTCTTATCTTTGTAAGAGCCCGTCTGCTGTGTACCGACTATTCCAATCATTCTGCCCTTACTGAAATACTTTGCGATAAATTCGGCTTTTGTGCCGAAAGCGGTACAGGATATAAAATCGCTCTGTCTTTCCTCTCCCGGCTTGCAATAGTCGCGGTCACAAGCAACTGTAAAGCTCGCTATGCTTGTATTCTTCGCGCCGCCTGTTTTGAGTTCAATGTCAGTAGTCAATCTTCCCATAAGTATAGCAATGTTCATAATATAACGCTCCTTTTATATTGTTTAGTTTTTAAGTCTTACCGGTAAGACAAGAAATGTAAAGGAATTTCCGCTTGTAGCGGTTACTGTTGCGGGAGCTGTCGGCGCTCCGAGGGACATCTTAATTGTGTCAGTACCGCAATTTTTAAATGCATCGAGAAGATAACGACAATTAAAGCCGATTGAAAGAGTGTTTCCCACAAAGTCAATAGGAATTATTTCGTCAACCTCTCCCGCACTTGTCTTACAAGTGATGTTAAGTTCTCCACTTGCAAAACTCAATTTAACAGGTGCTTTCTGTTTTTCATTGATAATCAGCAAACATCTTTCAAGGCAACTTACGATTTCTCTTGTATTAATAATTGCAGATGTTGCGGATGATTTGGGCAAAGAACCTTTATAATTATGAAATTCACCCTCCAAAAGCCTTGAAAACATCTTTATGTTTCCGAGGTCAAAGGTAACGTGTTTCGGAGTGCGATATACCTTTGCTTCACCGGTTGCCAAAAGCCTTGAAAGTTCTTTAAGTGCCTTACCGGGAACAACGAAATACTGCTGATTTTCAACATTTATAGGCTCTGTCCTGATTGCAAGTCTATATCCGTCAATAGCAACGAGATTGAATATTCCGCTGTTAATGTCGAAGAGTTCACCTGTCAGAATAGGTTTATTTTCACTTACCGCAACGGCATATACTGTTTCATCAATCATATTCTTCAAGGTTTCCTGCGAGAGTGTAAGCGGCGTTTCTGCAACATCTGTGATAGGTATTGCGGGATAATCTGTAGCCAAAAGAACAGGACGCTTATTCTTGCTCTTGCCCTGCTTAATGGTGAGTTCTTCATCCTCAACATTGAATTCAACATCACCATTCGGAAGCTTTGCGAGCAGGTCGGCTATGCGCTTATCGCAAAGGAAAGCACCGCCGTCCATACTCTGAACGGGAATTGAAGTTGTGATACCGATTTCGAGGTCATAGCCTGTGAGTGAAAGCATACCGCTTTCAAGTTCAAATTTGATATAAGCGAGTGCGGGTACGGACTTTGACTTCTCGTCTACCGCACCGCTTACGTTTCTGATAGCCGAAATAAGTTCGGCTTTGTCTGCTGTAAATGTCATTTTTATATTACCTCCATATTTTCAAATGTTATTTGTGCAGGGTCTATCTGTTCGGCTCTTCTCCGCTCGGCTTTATTTAGTCTGGTGAACTATTTAATGGAAGCCCGTCACTTTAGTGATGGGTAGTTCACAGCTTCAAATTTTGCGGGTGCGTCAAAGTCAGCATAAGCGGGACGGTCTGTGTAAACTCTGCTCCTAAACTCCGCTGATGTCGGTGCGCTCATTTTCATCCTCCTGCGTTTCGGTTGTTTCTTCAAGGTCGAACAAAGTAGGTGTTGCGAGTTTTTCTTCCTCTGCTTTCAAATAGCCCACTCCGTCACGGA
>Ga0116162_10000638_pt1 | contig 24646 bp, 19 predicted proteins | sample AD_UKC105_MetaG_FD_89875 | JGI IMG/M metagenome (GOLD analysis project Ga0116162, IMG submission 89875) | Active sludge microbial communities of municipal wastewater-treating anaerobic digesters from Hong Kong - AD_UKC105_MetaG | ecosystem: Engineered > Bioreactor > Anaerobic > Digestate...
TCGACTACCTGGTTCTTTCTTATCCCGTATTCGATCTTGGCCTTTAAAAGATTGTCCTGAGCGCTCAGGACAATCTTTTAAAGGCCAAGATCGAATACGGGATAAGAAAGAACCAGGTAGTCGAGTCTGACCAGACGGAGAACATGAAGCTGCTCGACAGCGAAGTTAAAAAGCTGGATGAGCTCAAAAAAAGCGGAAAGATAACCGACGGCGAATACGACAATAAAAAGCTCGATCTTGAGATCGAGTATATTTTCAATAAAGGCGGAAATATTGATGTGCTGAAATCATCCACGGGGCTCACTCAGGCTATGATCAGCTATAAAAAAGCCAAAATGGACCTTGATTATACGGTCGTAAAAGCGAATCTGGACGGATATGTAGCCGATCTTGATATCGTGGTCGGCCAGTACGTCAACTCGGGAACCAAGTCCATGAGCATCGTAGACTACGGGAACGTCATCATGGAAATACCTGTTCTTGAGAGCGAGATGTCCCAGCTTAAAAAAGGCAGAGAGGTTCAGGTCAGGTTCGAGGCTATGAAGGATACTCTGTTCACAGGCACGATCACGAGCATCAGCCCGATAGTTGACAAAGCGACAGGTACTGGAATGGCGCAGGTCAGAATAGCGAATAAAGACCTTCTGATCAAGTCAGGAATGAGCGGAAATGTCAGGATCGAAGGCAGAATATATAACGACAGGATCGTAGTTCCGAACGAGGCGGTGCTGACGAGAGACAACAGAAAACTCGTTTTTATTGCCAGGGACGACAAGGCGAAATGGGTATATGTTAATACAGGACTGTCGAACCCGGATTTTACTGAGATCATACTTGATAAAGATGACCAGAAGATAAAGCTGGGTGACAGCGTAATAGTAACGAACAATTATACACTTGCGCACGATGCCGATATAATAGTCACGGACGAATAATATGCTTAAGACAATCCTTTCAAGGCCGATCACAGTTATAATGGTATTTACAGCCGTAACTCTTTTCGGTATTATTTCTTATAAGAAACTGCCCGTTAACCTCCTGCCGGACATTAAATACCCGTCGCTGACAGTATGGACAGAACTTGAAGGCAGCTCTCCGGAGCAGGTCGAGAGGCTTGTAACGGAACCGCTCGAAGCATCGATAGCAGGACTCAAGGATATCATCAATATTAAATCCGAATCGAAAGAGTCGATATCGCTTATCACAATAGATTTCAGCTGGGGAACGGATATGGACTTCGCGGTTCTGTACCTCAGGGAAAAGCTTGACGCGGCATCGCTGCCTGAAACGGCCGGACGCCCCAACATCTTAAGGGTCGATCCCGCCGCCAAGCCTATAATGATATTATCAATATCCGGCAGCGACCAGAAGACGGTCCGCGACATTTCCGAGCATATCATCAAGAAGCGGATCGAGCAGACTGAAGGCGTCGCGATGGCGGACGTTATCGGCGGCGAGGAGACCGAGATCAGGATCGAGGCCGACATAGACAAGCTGAACACGTACGGGATATCGTTCAATACCGTCATTAACGCCGTGAGGTCCGCCAGCACGAATTCGCCCGGCGGCACGGTAAAGGACGATGTGTATATCTACGACCTCGTGATATCGTCCGAATTCGAGAGCCTTTCAGATATAGAGAATACGCTCGTAAAGCAGCTGGACAACAGGAGAAATATTTATCTTAAAGACGTCGCCGAGGTCAGCTACAGATCAAAGGAAAAGCGATCGTTCACGAGATATAACGCCGCCGCATCGACAGCCATTCTTATAAGAAAGGACGGCGACGCGAACGCAGTTACGGTCGTCAAGCTTGTAAAAGAGATCACCGATGAGCTGAATAAAACTCTTGATGTGAGCATAAATACCGTTTACGACCAGTCGGAATTCATCACCGACTCCATCAACAACGTGGTTCAGGCGATACTTCTGGGAGGTATACTTTCATTCCTCACGCTCTTTCTTTTCCTGCGCGAGTTCAGATCACCGTTCAATATCGCACTGGCCATGCCTATAAGTATTTTCTCGACCTTCACGCTTCTCTATTTTTCAAAGATATCACTTAACCTTATGTCGCTTTCCGGATTCGCTCTGGGTATAGGTATGCTTGTGGACAACTCTATCGTCGTTCTTGAGAACATAGACAGGAAAAAACGGGAAACGGCCGATGTTTTTACGGCCTGCTGGCTCGGAGTAAAAGAAGTGATACTTCCCGTATCGGCATCAACATTCACAACTATAATCGTGTTCATGCCGGTCGTATTCGTATCCGGTGTCGCGGGAGAACTGTTCAAGGACCAGTCCATTTCAGTCGCCTTTGCCCTCATAAGCTCTCTGTTCGTGTCAGTTACTCTGGTGCCTGTACTATACAACAAATTCAGCATGGAGAAGAAGAAATCTGAAACTGTCGATGAGAGCATAAAGGAGGACAACGGCCCCATTTTCAAGACAGGCATCTACTGGACCGTGCTTTCGGTCATTTATTTCGGAATCATCACGCTCAGCAAGATCCCTGTCGACGAGTCCGCCTTTGTATACATTCTGTTCCTTGCGGTACTTACGGATCCGTTAATAAAAACATTCGAATTTCTTGTGTTCAACAGAAAAAAGCCGGACATGCCGAAAAAAGCCGCGCTCAGAACTATAACTGTGAACATTGTATGGTTCGTTATCCTTCTGCTTCTTACAATACCTTCCGCATACATAGCCAAGATAGATTATTTTGAACCTGTTCACGCACTGATCGCCGCTGCCGGCCTGAACTTTCTGAACGGGTTTGAAAGTTCGCTTTACGATGCATCGTCGTTCATAAACGAGCTCTTCCAGCCCTACGAAGAGGAGCTCAGCACTAAAACCTTCATGCTTTATGCATATATACTGGGCAGTGTAACGTTCTTTGTAAATCTGTTCGGTCTTTTCAACCACAGAAAATTCTACGGTTATTCAAAAGAAACAGATTCTGATATTTTCCAGATCGAAGGTATAAGAAGTACAGTAAGGGCATTTTTCAGGATCGTTTTCGGATTCGTTATCGGACTGTTCGTTTTCTATTTCAAAAGCTTTGTTTCATTTATAAAGATAATTTCGAAGCCGGTACTTAAAGCGTTTGACTCTGCATACTCGTACTTCGAAGAAAAATACCACATTGTTCTCACATACGCGCTCGATCACAAAGCGAAAACGTTCACCGTCTCTATACTTACATTTTTATTATCCGGGCTTATTCTGGCTGAGATGGAAAAACGGGTCATGCCCGAAGTCGACGGCAGGGAGTTTATCCTGTCGGTAGAACTTAATCCCGGAACGAGCATCTGGACAACAGAAAGCGTGATAAAGGATTTCGAGCAGATGATCCTTTCGAAAGAAGGCACCGTATCCGTTTTCGCTACAGGCGGCATCTCCGACGAGAAATCACTACTTACTGGAGCTACAGTCTACAAAGGCGATCTTCAGGTCAAGCTTGAGGATAAAGTAACTACAGATGAGTTCATCAGCGATCTGAGAAAAGACATTGCCGAATATAATCTGAAGAAAGACATAAATCTTAAGATCAATTTCAACACCGATGTGTCCGTGCTCGGCGATATGCTTCAGAGCGAAGAAGGGGACTTGAGCGTAAAGATCTTCGGTAATGAGCTTAAAGATCTTAAAGAGATATCTGATAAAGTAGTTTCCGCTATGAAAGGGACGGGAGTGCTTTCCGAGATAAAATCGGATTTCAGCGGAAGTAAACCGCAGATAATAATCGACTTCAACAATTCGTTCCTTGAAGAGAATAATTTAACTGAATCGGAGATTTCATTCTTCATAAAAGCGGCGGTGAAAGGCGAGACAGCTACCGAGATCACAGAGAATAATAAAACCGTTGACATTATTGTGGGTACGAACGAGGATTTTAACGAGAATATCAGGAATCTTGTCAATGCCGTATATAAAAAGGGCGGAAAATCCTATCCTGTAAGCTCTCTGATCAGCGTCAATTACTACAGCGGCCCTGAATCGGTCAAGCATCAGAGTCAGGGCAGAGTTATAACCGTGACCGCCAGTCTTACTTCCGGCAGGCTCGATAAAGCCGTAGAAAAAATCAAGCAGGAGGTCCGTAAGATCGATCTGTACAGAGGCATGAGAATCGAGGTCGGCGGACAGAACGAGGAAATGCAGAGGTCGATGGTCCAGATCATTTTCATGTTCCTGCTTTCTTTCGTGCTCGTCTACATGGTACTCGCCTCCCAGTTCGAATCTTTACTCAGTCCGTTCATAATAGTGCTGAGCGTTCCTTTCGCTTTCATAGGAGTCGCGCTCGGGCTTTTCGTGACCGGGCAGACTATAAACATACTTTCAGGCATAGGTATGATCATGCTTATCGGTATCGTAGTTAACGACGCCATTGTTAAAATAGACTTCATCGAGAATTCAATTAAGGCCGGAATGAGCGTAAGAGAGGCTATTTACGACGCCAGCAGAAAAAGGCTCAGACCTATTCTGATGACTACTATCACGACAGTATTCGGTATGATCCCGATGGCGATCTCTTACGGAGGATCTTCAGAGCTCAGAAAACCGCTTGCGGTGACCGTAATTTTCGGACTTTCTTTCGCGACCCTTCTGACGCTTGTGATCCTTCCTGTAATTTATGAGGCATTCAAGAGGAAATAAATGTTCGAGAAGATACTTTCACGACCCGTCACCATCCTAATGTTCTTCGCCGGCATGTTCATTCTCGGCATTATAGCTTTCAATCTTATCCCGCTCGAACTTAAGCCGAATACGGAATACCCGCAGCTTATTGTAAGCGTTTCATGGACCAACGTATCGCCGGAGACAATAGAGAAAAAGGTCATCAGCGTTATTGAGGCTGAAATTTACACACTCGAAAATATTAATAAAGTAAGTTCAGAATCAAGAAGCTCTTACGGGTCCATCTCGATCGAATACAAGATGGATACGGGCATGAATTTCGCCTATCTTGCGCTCAATGAAAAGCTGTTTCAGGTCAGAAAGAACCTTCCTGAAGCTGTCAGGAACAGAGTTTACATAAGGAAATACGTACCGAGCGAGGAGGCGGATGAAAGCAGAGAGCTTATCAGTTACAACATATTCGGTAAGATCAGTCTTGAGGAACTGGGACTTATTATCGAGAACGACCTTGAGCATGTGCTCACTTCGATCGAAGGCGTGAACTCCGTTGAAATATCAGGAATACCTAAAAATGAGCTCAGAATACTTCTCGACAGAAACAAGGCGGAATTTTACGGCATCAACATTTCTCATTTCAGTAAACTTTACCAGTACGGTAACCTTGTCAATGCCGGTGAGGTCAGGGACGATGCAGGACTGCAGTTCACGGTAGATATTGATAACGAGCTTGCAAGCGCGGAGCAGATCGGGAATATAGTTCTTAAATACAGCAGCGGTGTCCCGATCAGGATAAAAGACGTTTCGGATATCTCGATCGCGAACAAGGAACATACCAGTATTCAGAGGATTAACGGCCGGGAATCCGTCGATATATCCGTCTTCAAAGAACCCGGGGCGAACGCGATCTCAACCTGCGACAAAGTATATGAAGCGGTCGATAAATTCATAAACGATTACTCAAGGTATGATCTCAGGTCCGAGATAAAACTCGATTCTACCGAATCAATAAGGGAGGAGCTCGGTGACATCAGGTTCAGAGGTCTTCTCAGTCTGATAGTTATAATGCTCGTGCTTTTATTCTTTCTCAAGAACATAAAGCTGTCGGTCGTGATCGTTATGTCTGTGGGAATCAGTCTCCTTACGAGCGGATTTGTTCTATATTTCTTTGATTTCACGCTTAACATCGTCACGCTCTCAGGGCTTGTACTGAGCTTCGGTCTTCTTGTCGACAACTCGGTTGTGGTGCTTGAAAATATTGTGAGGCTTTATAATCACGGTCTTGAGAGATTCAGGGCAACAGTGGACGGGACAAGGGAAGTCATTATGCCCGTGCTAAGCTCCACTCTCACAACTGTAGTAGTTTTCATTCCGTTCCTGTATATGTCTGGTGAGAGAAGGCTGTACTGGATACCTATGGCTATAGCTGTAGGTGTGAGCCTTATGTCCTCATTTTTCGTTTCGATCACGTTCACCCCTATACTCACCGGGCTGTTCCTGACCGAGAAATACCGGAACGCGATTGCCGGAGACGATTTGAGAGAGTTCGCGGGATACAGCAGGTTCCTTAAATTCTTCATCAACAACCGCAAAGTCGTACTTATCATTACCGGGCTTGTATTTTATTTCTCTTACTTCCTGTTCGACAGCTATGTTGACAAAGGCAGAAGGTTCAACTGGAATGTAGAGAATACGGTCAGAGTATATATTTCCATGCCTGTAGGATCGACGATCGACATGAGCGATGATATAATAAAAAAATTCGAGGAAAGGATCATCCAGACGGGCGGCTACGATAAATTCACGACTACAGTCTCTCCTTCGATGTCTTATGTTCAGATACTTTACACGGATGAGCAGTATTACTCCACAGCGCCTTTCGAGATGGAGAATGAACTGGTGTCTATGGCTGTTAATTTCTCCGGTCCTTTTATATCGATTTACAATCCGTTAAATCAGTCCGGGGGATACCGGTCGGGCGGGACAACCTCAAAATCGTACAATTCAACGATACTCATGAAAGGTTTCGACTACGAAGGTCTGAAAACCGAAGCGGAAAAGCTCGAAAATTATCTGAAAGAGAATCCGAGGATATCCGATGTAGACATTTCAGGTACAGGGAGATGGTGGAACTCGTCGGATCTGTTCAATTACACGATCAAAATAGACAGAAGGAAACTGGCTTCATACAACGTATCGGTGACGGATCTGGTCAGAGAGATAAGATCTTCTACGGGAGGGGCAGGAACGAATGTGTTCTTCGGCGGCGAAGAGATCGAAATGAGCGTCAAATATTCGGATTATAAAGATTTCAACGTCCGCCAGCTTATGGATAAAGTTATAAAATCGGGATCTTCCGAGTTCCGAATAAATGAAGTCGCTCAGATCACTAAGGAACCCGTAATGAACAGCATTTCGAAGGAAGATCAGAGCTATACCAGGTATGTCAGATACGATTATAACGCCTCGACCAAGCAGACCAGCGAGTTCATGAACACAGTTAAAGAAACATATCCTCTTCCTATGGGCTACAGGTTCGACGAACAGGACGAGACTTATATGACCGAAGAGGAAAAGAAAGAGATCATGTGGCTGATCATGCTGGCGGTCGCGCTGGTTTTCATGGTCACCTCGGCTTTATTCGAATCGCTTCTGCACCCGTTCGTGATAATACTGAGCATACCTTTGAGCCTGACAGGCGTATTCCTGATATTCTTCGGGCTGGGTGAGCTTTTCAACGAGGATTCCTACATGGGAGTGATTCTTTTAGAGGGGATCGTTGTCAATAACTCCATAATTCTGATACACCATATAAATTCCAAGCGGAAGATCGGACTCAATCTGATGAATGCGATCGTACTTGGCACTGTTGAAAGGATAAGACCCGTTCTGATGACATCAATTACAACGATACTCGGTGTTTTACCGCTTATCATAAATTCAGACGCCGAGAAGAATTTCTGGTATTCTTTCTCGATTACTACAATCGGCGGCCTCTCCGCGTCGACCTTTTTCGTTCTGACAGTCCTGCCGGTAATGTACGCTTTTTTCGAAAGAGTGAGGCTCAAGTTTACAGGTTTATTCAGAAACTGAACTTTTATTTAAGCCTTGTATAACAACCATATTATATTTATATTATAAAGCTGTGTTAAAACTTGAGGTTCGCCTTGAATATATCGATCGTAATACCTGTTTATAACGGCGAGGAAACTCTCAGGTTGTGCCTTGACGCTGTTACAGGAATGATAATACCGGAAGGATGGGGTACAGAAATTATACTTGTAGATGACGGTTCTACAGACAGAACAGTTGAAATAGCCTCAAAATATCCTAGTATCAGAATTATAAAACACGATAAGAACTTGGGCAGGATAGCTGCAAGGAAAACAGGTGCGAAAACTGCGATATACGATCATATTTTACTGGTTGATTCTAAGATCGAAGTAAGTCCTGATAATCTAATTAAGTCAGCCGAAATCGATTATACACCTTTAATGGCAGGGGAACTGAATGATGAAAAATACTCTTCTGATTATGATACTCTCATGTATCTTATCAGGAAGAAGTTCTACAAGCCGTACTACCCTCAAAAAGAATATTCTGAAAAGCTGTGGATCGGAAAAACTAATTTCGAGAGAGCTCCTAAAGGCACGGGATGGCTGTTCCTAAGAAAGGATGTATTTCTGAACAGTATTCCTGAAGTTCACGAAAAAGATTCAAGCGACGACACCGGAATACTTAAAAATATCGTTTTTGATCAAGAACTGAGAATTTTAAGACATACTGGTATTTCTGTAAAATATCATTCGAGAGCAGGCAGTAATGTAATTCCATGGATGAATCACCGTGGAAAGACTTTTGCAGACCATTATTTAAGCAGTGTGAATATTTTTTCAGCAGTTTATTTTATTCTGGCGGCATCAGCGGTCTTTATGTTTATTTTAAAACCGTTAACACTTATTGCGGCTTTTCTAACGCTGACTTTGATGATTTCTGTTTATCTTTGCGAAGAAAAAAGGGACTATAAGCCTGTTATTAAACAGCTTCTGATCTTAGCTCCTGTTTTTATAGCAGGTACGGTCGAAAAACTTTTCAGGAAAATCTCAGGCAGATGAAAAAGATTATTACATATATAATTTTCGCTGCGCTTCTTGCCGTATTCATATTCAGATCGGATTATGATTTCAGAGTTATCCTTAACGCTGACTTGCCCCTTGTGCTTTTGCTCGGGTTCACTATTCTGTTGTCGTATTGTAACACTTATTTTTCCGTCGATGCACACTTCAGGATACTTTCGGTTAATGACAGCCGGCTGAACATAATGCTTCTTTCTCTTGCTTCGAATCTTCTGAACTACCTTCCCGCAAAAGGTGGTGTCATATCCCTGGGCACTTTTCTTAAGGTTAAGAAAAAAGTTCCCGTGAACAGATTCATTTTTGTCACAATCCTGGGATATATAATTGTAACAGCAGTGACAGTAGCTGTATCGATGTTTTTCCTTTTCGATGAAAAAATGCTGGAGTTATACAGAAGGATCGATCTGACTTATCTTATGATATTTGCAGCAGTTGTGATTTGCGCTCTTTTTATAAGTGTAACAGCAGCAAAGAAGAATCGAGGTAATTATATCTCCAGATATTATCTGCTTTTCCTGAGTAACAGGCAGATCATAAGGGGTAATGAGTTAAATATTCTGTATCTCATCTTTACGATTCTGGGAGGTATTACGCTTTTTTCACTCAGAATGTATTTTGCTTTCAGAATAGCAGGTCATGAAATATCCATGTATCACGCCCTTATGACCGGAGTTATCGCGAACCTTTCATTTTTTCTTTCCTTCACACCCGGAGGTTTGGGAGTAAAAGAAAGTTTCGTGGGCGGGATATCATACCTTCTTTTCGGCAGCGCGGAGCTGGGGATAGTCGCCTCCCTGGCGGACAGGGCGGTAAATCTGATACTGACGATAATTACCGGGACATATGCGGTCAGAAAACTGGACCGTAGATATTTTACTAAACAAGAGGTTGCAGAATGAAAAAGGTCGTGCTGTTCATTATAATTTGCGTTTCGGCAGGATATTCATCCGCCCCGACAATGATCCCGATGACCGATAGATCCACTTATGATTACCTGAACTATCTTGATGTTTCGGGTATTATAGACATACCGTTCACAGGCGCTAAACCGTACAGGAGCGATGAAATATACGAATCTCTAAAAGGCATAAAAGATCCTGATGCGAGAGCAGCGATCTTCATAGAAAGGTTCGAAGAGGAATACATCAGAACAGACAACAGATTCGGTAAAGCGGAATCGAAAAATACTGTAGGATGGTTCGATCCCTACTGGAATCAATCCTACATATCTCAGAATGCTCTCGAAAAACCGCTTTTTCTAAAGAAACCTTTTTCTGAGAAATACTATAAATTCGACGATATATCTCAACATGTTTCTGACGGCGGGATCAAAGCCTATTTCGGTTATAAGGATTTTCTTTCGCTCCGTACGAACTCCGGAGTAATGCTCAAGCACGACTATAAATATCATTTAAGGGACGAGTACGAAACACTGGTACTTGTACCATCAGGGGGAGAGGCTGATTTCTCAAGCGAGGATCATACAGAGACCGCTCTGAACCTTGCCGGTGAGGACGTCAATCTTTCTATTGGAAAGTACCCGGTCTCAATGGGTGCGGGAATGATGAATTCTCTGACTCTGTCCCGGATGGATGCTTATTATGAAAATATTATGTTTTCCATAGCCTCGAAAAGGTTTAAATTCACAACCGTAACCGGTTCTCTCCTTTCGGACTCCCAGACGAGAAGAGAGAGCGAGATACCTGATTATGCGGTCACTAACGAGGACACTACAAAATGGGCCGAGTATGTAAAAAGAGAAAAGTATCTTTCAGCTCACAGGCTTGAATGGAGAGCTCTGGAAAATTTGAGTTTCGGAGTGAACGAGATGGTGATCTCCGGTGACAGAACTATCGAAATGGGCTACCTTATACCTGTACTTCCTCTCTTCTGGATGGGTCATTATTACGGAGATCACGATAACTCTCTGATCAGTTTCGACATGGCTTATCAGCCGTTCAGTAACTATTCAGTATACGGCGAACTGCTGTTCGACGATGAGACTTTTACGGAAAGCTGGACGAAGAACTACATGAACAAATGGGCTGTAGCTGCAGGGATTTACAATTCAAAATTTCTTACGATCGACGGACTTTCATTCAATTTTGAATATGCAAGGGTCGAACCTTATGTTTACGGGCACAAATTTCACATCAACCGCTACATGAACCTCGACGATTATCTTTCAATACCTGCCGGAGGAGATTCCGAGACCCTGAATTTCATGCTGAACTATTTTCTGGATTTCGATAAATCTGTCACTCTGGGATACACGCGGGAGAACAGGGGAGAACCAAGATGGGGCGAATGGGATCAGCCTTTGAACTATAAAATAGAGAATAAGGTTTTTCTGCGAGGAACAGTCGAGAAAACAAATAAATATTTTGCACAGCTGTCTTATACATACAACAAATATATTTCAGCTGACCTTTACTATTCGCATTACGACATAATCAACTATAATCATAATCTGCCTGCTTACGACTCCGGGTGGCTGGAAGACTATGCTGCTGCTAATTCAGACATCGATCCTCTGAACGATTATTCAAATTATCAGGATTATTATGAGAAAGAGATCGTGCCTGATAAAAAATATCAGGTGTATTCGAACAATACTTTTGCTTTAAAGTTAAATTTTGTTATAAAGAACTATTTTTCAGGATTTTTCCGTAAGGAGGGAGAGTGAGTCTCAATGTTTCGGAAACAGGGATTGAAGGTCTGAAAATTATTCAGACTAAAATATTCAGGGACGAACGAGGTTATTTCTTTGAAGTATTCAGCAGTCAGAGATTTTCAGATGCCGGCATAAATGACAGGTTCTTTCAGGATAACATCTCCAGATCAGGAAAAGGAGTAGTGAGGGGTCTTCATTACCAGCTTGAACCCAAAGCGCAGTCCAAGCTTCTTACAGTAATATCGGGAAAGATAATCGACGCCGCTGTAGATCTGAGGACAGGATCACCGACATTCGGAAAGCATTTTACTGTCGAACTTTGTTCTAATGACGGTAAAATGATCTACATACCCAAAGGTTTCGCGCACGGTTTTCTGTCTCTTACTGACGATACGGTCATAATGTACAAATGCGGAGAACAATATTCACCCGCTTATGAAAGAGGTATAAGATTCAACGACCCGGAACTTGGAATAGACTGGAAATATCCTGCCGGAAAAATGACCGTTTCCGAAAGGGACAGGCAGTTTCCTCTTTTCAGAGACGCAGAAATGAACTTTAAATTCGGGAAATAGATGAAAATTATCGTTACAGGCTGCAAAGGACAACTCGGAACAGCGCTTGCATCACTATCGGGAAAGTATAGCAGTTATAACTGGATGTTTCTAAGCAGAGACGATCTCGATATTACGGACGATGACAAACTCGGCGAATTTTTTAGGAAAAATGATATGTCCGGCTCCATAGTTATAAACTGCTCCGCATACACTAATGTCGAAAAAGCCGAAGACGAACATGAAAAGGCATTTCTTGTTAACAGGGACGGCGCGAAAAATCTTGCGAGGGCTTCTTCTTCGCACGGTTTTAAGCTGATCCACATATCTACGGATTTTGTTTTCAGCGGGGATAAAGGTACTCCTTATAAAGAGGATGATGCTCCCGATCCTGTTTCGGTTTACGGTAAGAGCAAATATGCAGGCGAACTTGAAGTGCTGAATTTCGAAAAGAACTGTCTTGTTATAAGAACGTCATGGCTGTACTCGGCAACTCATAATACTTTTGTAAAGAAAATATTTTCAAAACTGACGAGCGGGAAACCTTTTTCCGTAGTACTTGATGAGGTCGGATCTCCGACTTACGCGCCTGATCTTGCCGAGATGCTTGTTGCTGTAGCTGAACGGATCAAGGATGTAAATGATTTTCAGACCCGAATTTATCATTTCTGTAATAAAGGCGGGGTTGCCAGATACTATTTCGCGAAAAAAATAGCGGAGCTTACAGGGAGCAGTACAAGCATTCAGCCTGTGTTATCCGATGAGCTTAATTTGAAGGCTCAAAGACCGCATAACAGCTCGCTTGACTGTGAAAGAACAGCTGAAAAGTTCGGCTTAAAGATCAGAACCTGGGAAGATGCGCTAAAGGAAGCTGTGAATGAGATCAGATCAGAGTAATATACTGAAAGACAGCGAATTTGTGAAGAATACCGGCAAGCTTTTCGGTTCTTCGGTTATTGCTCAGGCGCTGCCTTTTGTCGTCCTGCCTTTTCTGACAAGGATGTTTTCACCTGAAGATTTCGGGTTCTGGGCATATTTTTTGAGCTTGAGCAGTCTTTTTTCAATACTCATGACCGGCAATTATGAATTTGCGATAGTTTTACCCAAAGAAGACAAGGAAGCGCTGAGTGTCCTCACCGGATCAGTATTAATTTGTCTTATTACCTTCGTTTCCGCCTCTGCCTTAGTCTACTTATTTTACGAAAACCATATCTCATCGTCCGGAATAATTGTTTCGGAAAATATTTTGTATCTGGCGATCCTGATGTCGATGATAATGGCGGTGTTCAGGCTTCTGAATTTCTGGAACAACAGGGAGAATAAATTCCATGTAACGGCAGCGGGAAATATCACAAGATCTTTCACGGTTTATCTTTGTCAGCTGCTTAACGGTCTGTATTATCTCAAAACTTCAACAGGCCTGATATTATCTTCAGTTTCCGGATATGCGGCAGGCTCATTAATTCAATCTGCGTCGCTGGTAAAAAAGATCATCAGGAACAGAAAGGACATCAATATTTCTTCGATCAGAAGATCGCTTTCAAGGTACAGGGATTTTCCAAAATATTTTATGCCGAGCGAGTTCCTTAACAGCCTGTCGGTGAATGTCCCTGTTCTTTTTTTAACGAATTTATTCGATTCGGCAGCTGCGGGGCTTTATGCAATCCCTCACAGATTTATAAATGTGCCTCTCACGCTTCTGGGGTCATCGGTCTCCCAGGCGTATTTTAAGAAATCTTCGGATATGGTGAATAATGATCAGTGTCCCGGAAGAATGACATCGGATATCTACAGGAAACTATTCATGCTCGGAATAGTTCCTCTCTCGATAATTGCGGGATACGGAGACTATATCTTCGGATTTCTTCTGGGTGAAAGATGGGCTGTTTCAGGTTTGTACGCTTCTATACTTTCCCCATGGATGCTGATGGTATTCGTTGCTTCTCCGGTATCGATAATATTCGCGACTCTGGAAAAACAGAAGATCAGCCTTGTGTTAAATTCGGTACTATTGTTTTTGAGAGTATCGAGCTTCCTCATCGGAGGTATTATTCTGAAAAGCGTTTTCGCGGCGGTTTATCTTTACGGCTCAACCGGTTTTTTATACTGGACTTTCTATTCCTTTTTTGTTGTGAGAACTGCAGGAGGAAATGAGGACAAGGATAAGATCGTTCAATTCGTTCTTTACAGGCTGTTGTTTATAATGCTGCCCATAATCTTATCAAGGACTGTATTGTGTATGATCTTAAAGTGATACTTGAAAATGACAAAGGGTTTAAATGGTTTCAAGCCCACGGAATTTCATTCAAAGGCTATCTCCTGGCAGACGGAGAGTATTTGACCGGCAGCGCCGCCGCGGACTTTTTAAAATCAAAATTCGGTAATTTCGAGGATCCTGAAAAAGATCTAAAAGAGCTCAACGGCGTTTTCGCAATGGTTTACGAAGGTTCCGGAATACTGTTCGCCTGCTGTGACAGAACGAGGTCTTTCCCGCTTTTTTACCGGATCTCGGATAACGGTCTGACTATAGCTGATAAACCCAAAGCCTTCGGAAGCGGAAAGGACACTGATGATGAGTCGATAAAAATATTCTTATATTCAGGCTATGCCACAGGTAACAGAACTCTTCTTAAAGATGTTTTTCAGGTCCAGGCCGGAGAGTACATTATCAGAGATAAGGAGAATTTTGAAAGAAAGTTCTATTACAGGTTCGCATCCGGCAACCGCATTTCTGACAACGGTGTATTGGAGAAGGACTTAACAGATACACTGAATGTAATAGGACGCGATCTCTCTATAAGTCTGGAAGGAAGAACGGCAGTTGTACCTCTGAGCAGCGGATATGATTCAAGGCTGATAGCTGTGCTCCTGAAATCTGCCGGTATTAACGACGCGGTCACTTTTACATACGGAAGAAAAGATAACCCTGAGATCGGGCTTTCAAGAAAAACAGCTCAAAAACTGGGATTCAGATGGGAATATATCGAGTATGACGAAGAGACAGTAAAAAATTATCTTAATACAGATGATTTCCGATCATATTTCCCTTTCGCTTCAGCCTGCACATCCATGTTCTATCTGCAGGAATTCTTCGCGCTTCAGAAACTGAAAGAAATGATTCCTGAGAACTCGGTTTTCATACCGGGTCATTCGGGTGATACTATTGCGGGAAGTCACTTATCAGATGATATGACCGGAGAACTTACTAAAGAAGCTCTGATCGACAGGATAATTTCAAAGCATTTTAACATGAAACCTGTGAACTCAAAGAACAGGGAATTTCTTTCGGAAGAGCTGGCGGGTGCATTTGAGGGAAGCATCTTTTCCGGTTTCGACTACGAGGACTGGATAATTAAAGAAAGGCATGGAAAGTTCGTCATTAATTCCAACAGAATATACGAATTTTTCGGGTATGAATACAGAATGCCTCTTGTTGACAGCAGGTTCATGGATACTATGTCGTTAACTCCTTCAACGTTGCGGGCGGGTAAGAAGCTCTATGATTCAGTTCTAAAAAGGAACTTCTTTGAAAAATACGGACTGAATTTCTCAAATGAAACAAATCCCGAGCCTAAAGACATCAGAATGCAGGAAACAAAGAACTCAATAAAGAAGATAATGCCGAAAAAAATAATTAATTTTTATAAGGAAAAATTGAGAAAAAATACCGATATTTACTATAATATTGGTGTCACTGACCGCATGATAAAGGATCTTGAATCTTACGGTGCGCCCGTTGATAAGAACGGAGAGAACAGGAATTCAATAATAATCCAGTGGTATATACACCAGCTGATTAACGGAAGAATATAGAAAAGGCTGATACAATGATAGTAGCTATAGACGGACCTGCCGGATCAGGCAAATCCACAACCGCGAAGCTAGTTGGAATGAAAATGAATTTTCTTTATATCGATACGGGTGCCATGTACAGAGCGGTGACCGTTAAGGTAAAAAGGAGCGGAGTCGGATATGATGATGCCGATGGTATACGCTCGCTGCTTCCGGATACCGTCATAGATCAGAAGATCGATGATGTTTCGGGAGACACAAAGACTTTCCTCGACAATGAAGATGTGTCGCTGGAGATAAGGGATCCTGAGATAACCAGGGGAGTGACAGGAGTATGCGAAATAAAGGAAGTCAGGGATAAACTGGTCAGCCTTCAGAGGGAGATGGGTAAAAAAAAGAACGTCATTCTCGACGGCAGAGACATAGGTACGGTCGTTTTTCCTGATGCGGATCTGAAATTCTTCATGGTCGCGGACATTGACATCAGGGCTGAGCGGAGGCTGGCGGAACTTAAAGAAAAGGGTATATTCACTTCTCTTGAGGATGTGAAAAATGATATAATGAGAAGAGATAACAGAGACAGCTCAAGATCGAATTCTCCGCTTAGACCGGCTGAGGACTCGATCCTGATAGACACGGGAAGCCTGACCATTGAAGAACAGGCCGGGGTAATAATCAGCCACATAAAGCGGAGATCATGAAAATAAGGGTTGTTACAGACGAACGGTCCGGAGTATGCGGAGGTGTCAGCAGAGCTATCAAAATGATAGAGAAAGAGATATGCGGCAGGAACAGCCGCGACATATATGTTAACGGAGAGCTCCTTCATAACAGGCTTGAGATGGAGAGGCTCGTTGATTGCGGTCTGAAGGTCGAGGAAGATGTAGAAAAGATCAGATCGGGAATCCTTTTTATCAGAACTCACGGAGTCTCAAAAGATGTCAAACGGCTGGCCGTCGAGAACAAAAACAAGGTGATCGATGCGACCTGTCCTAAAGTTTCGAATTCTCAGAGGATAATCGAGGATCATTTCAGCTCAGGATATCAGATAGTGATCGTAGGTAAGGAGAAACACCCGGAAGTTAAAGGATTGTTAGGTTACTGCAACTTCGAAGGGATCTGCATCCTTAAAAATAAGGACATTCATCTTATCGATATGAATAAAAAAACACTGCTTATCGCCCAGACTACCGTCGCTTCAGAAAGATTCGAATATTTTGCTTCAGTACTAAAAACAAGAATTTCCGATTTAGAAATTGCCAACACGATCTGTCCGTTCGTTGAAAAAAGAGAACTTGAGCTCGTTCAGTTCGCGCAGGATCACAACATCGTGATATTCATAGGGGGAAAGAACAGTTCGAACACAAAACTGATGTTCGACAAGTTCAGCGCTTACAATAAAAGATCATACCTGATAGAGAACAAGAACGAGATCGATTTTTCTTGGTTCAGGGACAACGATCTTGCGGGTATATCGGGCAGCGCTTCAACACCGACCTGGCAGATCGAGGAGGTCAAGAAAGTCATAGAAGATCATTTCAGCCAGTAAAAGGAGTTCTTTATGAAACCTGAAAACCTTACCGTCAGTGATTATTCGAAAACCGATTATCCTGGTCTGATCAACCTATGGGAGGACATACATCTCGGAGGAGCCTCCAGAGGAGACACGCCGGAAATTATCGACGAAAGCATTAAGGTGGGAGGGAAACTTCTGGTTGTGAAGGAAATGTCGGGAAGAGTGGTCGGAAGCTCATGGATAACAACCGATAAAAGAAGGAACTATCTCCATCATTTCGGCATCAGAGAGGAATACAGAGGTAAAGGCCTAGCGCAGGACCTTCTGGAAAGATCACTTGAATTCAGCAGAAGCAACGGCCTTCAGATAAAGCTCGAGGTACACCGCGACAATATCAAAGCTGTCAGGCTTTACGAAAAATACAAATTCAAGTACCTCGGCGACTACCTTGTTTATATAATCCGTAATTATGAATAACGGAGGTATCATGAAAAGAACCGTCATCACATCAAATGCTCCGAAAGCGGTCGGCCCCTACAGCCAGGCCGTCGAAAAGAACGGTATTCTGTTCGTAAGCGGTCAGATCGGCCTCAAACCTTCTGACAATGTTATGGTCGAAGGAGGAATAAAGGAACAGACCATACAGGCTCTGGAGAACATCAGAGGGATACTGAACGAGGCCGGTTATACTTTTGAGGATATCGCAAAGTGCAGCTGCTTTCTGACCGACCTGAGTAAATTCAACGAATTCAACAGCGTTTATTCGGGATATTTCGACCAGGAACCTCCCGCACGGGCTACTTTTGAAGTAAGCTCTCTTCCCGTCGGTGCGCTTGTAGAAATAGAGTGTATCGCAGTTAAATAAGTATTGCCTGCCGGATATTATTAAAAAAAAGGATTAAATCTTTTCTCTTCTTTCAGATTCGTAGTTCTTCCGTGCCCCGGGATGACCGGGGTATCTTCATCAAGAATGAGGATCTTGTTTTTTATGGAATTTATCAAAGTATTTTCATCGCCTCCGTAAAGATCGGCTCTTCCTACTGATCCCGCGAAGAGCGTATCACCCGATAAAAGGCACCCGCCGATCATAAAACAGCAGCTTCCCAGAGTGTGTCCCGGAGTATGAATAACTGTTAATTCTGTATTTCCTATCATGATCTTCTGACCGTCTTTGAACAAAATGTCAGGTTTCAGCGATATTGCTCTCCCTGAGATCATCGAGTAATTCTTACCCGGGTCCGACGCATACTCCTCTTCTTGCTCATGGACACAGAAGGGTATTTTGTATTCTTTTCTAATCATGTCGACAGCTCCGATATGATCGTAGTGACAGTGAGTATTTATTATCATTTCAGGTACGGCGTTGTTCCTTTCGATCTCGCTGATAATTTTATCGGCCTCGTCACCGGGATCGAAAACAGCTGCCGATCCTGTTTCGGGGCATATGAAGATCACGCAGTTCACTTCAAGATCGCCAACGGGAATGATAATGAAATTTTTATAGCTCATTCTGGATCAGATTGTATTTTTCAAGGACTTTAAGCAGCATTGCGGTTTTTTTCTCGTCGAGCTCATAAAGAGGAGGTCTCAGTATTCCCATATTGAAACCCATCAGATTAAGGGCTTTTTTGACCGGTATCGGATTAGTGTCCATGAACATAGCATGGCATATCTCATTTGTGTATTTAGCAAGACTGAGACCCTTTTCGAAATCATTTTCGAGCATAGAATTTACAAGAGCTGACATCTGTTTGGGTATCACGTTTGAAGTTACGCTTATCACTCCAGTTCCGCCCAGAGCCATTATTGAATAAGTAAGATCATCTTCGCCTGATATGATCGAGATTTTCCCGTTTACAGAGAATATGATCTTCTGTACCTGTGAAAGAGATCCCGAGGCTTCTTTTAAAGCCGTGATATTTTCGTGAAGGGACAATTTTTCTACAGTTTCCGGAAGCATGTTCACTCCCGTGCGCGACGGTACATTGTACATTACAACCGGAACCGGCGACTTGTCGGCTACCTCAGAAAAATGCCTGTAGAGTCCGTCCTGGTTCGGTTTGTTGTAATAAGGGGTTATGACAAGCGCGGCGTCCGCACCGCAATCCGATGCCGTTTTGCAGAGCGCGGCGGCTTTCTCTGTGGAGTTGCTTCCGCATCCCGCTATGACTTTCATTCCCGAGTCGTAAGCCTGTTTGCAGACAAAAGAATACAGCTGGCTGTATTCCATGTCAGTAAATGCGGGATTTTCTCCGGTAGTTCCTCCCGGAACAATGCCGGTAACTCCGGAAAGCGACTGGAATTTCAAAAATTTCTTCAGGCTTTCATAATCGATCCCGCCGTTCTTTTTGAAGGGTGTCACTATTGCTGTATACAGTCCTTTTATCATGATCCTCGTCTCCATTAATGATTTCTCTGGAAATTAATAAAAATATCGTCCATAAGACAGAAGAATTTTAATTTTTTTCGGTTAATTCCGTAAAAAATAGTCAAAATATTTTTTGCAAATTTGAACGGAATGATATAATTTTACTGTTTCTGAAACGGAGGTTCGTCAACGGAATGAAAAAAGTGACAATGTACACTGACGGCGCCTGCAGTAAGAATCCCGGCCCCGGAGGCTGGGGAGCGGTTCTTATATACGGCGGTGCGATAAAGAGGATTTCGGGTTTCAGTGCCGAAACGACCAACAACATAATGGAGCTCACAGCTTTCATCGAAGCGATGAAACTCTTAAAAGAAAAATGTGAAGTTGACCTTTATACCGATTCAAAGTATCTTATTGATTCCGCTACGGTGTGGCTGAACAACTGGAAAAAGAACGGATGGAAGACAAGCGCAAGAAAGGACGTAAAGAACATTCCCCAGTGGAAGGAAATATCTGATATGATCAGCTTTCACAAAGTTAATTTCTTCTGGGTCAAAGGGCATGACGGCGACCTGTACAACGAGGAATGCGACAGTCTTGCCAGAAATGAAATTTTAAAGAATCAGAAACCGGAATAAAAACTATGTCATCTAATCTTCTTTCAAACCGGAGAAACACAAGAGAAAATCTGCTGATGTTCTTCTACAGTATGGAATTCAAAGACACGCGGAACAAGATATCAGATGCCGAGCTGAGAAAATTCCTTGGTGACATAAGCGAGATAAGAAGAGAAGATAAGCTAGAAAATCTGCGTGAGTCCATCAAAGAGATCTTCGACAGTGTGAAGATAATCAAACTTGAAAATGACGATTCGATCGAGTTCACCCTTCCGTACACAAAAGAATCAGTTTCTATGACTTTCGAAGAAATGGACAGCAGCAATGTTTACGACGGCTTTCTTACAAAAGCATCTGAACTGATGGCAAAGATCGGGATAAGTGATGATAAAAAACGTGACAATCCTTTTTCGGAAAACAGCGATAATATGAAATTCTTCACCAGCTATGTATCTTGCTATTTCAGTAACCTCGATTCGACAGATAAAAGCATTATATCAAATCTTGAGAACTGGGATTTCGGCAGAATATCTATTATCGACAAAATAATTCTAAGGATGGGTATTGTGGAACTTAAATATTTTAACGATATTCCGCCAAAAGTCGTAATTAATGAAGCAATTGAGCTTGGAAAAAAGTACAGCACGGAAAAAAGTAATGTCTTTATAAACGGGATACTGAATAAGCTGAAAAACGAGATTAGAAAAACTGATAATTAAGACGGATGTTCTATGAAAATAGCTGTTATATCTGACATTCACTCCAATCAGGAAGCGCTTGAAGCTGTGCTAAAAGAGATCGGGAAAGAGAAAGCGGATAAAATTTACTGTCTGGGAGATATTGTAGGATATGGCCCCAGTCCAAATGAATGCATAGATCTTATAAAAGGGGCTACAGATAAAGTAGTTGTCGGCAATCATGACAGCGCGGTTATAAATCAGACGGATATGATGCTTTTCAATTCATATGCCAGAGAGTCGACCGAATGGACAAGAAGAATGATAAATGATGAGAATTACGAATATCTGCTGAATCTTCCGCTTAAGATAAGTGAGCACGATCTTCTTTTTGTGCATTCGACACCGCTGATACCCGAAGACTGGAACTACATTCTGACGCAGCACAGCGCGGAAAAGCATTTCAATTATTTTACTGAATCCGCCTGTTTCATTGGGCACTCCCACAGACCTGAAATGTTCAGGTCCGTTGACAACAGACTGATCGTTAACGTCGGTTCGGTCGGCCAGCCCAGAGACGGAAACCCCAAGGCCAGTTTTGTAATATGGAACACAGAGGAGAATGAATACGAATTGAAAAGAGTTGAATACGACATCAAGGCGGTTTACAAGAAAGTAGTCAAAGCGGGGTTAAATGAATTTCTCGGTGAAAGACTTATGGTCGGAAGATAAATATTTAAGAACAGGGATAAGATGTTATCATTTTTATTGAACAAAATATTCGGTACAAAACAGGATAGAGAAGTTAAAAGGCTGGCACCGATAGTCGAAAGCATTAATTCATGGTTCGAAAAATACAGGGAACTGTCTGACGATGCTGTAAAGCTGAAAACGGCTGAGTTCAAAGAACGGCTGATAGCTGGCGAAACTGAAGATGATATTCTTCCCGAAGCTTTCGGACTTGTAAAAGAAGCCTGCAGGAGAATGGTCGGCAGGTCATGGATGATCGACGGAAGGATGCAGGAATGGAACATGATCCCGTACGATGTTCAGCTTATGGGAGCTGTGGTTCTTGCCGAAGGAAAGATAGCCGAAATGGCAACCGGAGAAGGTAAAACTCTGGTGGCGCTTTTTCCTTCATACCTAAATGCTCTTTCCGGCAAAGGAGTACACATTGTTACGGTGAACGACTACCTTGCCAAAAGGGACAGGGAATGGATGGGGTATGTTCTTGAATTTCTCGGAATGTCCGTCGGTGTTATTACTTCCGATCTAAGAGATCAGGGTAAAAGAAAAGAAGAGTATTCCAAGGACATCCTGTATGGAGTAAATCATGAATTCGGCTTCGATTACCTCAGGGACAATATGGTGATCGACATAGAAGATATGGTACAGAGAGGGTTCAATTACTGTCTGATCGACGAAGTGGATTCGATCCTGATCGATGAAGCGAGGGTGCCTCTTATAATTTCAGGTGCCGTGCCTAAATCCGACAATCAAAGGTTCGATATGCTTAAGCCGAAGGTATTCGATCTTGTCAGAGAACAGACAAAACTGGTAAATGAATGGCTGAGCGAAGCTGAAAAAATTATTGAGAAAGATCCTGAGGACAGAAAAGCTCTGATGATCATTCTGAAAGCTCTTAAAGCAACTCCGAAAAATAAAAAGCTGCTTAAACTGCTTACTCTGCCTTCGGTAAAAACGAATGTCAATAGGCTTGAGAACGAATTGCTGAGGGATAAGGTGTTCGGTCAGGTAACGGAAGATCTTTTCTATACAATCGAAGAAAGATCGAATACTGTTGACATCTTCAAGAACGGTCACGATCTGTTAACAAAAGGCGGATCCGACAGGAACATGTTCGTAATACCTGATCTTGCTACCGAGATACAGAATATTGAATCGATGGAACTTCCGGACAAGGAAAAAGAGGAGATAATAGAAAAACTTCATACTGAATATGCTGAAAAGAGCGATAAAATACACACTATGAATCAGCTTCTTCGCGCGTATTCGCTTTTTGAAAAAGATGTTGAATATGTAGTTCAGGACGGCAGGGTCATAATCGTTGATCAATCCACAGGCAGGCTAAAATACGACAGCAGATTCAGCAACGGAATGCACCAGGCGATCGAAGCAAAGGAAGGCGTTAAGGTCGGAGAGGACACGCAGACAGTGGCGGCCATCACGTACCAGAACTATTTCAGGATGTATAAAAAACTCAGCGGCATGACAGGTACAGCTATTACCGAAGAGAATGAGTTCTTTGAAATATATAATCTGGTGGTCTCGGTAATTCCCACGAACGTACCTGTTGTCAGGAATGATCAGCAGGACTATATCTATATGACCAAGAAAGAAAAGTACAATGCCATCATAAACGATGTTGCCGCTCTAAGAAGTGAAGGCCGGCCGGTACTGCTCGGAACACCCGATGTGGAAGTCAGCGAGATAATGCACAGACTTCTTGACATGAGAAGGATACCGCATAATCTTCTGAACGCGAAAAATCATGCCCGGGAGGCTCAGATAATCAAGGATGCGGGAGAATCGGGAACGATCACTATAGCAACGAACATGGCAGGCCGAGGAACTGATATTAAGCTTGGAGCCGGCGTCAAAGATAAAGGCGGTCTTGCTATAATCGGATGTGAAAGACATGATTCTAGAAGGATCGACAGACAGCTCAGAGGAAGAGCCGGAAGGCAGGGAGATCCGGGTTCGTCCAGATTTTATGTTTCGCTTGAAGACAATTTAATGAGGATATTCGGTTCCGAAAGAATCTCAGGTATAATGGACAAATTCGGCAGGAACGAAGGCGAACCCATAGCTCATCCCTGGATAACCAAATCGATAGAAAGGGCGCAGAAAAGGGTCGAGATGCATAATTTCTCCATGCGAAAGCACATAATCCAGTATGACGATGTCATGAACAGGAAGAGAGATGTGATATACAGGAGGAGAAGGGCCGCTTTGATCAAGGGAGCCGTGAGTGAAGGAAAGGCAGTTCCTTTCGCAAAGGAATACGGGGTGGATCCGGACGAAGGAATGTTCAAGGAAGTAAATGAAGTAATGGAAGATTTTATCAAAGAGATAATATTTAACGCATGTTCAAACTCCAGGTCGCCGGAGAACTGGGACTGGGACTATATTGATAAGAATCTTATGAAAACAATGCTGATCAAATTCGACCAGGATATATCATCCATCATTACCGCCGAAGACCTTTATGATAAGATTCTACAGCTTGCAACCGATAAGTTCAGCCATAAAAGAGCGGTCATAGGCGAGCGTATGATGGATATTCTTTCCAGGATAGCGATAGTAAAAATAATTGACATCAACTGGCAGGAGCACCTCAGGGAAGACGACGATCTAAGAAGCGGTATATCGCTGATGGCTCACGCTCAGAAGGATCCTCTGATTGAGTATAAGAGAAAGTCTTTTGAATCTTTTAAAGAAATGCTCTTCAGAATGAACCAGCAGACCCTTGAATTTATTTTTAAGGCCAGGATCGATGTAGAGATAAGTCAGGAGGAGGAGAACAGAAGGAAAGAGCAGGAGCGTTTGAACAGTCTTAAAGCTCATGCTCAGGGAGCTGCTGTCAGGCAGAGAACGGTAAAGAATCTGAATGAGCGGGTCGGAAGGAACGATCCATGTCCGTGCGGAAGCGGAAA
>Ga0116162_10000643_pt1 | contig 24540 bp, 47 predicted proteins | sample AD_UKC105_MetaG_FD_89875 | JGI IMG/M metagenome (GOLD analysis project Ga0116162, IMG submission 89875) | Active sludge microbial communities of municipal wastewater-treating anaerobic digesters from Hong Kong - AD_UKC105_MetaG | ecosystem: Engineered > Bioreactor > Anaerobic > Digestate...
GTAACTTCACTAGAACTTAAAGCTCTATCATAAACCATGTATTGGTCCATTAAACCATCAAAATAATTACTGACACCACCCTCAATACTACCAATAGAAAAAATTTTATCACTACTATAAGGATATGCAGTAACAGCAGTAGTAGAAGGACTATCATCATCATCCATAAAAAGCTTAACACTACTACCATTATAAACACAAACAACATGAGTCCAAACACCCGTACTAGGAGCAGTCTTAACAGCTTTTTTATAAATAACACCATCATAAACATCACAAACTATATCAGTACCATCATAATTAATACTCCATCTACCCTCAGTATCTTTCTGACGAAACAAATAATCACCAGAAGTTAAACTCTCAGCCTTAAACCATAAACTAGCACTACGACTAGAAGTATAATTACCAAAAATAGGATAATTACCAAAACTAATATAATCACCATCACCACTCTCAAAATCAGCAGCGTAATTAGAACCACTAACAAAAGTCCTAGTAGTACCAACATTAGAAAAACCAGCACTAAAACTACCATCATTATGCAAATAACTACTAGAATTATCAAAACTCAAACTAACAAGACTATCAGTAAGAACAGCACTAGACAAAGGTAAAGCTAACAAAAACAAAAAGACAGGAATTAAAAATAATAATTTCTTAGACATATTGACCTTTATCCCTCTTAGCATATAAAGTAATGTTTCCTACAGCGAAAAACAACAAAGCAAGCCAGTGAAAATTACTAGCAATCATGATACTTATTGGAAAACTAACCAACACAGCACTAAAAATCTCGTTACTAATAATACTAATCAAAGCATAGTTAAAAAAATAACTAACAAAACCAAGGAAAGCAGCGAAGAAAAAATTAACCCAAAAAAATATTGGTGCCGCATTAATCTTATAATTAGTAACTCCCAAAGCGATAACGAAAACAATCATCACTACAGCAGCTATATAATCAAAAGCGTTCATAGCCAAAGTGAAACCACGAACAGCATCAATAGCAGACTGAGTACTAACATAACCACTAGCCGTATAAACATCAATAATATTATTATAAAGAACACGAGCGAAAATAATCATGAATATAAAACTAAACAAAGCCACAATAGGAGCTATGAAGTTCATGACGTTACCACGTTTAGAGCTGAATAAACTTTTTCTTGAGTTCATTACCATTTTCTTCAATAAGTTTTTTAGCAACCTTCTCGATACTTAAAGCTTTTTTCCTATTAGCTATTCTTAGATTATTAATCTCGATAGCGTACTTGTAAAGACTATTTGATCTTACTTGACGATTACTAACCATTTTTTTTCTTGAAATGATTGGTTTTAAGATGGTCCTGCTCGGGATTCTCAAAGTCACTTAATGGATCCATAGTGTTAACTGCGTGGTTGAACAGTACAAACATTCCTATACCGAAACCTATCAATATATTTATCCACATATTAACTCTTAATAATGGAAGGATGCTTCCTGATTGTTCTGCTACAAAATAATAAGCTGGCAGTGTTAATAGTTGTATGAATCCTATACTCCACAAAAAGAACTTTATTTGATATTTCTTGCTATTATGTCCTAGAAAAAAATACATTCCGCTAACAAATAATGATCCTTGAGTTAAAGCTACTAAATCAATCATTCTAATGTACTTATTGAACTATTGTCTTTATAAGTTTTTTGTTTTCCAAGAGTAACGTCGCCCTCAGCGACCAAATCTTTAATCTCAGCAATGTTATCTTTAAGAACATTCAAGTCGTTAGGAGTAAAACCATTAGCTATAAGATTAGAAATAGCTATGTTCTCGCTAATAACCTGTTGAGCCTGAGTATTAATAGCTAATTGAGCAGTGTTCTCAACACTAATCTTAGCCTGAGTATTACCAATAAGCATCGTAGTAACAATAATCATCAAACTAATAACCATAATATTAAGAAAAGGAGCTATCTGATTCCAAAAACTATCCTTCTTTTGATGACGGCTCTCATGAAGCTGTAAATCATTCTGAATCTGATTATTCTTATCATAACTCAAAGGCTCGAAAACCATTTCTCCATCATAATAACCACCAGTTTTTAATAAAGTACAATTATCGCCATTCATCAAAACCCTTACTCTTTTCTTAGGGTTTTTACCATCATAACCTATTGTTTCTTCGCAATTATTAGTAACTGCTGGGGTTGTTTTACCAAGACTAATAAGACTATAAATAACATTTCCTTTTAGTTCTATTTTTCTTAATTTATCGACACTATGAAGTCTTAAATCTTTAAGAGTAATTCCTTTAGTTACTCTAGTGGCATCGCTAACAGTATAAACTTCAGCCACCCATTCTCCACTAACTTTTTTTGTTTTAACAACTAAAGCGTTATAGATTAATAGAACAATTCCTGCTCCTACAACGCCTACTATTATTATAGCTAAATTACTCATTACCATTTTTAATCTTCATCTCCTAATTTTCTAAAAAAATTCTCGAAATCTTCCCTTTCTAGTTTCACATAACTTTCTAAGAAGTAATTAACTTCGCTAATATTAGCATCCGGTGTTAGTTTTAATCCTATACTACCTTCTTGAAGATATATTTCTCCTAGAACGATTTTTTCTTTTCTTTTATCAGTTTCTTCTTTATTTATTATAAAGTCCATTTCTATCCACCATTGATTAATTTGTTTAAGAAACCAAAAGCTCCTCTTTTTGAAGGCATTGGTTGTTGATAAGGATTATTATTAACTAATGGTCTGTTGTTATCGTTTAATACTAGGCTTTCTTGTCGGTGAACAGTAGTTTTTAAGACATCGCCCATTTTTCCACCAGCAAGACCGCTAAGCATTAGTTTAACGCTAGCTATTAATTGATTGATAATATTACTTGCATCTCCTTGGTTTTTTATTCCGAACTCTTCACTTCTGCTTCTAACGTTGATGATTATTACTCTTCCAACGTCTATCATCATCTCGTTATAGATGTCTTCGTTAATAGTGGTTATTACGTTACTTGCTCTAGCGTAAGTTCTTAGTAAGTTACTGCACCAGTTAGCTGCTATAGTGTTCATTATTGGTGTTTGGTATGGATCCTTTACGAATTTGTTTTTTTCTTCATCCCATACTAGCCCTAGCCAACCGTTGATTAGTTGTTTGATGTAGCTTTCGAAATCCATAATGTTTTTTAGTAAATCATTTTGTTTTTCGTAATTGCTAGGTCCAAAACCTGAGAAGTCGTCACCTAAGAAGTTTGGGTCGAAGTCGTTGTCTTCTAGTTTGAAGTCTTCTTCGTCGTTGGTTATTAATTCTTTTAGAAGGTCGTCGTCTTGTTCAGAGTACTCATTATCATTACTTTCTTTTCTTTTAAGGTTCATTTTATAATACTTTTCTAATAGTGTTTGTTTATAAATTTATTTATTTTGTTCTTTTGTAGCGATCGTAGAAATATTTAGCATCGCTTCTCGCTAAAACTCTTGTTCTGCTATCTTGAGTGACGTTTGCTAGTGCTGTTAATGCTCTAGCAACGCTTAAGTATCTTGTGCTTAGTTTCCAGTTTTTAGGTCTGCTTTGCAATGCGTATGTTCTTCTTGTAGTGCTTTTTAGGCTTTTTCTCCATCCACCAAGATTGTATGGTGGTTTGTCTTTAACTGCTTTTTGAAACCATTTAGCCATTTTTAGTACCTCTTTTTCTTAGCGCCTTTACCTTTAGCGCCAGCATAACCATAAGCGATAACATCCAGTACGAAACCAGTCTTCTTAGCTACTTTGTTAGCTTTAGATTTTAACTCTTCTTTCTTACTAGGAGTTAAGTAAGTAGTTTTTCCCTTAGCCTTAGCTTCACGTATCTTCTTTTTTAGTTCATCAACACGAGCCTTCTTCTTAGCTCTAACTAAAAGTTTTTGTTTTTTTAATTCTAAAGCTTTAAGTCTTACTTTAGCTCTTTTTTCTTCTTCACGAAGCTCCATTAATAATTTTTTTTCCGAAACCATAAACAATCACCTTAAATTATTTTTCTTATTTCCAAACCAGAAAATACTCTTCCAGCTCGTAACAAATTATCTCTATCGTTCTTACTAGCTCTTAGACCATAAATCTTACTGTATAAATCAGCACTATAATTATATCTCTCTGCTTCCACGTACTGGTCTAATGGAACACTGTAAATTCTACCAGCACCGCTAATTCCCGGAATTGGAAGTCCTCCGCTAAAAGGAAAGAAACGATTAAGAATAAAAGGAGTAGTTGATAGTATATTAACAACTTCTTCAGGAGTAGTTGGTTGAGGTTCAGCGCCAGTATCAGGTTTAGTTATTGGTTCAGATCCTGTAGTTCCTAATAATTTTATTGTTGGTTTTGTTGGAGCTTCCACACCTCCAATTATCTTAGGAAGGCTAGGAACTTCAGTAAGACCTAAAGGCTTTACTCCTTCGCTAGTAATCATCAAATTTATTGGTAAGAACTTATTAAAAACAAGAGGCTTACCTATTAATTGAAATCCTTTAAACACTAAACTAGGATCAAAAGCTTTAATACGATAACTCATTTGCTGAGTATAACGAGCTTTAGGCTTAGCAACACCCTTACTACGAAGACTAACACGTGGTTTTTTAGCTATAGGTTTAAAACGAGCTTTCTCTAATTCCTCAACACGCTTTAACAAACTATCTATCTTGCTAAAATCCCTAGGAGGTTGAGGTTTAATAGCAACATCACCTTCTCTAGTAAGATAAAGAGTTCCTTTCTTATCAGTAATCATACGACCACGAGCTTTATAATAATCTTTAAGAAAAGTTTTTAATGACTTAATATTAGCTTTAGCAACTTGAAGACTTTTCTTGCTAACACTTCTTTTAAGATTCTTAACTATTCCTCTTAAACTATCAACTACTACTTGATTAACACTTTTAGCGCTAAGCTGAGCATACTCGCTCTTAAATTTCAATCTAACAACTTTATCAGTGCTTTGTACTTTCTTAATTTTAGTAAGAACGCTTTGTTGTTGTTTTGTTGATAATTTAGTAATTTTTTTCTTAGCAACAACGCTACGGCTTTTTTCACTAGCTCTACGAAGACCGCTTTTAAGACTAACTTTTTGTTTAACAAGATATTGTTTACCTTTACCTATTGGTTTTGCTGTTCCTTTTCCTTTAAACAAAACATTCTTTTCAGCATTAATATAAGCTTTCTTAAGCTTCAAACCTTTAAGACTAAGTTTCGTCTTATTAAGAAGATATTTAGTTGCTCCTTGAACTTTAAAAGCCTGACTATTATAACTTGAACGAGTAAGTTTTTGAACTGTACGGAAAGGAACATTACGAGCAGGTATTTCTCTACCTAAAAATTTTATTTTTGGAAGACGAAGTTCTCCTTTAACAAGATAAGTAGGTGTTTTGCTTCTAGGTCCATAAACAGTAACTTTTCCTTTAGTAATCTTAGCTTGGCTTAGTTGTTTGTTAAAAGCTGCTTTATTAGCTTTAGCATAACCCATTCCAGCTATTGCTGTAGCAGTAAGAATTATATTAAATAAGTTAGCGGGGTTTCTTGGATCATAAGCTTCAAGTATTGCTTTTCCTGTTTTCTTAAAATTATCTACTGCTCCTTGTCGGAACTTGCTTTTTTCTATAACTTTAGGACTAGCTGTTAACATAGCAAAGAAAGCATCAACTTCTAGTCCTGTCTTGTAAAGAGCAGGTGCTAAATTGTAAAAAGTACTGAACGCTTGTGCTGGTAGTTCTCTAGCTGCTCTAGCTAGATAACTTTCTCCTCTTATAATGCTTCGACCAGTAATTTTTTTCACTGTTTCTTCTTGCGTTTTTGATAGTTTGGTTCTTTCAGCTTCCACACGACTTACTTTATTCTGAATTTTTTGTAATTGTTTAAGTTCTTTAGGGGTTAGGTTTTTTGCAGCGTTAACTTGAGTTAATCGTTTATTTAAGTTCTTTATAGTATTTAGTTCGCTAGCTAGACGAAGATCAAGTTCTTTTAATGCTCGTTGTTTGTATTCATCACTGTATGGTCCTTTTAGTTTTTCAAGTGCTGCTTTTTGCATTAAATAATTAGCGCTTGTTCCTTGGTAACTACGACTAAATACTGCTTTTTGAAAAGCTGCTTTTCTTACTTCTTCTTGTCTTTGCGCTTGCAATCTTGATAATTCTTTATTATATTTATCAAGTGCTTCTTTGTATCTTTGTTGAACCATTACTTCAGGTGTTATTCTTTTTATAACTCCGCTACTGCTTGGTGTTTTAGTGCTTACTCCAACACGCACTACTCTTTTTCCCTGTGCGTTGTATTCAGCTACTATTTTATTATCTTTGTAATATACTTTGCTTCCGTCAGGTCTTTCTTGAACACTTGTACCATATAGTTTCCCGTATTGACTTAAGTCTTTGTAGGGATCAGTAGTTGTTTTTTTATCTCTAGAAGGAGTAGTTGATCTTTGAGTTCTAGCTCTTGCTTCTGCTCGTTGCCTTTCTGCTTGTTGAGAAGCTCTTTGTTGTATAGCGCTGAATCCAGCGAACGTTTCAGCCATGATAAACTAAATATTAAGAAAAGATATTTATAAAAGTTTCTATTTTCTTCTAAAACTAGGAATCTTAGGAGCCTCCAAACGAGGACTACTATAAGCATTAGCTAAACGACCAACACTAATACCAAGAAAATCAGCAATCTCATCACGAGTAGGAGGTTTAGAACGATCCTTCATCTCAAGCTCATCATTAATAATTAGTTTAGACAAACGATTAAGTAATTCATCATAAGCCACTTTATGTTTATTCTTCTCCTCTTCCTTCTTAGCCTCTTCCTTCTTACTTTCTTTTCTACTATCAGCTTTTAAACGCTCATACTCAGCTACAATATCAGGAAGAATAAGACTTAGATCAGGAACTATAAAATCCATAATAGTATTAGGCATGCTACGCTCAATACTAAGAACTTGACTATCAGTAAGATCCCCACGATTCTTTTTCATAGCTTCATCATATTTTTTATCAGCTTCTTTATCATACCAAGGATCTTCAGCTCTCCAGTTACGAAGTTTTCTTTGAAGTATCACTCGAGCGTACTTATCAGTTCTATAAAGTATTATAGTTCTAAACTGCATGTTACCACGCTTCATACTCTTAGTGAACTCGGTGAAACTAGGCATTAACATACTAACCCAGTTTCCTTTAAATCTATCAGTCATAGCTTTAACATTAACTTTTTGTTGTTGTTTACTCTGCCAGTTAACAGCTCTCATTTCTCTTGCTGCTTCATCAATAATTAATATTTCTCTATTCAATCTGTTAAAGCTTTTCTCTATTTCATCACCTTCAGGAATATAAGTAATGTTACGAGTCAAGCTACTTCTTTTCTTACCATAAAGAACAAGGCACATAAGTTTAAAGTAACTTTTACCTCCACCAGTATCTCCACTAACTCCTTCCCAAATATCTTTTTTTCGTTTGTAGATTCTGTCTTTCATCCAACGAACATAATCAAAAATAGTGTATTTCTCAGTAGGGTAACAATCATAGAATTGTTGTAAGTAAAAAACTAATTTATCGGTGTGTTCTTTAGTAATCTTCATTTTTGTTTTCTTTCCATTCGCATCGCTTACAAGCTATAAACCATTCACCATTTACTAGTCCTAAGAGCGGGTAATGGCTCCCGCAAATAGGACATTGGTTTTCAAACAAGGGTTTGACGCTTGGTGTGTGAATATTTTCATGATAAGATTCTTTGTCGAGCAATTGGACCACTACCTATTCTTTCTGTCTCGAAACTAACCTTAGCTCCCATCATAACTTTATGAACTTTTGACTCATAAAGCTTAGCGACTTTTTTTAAGAGCAGATAGTTTCTTCCTGTTGGATTATCGCTATAAATTTTTATAATTTTTTCGTATGTGTTTTCCAGTTTCTCAACATGATTAATTACATATTTACCAAACATTGGTTTAACATGGTAATAGATTGTTGCGTAACTTCCTTTGTGTTTTCTAAAATCACTAATCTCGTTAGTGTCACTGTGTATTTTTAGGCTGTATTTGCTTGCTGTTTCTATAAGGCTTGCTATTATTTCTAGCATCCTTACTCCGTTTGTGAATTTGCTTCTTATTAGTCTTACGTTTGGAGCTTCTTTTTCTAGGATGTGAGTTTCTGCTTTTTCTCCAGAATCTTGATCTCCATCGTTGTAGTATTCATGAAAGTCTTCTATTACAAAACTAAATTCGCTTTCTTCTTCTTTCAAATCTTTATTTTTCATTTTTAGATTATGTTTAGGTCTCCTATTAGTTCGTTTATTTTCTCGTAAGAATAAGTCATTGCATAGTTTACTTTAAGTTCTATATTGTTGGGTAGTATTAGTCTTTTTTCTCCTAGGCTGTTGGTCTTGATGTATTTCTTATTATAGAGTAGTGTGTCGTACCACTTGAGTGCTTTTCTTACTTGTTCTATTTTTTTCATCTTGTTTTCTTTTTTTGCCTTTGGTACTAGGTTGTCAAGAATGTTCTGTAGGCTGGCTCTCATTACATCGTAATTTTTCTCGAGGCGTGCTTGTTCGAATATTACTTTTTGCATGAATACGATTTTGTATGTAGAAGGAGCATTTATTACATCTAGGTTTACTTCTCTTCGTTTCTGTTCCATAAGGTTTGTTTAGCACTGTTTGAGTTTATAAATATGTCGTTTCGTTGAGCTAAGATAAACATAGTTTACATTAATTTTCATTACTGGAGTGGAACTAAAAAATCCATGAGCAAAAAACCCAACATTTAAATAGTAGGTCGCTTTACATTTTATGTAAAATGTCAAGTGAAGAATGGCCTTTTTTGGCGATTTTGACATGAAGCGAGGACAAGAAAATGAGATTGAATTGGAAATTGTTTAACTACAGGCTCCCTAACGGCTCAAAACGAGCATTAGAGGTTCATGTACCAACAACATTATGGCTTGGTTTAGCAACAATAATGTTATTATTATTAGAAAATAAGACTTGGATCTTAACAGTCTGCGTAACAATGTTTTTGATAGGTGGATTTTTCTATGAAAGACCATCTTGGGAAAAGGAATAAAAAATGAATAATAGTTTAGCTACATTCATAGTAGTATTCTACGTAGTAATATGGATATTCACAGCGCTAAGTTATGAAGATGAAGAAGGACAAGGAACTTGGTATGTTTGGGTTGTTTGTTTTTTCTGGCCAATAATCACTATATTAAAACTAATGAAAGGAAAATGACTGATCATAAGTGTAGGAAAAAAAGTTGTGAAGCAGTATGTGTTTACTGCGGTAAGAAAATGATTTACGTAAGTGGAAACTAGTATAGTGAAAAGTATCTTAACAACTGCGTTCAAATAACTAGAAAACTAGCAAAAGTGCGCACAACATAAATTGTGCGAACCTTTATTTATAAATAAATTGATAATTAAATATTAACTAAAAAAGAGTGAAAAGAAAATGAAGATTATTATAGAAATAATGTTAGTAACAATAATAGCAATATTATTTTTTAGTTTAGGAATGTTTTGGCAACAAACACAATACTATAACAAAGAAGAAGTAAGTACTAGACTTTGTAACCAAGCTGTACTAGGATTAAGCAATACTAGTTTTTTGAATGGTTTTTACGATAGTGATGGTTATTATTGTGTTAGAACTGATAACTCTTGGTATGAGACTAGAGCAACTGATTATCATGAAGCATGCCATGCTTTGGTAAATAAAGATTATGAACATTTTTGTGAGGAATAAAAAACATGGCTTTGACTTATAGTGATATTTGTAAAATACCAAGTAAGAAAGTTACTTGTGATAACTGTTTAAGATATTTTAGATATAATCAGTTAAAAAGATTATTCGATGGAAGAATGGTATGCGAAACATGCTACCCTAAATGTCAAAATGATGGTAATGGTTTTTTGTGGACAATGCAGAACAAATAGAAAATGTATTATTAATAGTAAACAAGAAATTATTTGTACTAGATGTTATAATGTGTGTGGTGAAGTAATTGAAAAATAAAGAAGAAATAAAAGAAGATGAAGAAGTTGTTAACGCTAACATAGATTACACAGATGTTATGAGAAACAAAACAGCTTACCTTACTGATAAAGAAATCAAGAAGATGCTTAAGTATTGTTTGAGGCGTGATAATTTTACTAAGAATAAATTAATGCACTACATGCTTATTTTGTTACTTAGTCGTACTGGTAGAAGAGTTAGCGAGATTGTTGGAAAGAGACCTTATACTACTTATCATGGTTTGCGCCCGGTGGATATTCATCCTGAAGGTAATCTTATTGAGTGGGGTATTTTGAAGAAAAGACCTATTCGAGCAAGAGTTAGTCCTCGAGGTAAGAAGCGTAGCGAGTCTACTCTTTCTAAGATGAAGGATTTGAAGGTTCCTAAGAATAATTTGAAGCCTATTGATGCTTGGACTCTTAGTGTTTTGAAAAAGTATATTGAGGCTAATCGTATTGGCTTGTATGATCGTGTTATTCCTGTTACTCGTCAGGGTGCTTGGTTTATTATTAAGACTATTGCTGAGAAGATTGGTATTGGTCGTGATGGTTTTAAGGTTCATCCTCATATGTTTCGTCATGGTTTCTCTATTAATTTTTTGAAAAAGAATCCTTATGATGCTGGTGCTTTGATTAAGCTTCAGAGGTTATTGGATCATAGTGATATTGCTATTACTCAGGGTTATGCTCAGTTTACTCCTGAGGATTTGCGTGATGCTTTGGAAAAGGTTTTTAAAGAAGACAATTAAAATATATAATATATGGAGATGAAAAGAAAATGAATCTAAAAGAAAAAATAATTATTTGGAGTAAAGAACAAACATTTGAAAGTATATTTTCTTGGATAATGATAATATTAACTTTTATGTTTTTTATAGATGCTTTTTTTATATTACCACTTGAACCAACGAGATATGGTTGGACTAATGAGGCTATGGAAATGGCTTTTAAAACTTTAGTATTAGGTTGTTGTTTTATGTTTATGCATAATTTTAAGGAGATTAAGAGAAAATGAGTAGTACTAGTTTTGCTGAGGGATTAAGCCAAGGAATAACAAAAGGAATAACAGACATAGTTACTTTCTTACAAAACCTTATGTGGAAAGCCACCGAGTTTAACGCTAAATTGTGGTTGTGGATGCCAACATGGTTGAAAATAGTTTTGTTAATGATTGGTTTGTTTATTATTTACAAACTTGGTAAGTACGCTTACAACCACCGAGAGTTCTGGGTGGAAATAATACAAGGAAAATACTAAACACTTATGCACTATGTTTTTATTGTTTTTTTCTTTCTAATCTATAGTATTTATCGGAACATTAACGCTAAAGTTATTGTTAGAATTATTCAAAATATTACTCATCCAAGCAGTGTCTTCTCCACGATAAAAAGTGTTACAATCATCCTGAACTTGCATTATAGCTTCGTTACATACTGTTTGAAAACTAACAGTACCAAGAAGGAATCCTCCGGCGAAAAAACATAATAATACTATGCTTATTAGCCAGTTATCAGCCAATAACTTCAAGGGATTTAGGTCTTTAAAGTTAATCCTTGGAGTAATCTTTTCTCCACGAAAAAGCTTTCCTAGAGTTTTTAGGTCTTCTTTCTCGCTATCAAGGATTTTCTTTAAGTGTTCGTTTTTCTTCATCGATAACTTCCTTGCATTCTTTTTGTATTTCTGCAACTACTTCTACTATCGCATCTGTTATTAGGTGCATGTATTTTTCTTCTATTAGTTCTTTGATTGCTGCTTTAGCCACTAATAATGTTTCTTTTTCTTTCTTCTTTAGTACTTTCTCAGTGTTTTTTTGTATTTGATCAAACACTTTTGGATCGTTAAGAGTGTTACTTAGTGCTTGTTCTTTTAGTTTCTTTCCTATACCCATTTTTTTATCCCTTCTTAACAGTTTTTTTCTTCTTAGCTGCTGCTTTCTTCTCTGCTACTGTTTTCTCTTCATCAACTGCTCTTAAAACGTCGTCAACGTCTTCTACGTCATCTTCATCATCGTCGGTGATTTGTTTTAGTTCTTTTTCAACGTCTTCTATTTCGCTTGAGTCTTCGAAGTCTTCTTCGTTAAAATCCTCGATGTTATCATCATCTTCTTCTTCTGATTCTTCTATTTCTAAGTCATTATTATTCTCTTTGTACTCGTAAGCTTCATCGTCATCGTAATCATCTTCGTCGTAGAAATCATCTAGTTCTTTAACTTCATCAATTCTTATTTCTTCCCAGTAATTTTCTGTTAGTTGTTTGCAAATAAAATATTTGCTTTCTGCTTGTAGTCTTTGTGTTTCTAAGAAATAATCAATCTTATCAATTATTTGTTTTGGTTCTAGTTGTTTAAACTCTTGTTTTTTCTTTTTCATTCGTTCACCTTTAGTTCTTTGATTTTTAATGGCCATCTTCCGCCATAAATTGTTCCGTCAGCTATTTGTTTTCTTTTCATATACTTCTTTGCTGTTTCTTCGTTGCTAGTTTTGAATTTAACGTTACCGCTATAACTGTTTATAGCCCAAATCTTTTTAACTGGCTTATTTGTTTTTACCATCATGTTCCTCCATGTTATTAACGATATTCAAAGCAACCGTTAAACCTTCCATCTTGTTAGCATAATAACTAAACATCTTAGGATCTTCCCTAAGCTTCAACTGTTCATTTCGCAAATGATTACGATAATCATTCAATTTCCTAACAACTCTTTTTTTATCCATTTTTTTATATCACCGACAATAAAACACCAGCTAGTATGCAACCAGTGGTTAAAGCAAACCACGCTATATGGTCCTCAACGAACAAACCTTCGATAATCATTTGTTAAAAACCTCGTATAAACATGTATTAGTAGTGAACACCTTTAAAAAGTGTCTGTTTTTGTAATCAGTATAAAGCATTATTGCTCCAAAGATTATTCTCAATAACCAAGAATTTAATAGAAAGAATACTAGTAATGATAAACCAAAGAATAAAGCAACGCTTAACTTAGCAAAGAAAGGCTTAAAGAATATTAACTGCAAATAATGAAGATCAACACTAGGAGTAACCATTAACTCACCAACAGTTTTTCCATCAAGAATAATCTTGAAGAACTCTTCCTTAGAAATAACTCTCATCGTATCTATCCTCTCGATTCAATTCAGTAACTTGCTCTATTTGTTCCTTTTTAAAAATAAACACTTCTTCTTTCTCAGTCTCTATTTTCACCAAACCATTTTCTAAATCGTTGATTCTCCCAGTGTAGAATAGTGGTTTGTTGTAACTGTTTTTTTTTATCTCTATTTTTGCGTATTCGCTTATCGTTTCCATGATCTTTTCACTAACTTTTTTTATTGAATAGTAACCTTTATATACTTTTCTATTAGTAAAAACTATTAATTAAATGTAATAATTGGAGGAAAAGAAATGTTCAATTCTAAAAAAAAAGTCAAAACTACTTACGAGATACCAGTAGAGTGTACTAACTGTGGTAACGTAGGGATTTTAGGAGCGCCTATAGGTACTTTAAGAGAAGAAGCTGTAAAAGAGGATGTTTGTAATAATTGTGGTTGTCAAAAGCTGCGCATGATTAGTGAAAAGGAGTATTATCAGAAGAAACCACAAAAACAGAGCAGTGGTGGTTTATTCGACGGACTATTCTAAAAAAAAGAGAAAGTTTTATATATTATTTTTTTAATTATTTAGATTTATATGGTTAAAAAAGTCCTACCCTTATCTTCTTCTAAAAAACAACTAAATCTCTTTCATCAAGATTAATTTTTTTAGCAAACCAATTATCGTTAGCTTGTTGAACATCGTGGTGTATTTTTGATGCTAATTCTATTTTCATTTTCTTCTTCTCGTTGTCAAAAATTTAAGTTAAGTTAAATCAATATCACAATCTACTTCATTTCCCCAAACATCCCATCCTTTAGTTTTAGTCCTTGCAAAAAGTTCAATGCGAGGGAGGTCACCAAATAATTCAACTATTCTTTCCCTAACTTCATCCGGTTTACGACTATGTTCTCTTCTTGGACTTATAATAACACTACTAACTTTATTACTAACAGGTTTCATTTTACCTTTAATACCCATCAAACACACCTCACAATTACTCTTAGCATAATAACCAACACCAAAAAAAGGAGTTCCACTTTTAGGATTTGTTTTAATCCAACTAAAGCCTAATGTTTTATATTTAAAACCCCAATGCTCAAATAGTTTAATTTGTTCTTCTAAATAAGGAAAAGTAGTCCATAAAAACATGACACAATTATCATCAGCTAATTCTTTAATAGGTAATTTTTTGATTTCTTCCATACTCATTAAAGGATAATGTCCCTCAGCACCACTTCTAAATCTAGTTTTATGGTTTGCTCTACTATTATATTTCCATGGGGGATCTAAATAAATTATTTTATACATTTTCTTCACACCTTTTAAGATTTGTTAATCATCCTTATTATAAACTATACCTTTCTTTTCAAGTCTCATAAGAATGTGTAGATTAGTCATAGCATGAGCAAGATGATGTTCCTTAGTTTCTTCGTCAAACATTTGTCCACTCTGCCATAATGTTATGTGTCTCATTAAAGCAGCTAAATATCTATGTGGTTCAACCTTATCATAATTATGCCTGTCATATTTTTTAGCACCATAAGTTAATACTGAGGCTACTTGTTGTATTATTTCTAAATCAATAAGACTCCAGTCTGGTTTTTCATTATCGTACTTAATACCTTTATCCATTATAGAACACCGTAGCTCTAAATATTAAACTTCCTGCAAACTCAATCATATCGGTTTGTGTAGCTTTAACATCGTGGTGTATTTTTGATGCTAATTCTATTTTCATTTTCTTCTTCTCGTTGTCAAAAATTTAAGTTAAGTAAACTTACACTTCTTACATAGTTGTGTAAGTTTCTGTAAGTTTAGTAATGTGTTTGTTCTGATAAAAACTCTTTATACTCATCATCTATACTTGCAGCAAAAACTTTTCTTGAATCATTAACAATATCCTGAACAAACTTTTTAACAGTTTTCATACCATCAAGTTCAAATATTTCTAATAATTTTGAATGTTCTTCTTCATCAGCAAAGAAAATTACATCAACTTTATTATCTGGGTCTTCAAAATCACCAGTATTCATATTTGTAACTTCATACTTATCCAAATTTTCATCAGATAAAGTGTTTAATGCTTCTTTTAATTGTTTTAAATTAATATTTCCCATTTTTATTCCTCCAATAAGTTTTTAACAACATTGTTTAGTGTTTTAGATATTTTAATACATTCTAATAAGTATTTTTCTGAATGCCAGTTACCGCCTACCATAATCATTCTTTTACCACAATAAACACAAACCTTCTCTCTTGCTTTCTTACGACACTTATGCTCAATCATTTTTTCAAGCACCAGTATTCTTGAGTGTCAGTATTAAACAAACAATCATCAACACTAAAAACGTAACTACCAACACTATAACCCGAGTCGTTAAAACCATAAACCCTATTACATTCTAAACAAACATCCTGGATAGTGTAATTTATAGGATTAATATTATTACCATAGAACATTCCTATATAAAAGCTTAAACAAGCAACAATAACTAATAAGATAAGGTGTATAGTTCTAAATTTGCAATAAATTTCATTTGTCATTTCTTTTCATCTCCAAACATATCTTCGTAATTGTCTTTTAGCCATTCTTTAAATGATTCTTTTGGTACTACAATCATTCTTCTTGAATCAACAACTTTATCAGTGTAAGGATATTTTCTAATTTCATCTTCATTAAAAATAAACACAACTACTTCGTGTTCAATTAATAAAGCAGGACACATACTTCTAGTTATCTTATCATCTTTTTCATTCATTTCTTTTCACCATTAAAAAAAATAATTGTTCCTATACACTAATTTACTAATGTATAGGAACTATTTAACACACTCAAACTAACTATCTCTAGTCCTCACTAATAGGAGTTATAATGCTGAAATCCTCAACATCATAATTAGTGTCCATGTCAGCACCTATTTTCTTAACACTAAAACTCAACAATTCATAACGACCAACTTCTGACAAGTCAACACCAGCCTTCTTAGCTGCTTTATCAAGTTCTTTTCGAAAACGCTTACTAGTATTAGTGAATTGTTTAGCAACATCTAAAGGCTTCTTATCAACGTTTAACACGTCACAACGAAACTCTCCAACAGTTTTCTCGCTTTCTCCTTCTTTGAACTTCTTAACTATCTCAACAACCCGCCAATTAGTAATAACAAGCTTTACTCGCTCATCTTCTAGCTTAAAATAGTCTGTGCTTTCTAGGCTTTCAGGCCAACCTACAATTTTTTCTTGTTGTTCTTCCATTTTTTTCTCCATCTTGATCAACCATTTTGCGGTTTCAATGACAATTATACATGTAAAATACTAATCTTTCATAACCTTAGCATTATGTTTTATAAGTTCTTCTCTAAAAAACCAATCTTCATCGCTATAGTAATAATTAGGATTAATAGTTTTATGACCACCTCTAAAAGGTTTAAGTTTCTTGATCATTTTTTAATAACTCCTTAGGGCTTACAAGCTCATAATAAGTAAGATTACTAGCAACAACATTAATACTTTGTTCTTTAGGTAAATTAATAATTTCTTTATTATTTTCTAAATTATTAACATATAAATTAAAACCTATACTAATAACAATTACTATTAAAAAACAAGTCAACATTCCCCAGATTAATGGATCTATTTTCATTCTTTATCATCTCCTTTCAATATCTTTTCAGCGTACTCTAAACTATCTAGTTCTCGATCCTTTTTTGCTAATAGTTCTCGTCCATCAACAAAATCCTTATTAGCTAACTGGCTAACACTTTTCAAATGACGATACTTTTCAGGATTAAGAACCAACTCCTCATCAGCCAAACTGAAACTATCAATATTACGAGCCAAACCATACTCCGGAATACTAGGAATGTAAGGAAAAACATTATAAGGAATGCTATTAGTAAAAATAACAGTTAAAGTATTAACATGCTCATAAATATTTTTTAAAGGACGAGCTAATAAGTGTTTTCCTTCAGTAAAACAATCAACACAAACGAAACGTTGCTGGAACTTTGGAGTTCTTATTCTACTCCATTCTTCGAAATAAAATCCTCTTCCTATTATTAGTTGGTTGCAGCATTTACAAACACTAGGCTTAGCAATAAAATTATTAACAATTCCTTTCTTATAAACAAACATTTCTAACATGATAATTCACCTTCAATAATCTCTTAATGGGTTGTGCAAGCGGTTAAAATCAGCCATCCGCTCTATTTGCTCCCACTCCTCTTTCAAAGCTTTTTCTTTTTCTTCTTTAATAAACTGTAATCTTATTAATATCTCGTTTCTGTTTTGTTTTAATTCTTCTATTTTATTATTAGTTTCTATTAATTCTTTATTTAATTCTTCTTCTTCTTTGTTTTCTTTTTCTAGTTCCATTCCTTGTCTTAAAAAGTCGTTTATTTTATTGCTTAGTTTTATTCCTTTATTTTTGTAGTAATAAAGTATGTCTAAGTCTAGAGTTACACTGGTTTTTGTTTTGCTCATTCTACATCTTTTTTTCTTTGAGTGTTTATTTTACTGTAGCAACTTGGGCAAGTGACGTATTTCATTTCACTTTTTGTTTCCCATTCGTATCCGCATAGGTGGCATTTTATTTTTCTCATAATAAATATTATTGCTTACTATCTACTATTTAAATATTTCTAAAAAAACTAAAAAGTAGTAAAATAAATAATAAAATAATATTAATTATATATAATATAATAATTATACCGACTTATACTTATTATACCGTAGTCGGTACTCCGTGTCGGTACTCCCTACCTTTGAAAAATACCACCTCATTTTTCAAATTTTTTTTATTTATAAAGTTTATATAAACAGGAAACAAAGGTTAGCAGTATTTTAAAACAAAAACGGTATATTTATACCGTTTAATAGAAAAAGTCGGTATTAGTATCCATTAAGCTCAAGAATTTTTCTCTGACAAGTAACAATACTTGACTGGTGAGTGCGCAACAAAGTACGCCATTTTTTAATTTCTTTTAATGTTTGTTCATCCATGCTTTACACTTCCTTATCAAATTGTAAAATGTGAGCAGTTTAAACTCAATGCTCAGGAGCAACTATTGTCCAAAGACCACAGTTATAATAGAACCATAATGAATTGTAAAATTTACTTAATGGCAGTTAAGTAAATAGTGTTATTCCATTAATTCTTTCTTTATTTGGTTTTTCAATTCCAAATCCGATTAAAGCACTTGGAAATCTTGATCCTTTTCCTTCTTTACCTTCGTAATTAATTCTTGAAGGAAATATATGAATCCAATCACAATGTTTTAAGATCATCTGCCAAACCTTAGTTTCCATATTATCACAGCGATAACTTCCATTCGTGTTCTTCTATTGCTTCGTTGCGAATGTCTGCTATTTCTTTACAAGAGGTCATTCAAAATCACCAATATTTAACTGACATCCACAATAACGGCAATAATGACTAATAAAAGCATTACATTCTTTTCCGCAATTAGGACAATTAATTTTCATTTTTGGCATCATTTTTATTGTGAACCTAGTAGTTAAAGAGCGAGGTGGTATTTAAAAACTCTTTAACTACTAGGAGAGGTGAGGTCTAACAGTTACCATCCGTATTTATTGTTTAGTGCTGCTAGGAAGCTATCGTCGTTTCTTTTTCTTTCGTTTTTTTCTTGTATTGTTTCTAGTCTTTTGCATATCATGCTTATTCTTTTGTTGTGATCTTTTGTTTTTTCAAATCCTTTCATTTTGTTTTACCTCTTTTTTTTGTTTTGATTAATTATACACTTACTTACTACTACTAACTATTTAAACTTATTGTTACCACAAACAAAGAACAATATACTAGTAGCCAAAAAACAACAATAAAAAAAATAATTACTTACGCTTAGAACGAGACTTAGAAGATTTCTTCTTAACAACAGAACGAGACTTAGACTTCAAAGACAAAACACGCTTACGACTAAGAACCAACAAACGATTCATCTGAGCGCTAGTAATAACCTTAGCACTAAAACCAGCCTTCAACTTATTCCTAACAAAACTCTCCAAACTAGAACGACTAGCTCCCTTACGAGCAGGAATAGCACCAGACCAATTCTTAGCGCCCTTACGTTTTAAAAGCACGAAATATGACATCTTACATCGAAAAAATATAAAAGGGAAGAGTTGGCTTCCCGTCCACAACCAAATACACTGTTTAAAAGAAAGGACCATCGAATTATCGGAATAATTTGATGATAGCTTTACCAATAACAGCAAGCACGATCACACCAATAAATGTACCGAATATTTTCAGACCAGTTATGAATAACTGAACTGTAGTATTGTCGATCAGAGATGTGTCTGCAAATCCGCCTAATACTGCAATACCAGTAACTACGATTATAGCTAGTGAAACTACAGCTATTGCTGCGTAACCTAGTTTTCTCATGTCACCGACATCAGTTGAGTCTTGCATCATGAAGTTAATTCTTAATTAACTAATTTATATAGTTTTGTCGACAAAAACAAAACTAATATATAAAAAAAAGAACTAGTAGCTAAAAAAGGCTAATCACTTATTACTATGAACATACAAAGCCAAAACCAAAGTCAATAAAGGAAAAATCCACAACTGACTATCAGTCAACAAAGCCAAACGCAAACTATCACTAGCAACAACATAAATACCACGCATCAATAAACTTAAAACACTAACAAAAGCACTACTAGTCAACAAATTACCAAACAAATCATCATTATTCTTCTGAGCAATCATAAAAAAAATAATCCAAGTAACAAACAAAACAACAACAAACAACCAACCATCATAAATATAATGATTAACATTAACAATGAACTCAGGAACACTAGTACTATTAGCAACACTAAACAAATTAGACTCAATACTAGTAATATTAGTAGCGTTAGTAACAAAACCCAAAGTCATTAAATATCACTCCCCAACTTAGCACTAATCAAAATGAAAGCTATGTAAATAACCATTATAGTCAACAAACCAGTAATAATCACCGGAGGAATATTATAATAATCAAGAATAATATAACCAATCTCGAAAGGAAAAGTAAACACTCCGCTAATAGTCCTTATAGCGCCCAAAGCACCAGTAAGTAATGAACCAACGATATCCTGCTGATTACCCGGAGTACTAGGCTCAAAAACACTAACCAAATCATTAAAACCCTGAAGGATCAACAAATTATTAAGACTCTCACCAATACTAACACCATAACCACTAGGATCATTAAGATCTTCAGGAGTACCATAAGCAGACTCGACACCATTAAGACCAGTCATGAACAAAGTAACAAGAATACCAAAAATAGCAAGACCGCCAACCAAGTTTCTTAAATACTTCATTTTTTCTTATTACCTCTACTGATAAAAACAATAATTAGTAAATATAAAACTATGCTTATTGTACCCAACCATCCAAAAGCTATGAAACCAACAATCCAACTAAGTAAAATAGCGAAAGCGCTACCAACAAGACTCATCTCACCATTATCACTATAATAAAGACCAATAGCAAGAACGAATAATATAACAATCCACAAACCAGTCATTCCAAAAACATCACCAGCAGACTCGTCATCACCAACAGTAATAACGTCAGTACAATAACCCTTATTATCTCCTTGAATAAGATAACCACGAACAATGTACTCATTATTATTATCAGGAACAATAACACTCAAACTTCCAGTATCCAAAACGCTACACTGCTCGAAAACCTGAACGTAATTACTAGCAGCTCTTCGAGTACCAGTCAAACAAGCAGTAATCGTAGAAGAATCATAACTATTATCATTCCAAGTCATAGTCACCACGCTATCATTATCAGGACCACTCAAGCTACAACCAACAAATAATAAACCGCTAACAGGAGTCAAAGCCTCTTGAGATAAAGTAACATAATAAGTAACCGTCTGACTACTCTCTATATGACAAACATTATAAGTCTCCTCATCATAAACCCTTCCATCAACAACCACATCATAACTATAAACACCAGTCAATAACTCGATATTAGCAGTACTCTTACCACCAGTAATCAAAGCGCTCTCAACCATTTCCTTAGTATTATTACTATAACAACGATAAATACGCATAACACCATCCAATAACTCGTAATTACTACTTAACCAACTATACTCTACAGTCTGACTATCAGCAAGCTTAACAAGATAAAGATTCTGATACAAAGGATCATCATTACTAGCTAATAAAGGATCATCACTGCTAAAAGTAAACACTCTAGTAGTGTAATTATCATCAACATTACTAAGAGTGACAAGACCATTAACAGCGAAGTTATAAGTAACATTAGCAGGGTTTAAATTAGTACAAATACTATCGCTACTATGACTACTAAAATAACCACTAGCAGGGTAAGTATAAGTACCATCAAAAAAGTTTAACTCATAATTCATATCAGCAGTTATACTATCACCAGTTTTCTCATCATAATAACTAAAATTAATCAAAGGATAACTCAAACTAGCATTACAACTACCTATCATTACTTGGAAAACGTTTTGTGTTAAAGGTCCAGTTGTAGTACTAACGCTAGCGTTAGTATTATCAATAGTATCAAGATACCACTGGTGAGTTAAAGTACTAGATGAATAATCAAAAGGAACACTATAAGGATAATAATAATAAAAAGTATTAATACTAGAACCATTAGCAATAGCATCATAAAGAGTACCACCAATATCAATAGTCACAGTCTTATTCTGAGTCAAAGTATAACGAGCAGGATTAAAAGTAGCAGCTAATAAATAATTAGTGCTAAAACCAGTAACTAAATCAGGCTCGTAAGTAGCAGCTAAAGATATATCACTAGTATCATAATAAAACTCCACAGTCTTATTTACAACATTCAAACGACCAACACTATTGAAATGATAAGTAGTGTCTTCGTTTCCATAAACATAAACCTCTACTGTTTGGCTATCATACTGCCATAAAAAAACCGGAGCTTCTTCATCATTCTCGAAATCAACCCAATACCAATCATGATAATTTTTTCCTTTCTTAACAACTATGTGACCAACATAATTACTATCTTGAACAATACTTATTTCTCCATCTTCAATATGAACTATAAACACGTCAGGATCACCAAGTTCTTTAGGAACAGTAACGTGACCTGCAAGAGCTTCATACTGAGTTTCTAACCATGTTTCTTCTTCAGGCTCGAAAACAATACTATAACGATCAGTAAGCTTTATAGGAGTAACTGAGTAATCATTGTTATAACTATATATCTCCAATTCTTTGTTAAAGCGTACACCATCAGGAATATAATTAGTGTTAAAAGTAGTAATGTATTTACTAGTATGACCATCAGCCGCTTCAATAAATAATTCGTGTTTTCCCGGATCAGATAAATTAACTATATTACTAATATTATAATTAGTTATACCGCTAGTATTATATTCTTTGTAAAAAATACTTACTCCGCTAGGATTAGTAATATTAATTAAAGCATCATAATTATTAATATCAGTAATAGTAATGTTCAAAGTGAAATTAGTATTGAAAAAACTATTATTTGTAGGACTAGGATTAGTTAAAGTAATCACTGGATCAGTAACGTCATAAATTACGTTATAAGTAAGGCTTTGGTACTCATCATTCTCGCAAGTATAATAAAAACTATAATTATTGCTATCAGGAAATACTGGAACGCTCAAGAAAGTAGTTACTACGCTAGGACCAACGCTTGAACGACTATCATAAGACACAAAACTTCCGTTTCTATTATCATAATAAAGACAAGTTAATCCTTTCCAAACACCATTAACATAACTAAAACTAAAACTAGGCATCGTATTAACGTAAGTATTATTATCAGGACTTTCAATAGTTATTACACCGGGATACATAGTAACATTCAAATTATCATTTGTATCATGATTAGTGATTGTTCGGCCAAAATAATTAGTACCATTATAATAAGCTCTAATAACATAATCCTCAGTTGATAAATTAGTAACAATACTAATAACACCATTAGTGGTGCTAATAGTCGTTCCGAAACTATCAGTAACATTAAAAGTTAAAATACTCTCATTAGTATAAAAATTATAAGCAGTAATATTAAATCCTCTATTCAATACAGGGATAACATCTGTTATATAACCACTACTCTGACCTCCATTTATAGTACAAGTAGCTCCATCTGTTCCACAATTACCATAAAGCAAGACATCATAATCATCTTTAGGGAGATTTTCAAAAACATCCTGACCTATAAGAACACCAGTACTACCAATAGCTAAATACCTACTAAAATTAATAGTGCTAAAATTCTCTCCATTAATTAGTTTAATATAAAAATTAGCAGTAGTTGACTTATTAGTACTTAAACTATAACTAAGCTTAGTAAATATATTACTATAATCATGATTAATATTACCACCGGTAACATTAATAATCAAAGTATCAACATCATCGCTAAAACTATAACCAGTAAGAATACCACTACCACCAATAATCTCTCTATAATCAAGAAAGAAATTCTTAACAACAGTGTCACCATGATAAAAAGCGTTAGTACCATTACCATAAATATTAACAGTGTACAAACTATTAGGAGTAACATTATGAAGTATGCAATCATAACTAACACTTCCTATTCCTGAAGGACTTACAGTTCTAGGAAGAAAAGTACAATTAGTTCCGTTAACATTAGCGTATAAACCAAGAGTTTCAGTACTAACATCATTATTAGTATATTCAAAACTACCCTCTATAACAAGGTGTTGAGTTCTATTAACAGTAACGTTTTCTGTTTCTGTTTTATTACTAGTAAAAATATCTATACTATCAACAATACTATAAGTAGAACCACTAGTAACTGTAGTGTTAGATTCAGAATCATTATATCTTATAAAATCATTATCTTGATCTATTAAGAAGTGACCAACACCAATAGTATTAGTAACTGTTATGCTTCCTCCACCAGCGCTACGAAGACATCTCAGTTCTCTTGTGTGAGTTCCATTTGTTAAATTAGTTAACACGTTTGTTTGCAGATAAACACTACCTAATTGACCTAAAACATTAGTTCTGCTAACCTCATCAACAACGCTACCATCTATTAAAGCTTCACAGTAAATAGTGTTAGCACCAGCACTTAAAACGTTAAAACTATAACTTCCATAATAAGGCTCGTAATCTTTACTAATATTAAATGTTCCTGCAAGAACTGTAGTAGTTCCACCAGTAAAAGTAACGCTACCACTTTGTTTAGTTAAACCAGTACTCTCAGTACTATCATTAATTGGTGGTTCAGCTGGAGGATTATAAGGATTATAAATAACACCACTATTATATAAAGTTGTAACTTCACTAGAACTTAAAGCTCTATCATAAACCATGTATTGGTCCATTAAACCATCAAAATAATTACTGACACCACCCTCAATACTACCAATAGAAAAAATTTTATCACTACTATAAGGA